>Ga0182021_10002568_pt1 | contig 21201 bp, 23 predicted proteins | sample 612E3MmetaG_FD_120493 | JGI IMG/M metagenome (GOLD analysis project Ga0182021, IMG submission 120493) | Permafrost microbial communities from Stordalen Mire, Sweden - 612E3M metaG (Illumina Assembly) | ecosystem: Environmental > Terrestrial > Soil > Wetlands > Permafrost | place: Sweden... | reverse complement strand
TAGTACAGCTATGTTGCCTTTCAAGGTGCAGTTCAAACCGGGCATCTCCCCGTATCGGCAGATCATCTACGCGGTAGAAAAGAGCATCGTCTGCGGCCAACTTCATCCCGGAGACGCCTTCCCGTCCGTGCGGGTGTTGAGCCAGACGTTCAAAGTCAATCCCAATACCGCCCACAAGGCGGTCGCCGATCTGACACGCCGAGGATTGATCGAGGTGCGCCCGGGAATCGGCACGGTCGTCGCGGAAGCGCCGCGGGCCCTGCCGCGCGAGCGCAGCGCGCTCTTGAAAGACGATCTGGAGCGGCTGGTAGTGGAAGCTAAACGGATCTCGCTGGATCTCGAAGACCTGCAGGCGGCTGTGGAATCACACTGGAACCGGCTGTCCTCGGACAAGACGGCAGATACCGCAGCGTCGATCGTGAAGGAGAAGCCATGAACCCGGCGTTGTCTTTCGATAACCTCTCGCAGCGGTACGGCAGACTGGAAGCGCTGCACGACCTGAATCTCATGGTCCCGCGCGGCAGCCTGTATGCGCTTCTGGGGCCTACCGGCGCCGGAAAGACCACGGCCATTCACGTGCTCATGAACCTCCTTGCGCCCTCCGAAGGAAGCGCTGTTGTGCTCGGTGTCGATTCGACGCGCCTCGGTCCGGCCGAACTGGCGCAGATCGGATACGTTTCTGAGAACCAGAAACTCCCCGGCTGGATGACCGTGGAGCAGTTGCTGGCATTCTGCAAGCCGCTTTACCGGACCTGGGACGACGACCTCTGCCGCAAGCTCGTGCGCGGTTTCGATCTGCCGCCGGAGCGCAAGGTAAAGTCCCTGTCGCGCGGTATGAAACTAAAAGTTGCCATGGTCACCGCGCTTGCGTTTCATCCCCGCTTGCTTATTCTCGATGAGCCGTTCAGCGGCCTGGACGTAGTGGTCCGCGACGAGCTGGTGCGCGGCATGCTCGAGCTCGCGGAACAGGATGAATGGACGCTGTTTATATCCTCCCATGATCTGGAGGAAATCGAAAACCTGGTCGACTATGTAGGTTTCCTCAACGAAGGCAAGATGCTGCTTTCAGAAGAGCTGGATCAGCTCAGGTCGCGCTTCTGCGAGATCGAAGTCACCCTTCCCGCAGCAGCGCGGATTCCTGACGATTGGCCGGCCGCCTGGCTTTTTCCGCAAGCCTCCCGCAACGTGATCCGGTTCACTGACAGCAAATATGACCAGAGTGCCAATGCAGCCCTTGTCGCAAGGATATTTCCGGAAGCGACTGACTCTTCGGTCACGCCGCTCTCATTGAGGTCTATCTTCATCGCGCTCACGCGCCTGTCCTCGAGTGCAACCGCCAAGGAGATCTAACATGAGGATCGCGATTCACATCTTCAAAACGGATCTGCGCCGTCTTTGGCCTTTATTGCTTATCGTGTTCGCTTTTATCGGTTTCCTGACGGCGGCGCTGACGACGAACCTGCGGTCCGTCGACCCGAACCCAATCGAGTGGACCTCGTTCATGCAATCGAGCGGCCTGTTAGGGATGGGCGGCCTGTGGATCCTGACGGTGCTGCTCATCGTTTTTTTGATTCACGAAGAACCCCCATCCGGCACCTCCGCATTCTGGTTGACCCGGCCTATCCCCTGCGGGTCCCTCCTGGCTGAGAAAGCCGGATTTATCTTTCTTTTTCTGGTGGCCCTGCCGGCGGCCGCAAATCTCTTTGTGCTTTCCCGATATGGCCTCGAGGCCAATCGCATCGGATCTTCCCTGGTAACAATGCTCAGCGCCGACCTGATCTTCATCGGAATCATCGTTTCTCTGGCGGTGCTGACCTCGAGCCTTCAGGCTTTCGCGATTGCTTGTCTGGGCACTATGCTCCTGGTGCCGTTGGGCGCGAAGTTCCTGCGCATCGACGTGCCCATGAACCTGCCATTCTGGATTGTGAAAATTCTCATTCCCGGAACCTTGACCGGGGTGGTTTGTCTCATCGTCATCCTGCATCAGTACCTGACCCGTCGCACGCGGCTATCCGTGACGATTCTTGTCGCAGGTCTGCTTCTGACGGTCCCCAGCGCAAACTGGGTAGTCAGCGCCACCGACACGCCCTTGCCTCCTAACGCGGGAGGCGCAACGATCGGCCTTGCCGTCATGACAACGCCTGAAGGGAGTCAGCGCTATGCCGGTCCCGAACATAAAGTCAAAAACAGAATCGTCGGGGCGCTTGACCTGGCAAGCGTTCCTGCCGATGCGGAGATTTGACTCACCAGCATGTCGGGCCAATTGGACTTCCCCGGTGGAAACACCTTGAGTTACAGGAATAAGACAGTCGTTCGTTATGGAGATCCGTTGGCAGGATTGTTGCCGGGGTTTGCAGGCGCAGCTTCGTCCAAGGCCGCCGCAATAGTTGATCTGCTCGCCGCATCCGATGCCGTCTATCAAGATTGGGGTTCCGGAGTCGGAACCTATTCCGGAGTGGCTCAGCTCCAAGTGTATCGTTATGCGCCGAAGGGCTCGATTCCGCTCAAGACCGGAGAGCGCCTGCAAGCAGGTTCGGATCTGGTTGAAGTATCAATCGCCATTCTCGAATCGGACGAGGTTTCCATTTCTCTGGTCGGCCGCAGCCTCGACGGCCCAAATCTTTCATTTTACATCTTGAATCGCAAGCTCCGGCAGGTTCTGCGGCCGGCCGTGAGTGAATCGGGATCCTCCAATTGGCGCCAGTTGATTCTACCGGGCGTGTCGGTCTCTTATTGGAGGAAGTACCTCAAGTTTGATTTTGGGCAGAATCAGTATTCGTTTAAGGTCGATGAACAGTGGCTCGCAGACGCCGAATTGCTGGTTGCCGAACGATTCGAAGCCGAACGTTTCTCGCGGACATTTGAGATCAAAGATTTCCGCATGTCCGAAAACACACTCGAACAATGGCAACAAAGGTCCCGCAAAAAAGAGTGATGCAAGGCGCAGGTGGAGCCATACCTGCGCGCCACACGGATCTCAAACCTAGGCAATGGCGGCGGGTTCATGTCTTGGGATCAGTCGAGGCAGGCTGACCTATCACCAATGAATACCAGAGGGAGGACGCATGTTGACTAGATGGATTTTAGGCCTATTTGTCCTCTGTTGCAGTGCAGTGCTTGCCACCCAGGATCTTACTCTTGAGGAGATCATAAAGAAAAATGAGGACGCGCAGGGCCGGAGACTCCAAGGCCGGCAGCGTTCGCAGTTGTGAGAACGACCGGGGGCAAAAGGTTGATATTGCGCGTGCGCGCGAGTTTCAAGCCGCGCACAAAGAGGTAATCCGCGCGGAGCGTGAGGTCCCGTGTCAGTGAGTATTCCGCGGCGGCGCTGACCTGCTGGCTGTAAGGTGTCGCCATGTGCGGATCGGCGCGATAGATGGAGGGCGCAATTCCCGCAACAGGCGCCGCCGGCGCCGTCGGGCACTGATGCCCATAGGCGGATGCGGTTCACCGTTCCGCCCGCCTTCCAGAGATGCTTTCCCCGCGTGCGGATGTAGGCATAGGTCGCCTGATATCGATTCTCGCGCCTCTCGCTCAGTCCGCCGTAAGGGCGCCCGAAGCTGAGAAGCCCGGCGATGTCGATCTCAGGACCGGCCTGGTCGTTTGTGCGCAGAACGGCACGCCGTGTGGCCGCTTGAAATCGCAGGTCGCCGACGGCGGTGGAGCCATAGACAGTCGTGAGCGAGCCCGAGAGCGCGTTGTCGCTTGTGAAGCTGCTTCCGCGCGCGCTCACATCGGTGAGCCCGCCCGTGTTGAAAAATCGGTGTCAGGCAACTATTTCACCTATTTGTAGATATTGAAGATACGACCCCACTCGTGAACATCGTGTTCAGCAGGCCGCCTTTGCTGTAAAATGCCAGCAGGAGAAAACTGCCATGATCAAAACGGTTGAGGCCGTGGTTGACGATGAGGGAAGGGTAAGACTGCTGCAGCCTGTTCATCTCGGATCAATCCGCCGCGCTCTTGTCGTTATTCTCGATGAACCTGAAGGTATCGATGACGAAACGGCGCTGCTCAGTGAAGCGTCTTTGTCAGATTGGAACCGACCCGAGGAGGATGCTGCATGGTCTCACCTGCAGTCGGCAAGGTAATCCTCGTTCCTTTTCCTTTCTCCGATTTGTCCAAATCCAAACTCCGACCAGCGGTGGTATTGGCAGATGCGGGTCGCGGTGACTGGGTTCTATGCCAAATCACAAGCAACCCATATGGCGATCCGAATGCCATCGTGGTTAATAATGAGAGCTTTACTCAAGGCTCGCTTCGAATCATCAGCTTCGCTCGACCCGGAAAACTATTTACGGCAAGCTCCGGCCTAGTGTTTGGCGAGGTCGGCGAGCTCAGCGCGGATGTGGCGGGACAAATCATCAACGCCGTCATTGAATTATTGCGCCGTAGTATCGCAATAAGGGGCACGAAAGACGAGAAGGACAGCCATTACTGAGTCTCGCCTATTATAGTGACGATCGCTCCTGGGACCGCGGGCGTCTCGCCCGCAGCTTTGGGTCACGGCATAGCCAAGGAATTTGCGGGCGGGGACGCCCGCGGTCCCAGGGGGCCGCAATCTTGATCCATGCGTGGGTGTTTGTCACTGTATTTTGCGATTCTCAATAAGTTGTGTCCGCATGCATCAGAATCTGAGTTGTCATGGGAGGTCCGGCGCCAAGCCCACAGATTTGCAGCGAGGGGATCGAACTGAGTCGATCATTCGGGGGACAGGCTATGCAACTCCCGAATTGCCGACAAGCATAGGCACATTCGGCGGAGTGAATTCGGGAGTTGCGTAGCCTGTCCCCCGAATAAATAAAATGATCGACGAAAAGAGAATGGGTATGCAAAGGATTCCGACCAAAGCGTTGTGGGCGATTCTTGTTGTAATGCTTGCACTCCCGTTGTTGGCCGCACAGACCGTCCAGTTCAAACGAGGCCAGCGAGTCTATGTCGTTGCGGTGAGAAGTGTGGGCGACACACAGCTCTTAACCTCGTGCCCGCAGACCAATCCTCGACCAGGAATCCATGTTCCGGGATTCGCCATGCCACCAGTTATCTTTCACGCGCCGGAACTATTCTCGTCGGTGAAAGAGGTGGTCCCCGGAGGGATTTCTGACCCCGAGTTAAAGAGCCGGCTCGAAAAGGAGTTCCAGAAACAGAAAAAGTATCAGGTAGTCAGTTCGCCGCAGGATGCGGATTTTGTCTTCTTGGCTGATGCCGATTTCATTGCCATTGTCGACGCTACAATCAGATCGCAGGAGGGTCCCAATCCGCTGCAGTTCCCAAGGACACAAGCATCGAATGATGGTTCCATCGGCCCGCCGGAAATCGTATTTCCACCACCAAACCCCAGAGGCCAATATTTTCGGGCTGTCCCAATGGATGAGAAGCCCAACCTGCTGTTGCGGGCGTTCGCAATCGTCGTGCCGGTCGGCCTTTTTCTGCAAAACCCCGACGATAGCGTCGCTCTGCTTAAAGAGCAGGTTTGGGAAGGCAAGGTGGTAAGCGCGAATGATAAGCCGGCCTCCCCCGAGTCATTGGTAGGTCAGTTCGATGGAGGAAAGAAAATGCCGGGCGGTGAGGCGATTTGTTCTGTGCCCCAGCCGCGACACGCCCTTCCCCCTGCGGCAATTCATCCGTCTCAGCCTGCTCCATCGGGCGCGGAGGCAAAGTCATCCGCTTCGCCTGAAGCACCGCATATCTCAGCCGGAAGTATGACCCTGAGAACCAATGTAGACCTCGTGTCGGTTCCGGTCATTGTAATCGATCAAGACGGCAAGCGCGTTCTCGATCTGAATCAATCGGATTTCCGTATCTTCGAAGATGATGTGGAGCAAAAAATCGACAGGCTTATTCCTGAGACTGACCCGCTCAACGTGGCGCTTTTGATTGATACATCGCTGAGCATTCGCTTCAGCTCCGATGAGATTCAGAGATGGGTCTTGACGTGTTCTCAGACGCTGCGTCCGCAGGATCGGATCATGGTCGTTTCGTTCAACGGCCGCGTTTACCTCGATTCGGAGTTTACCAGCAGCCGCGACCAACTCCTGCAAGCCGCCGGCCAAGTGCGCTCAGGTGACGTCACGAGGCTCTACGACGCATTGGATCTGACGATGACAGAGCGCCTCGGTTCGATGTCGGGGCGCAAGGCTATCGTGCTTTTTACCGATGGTGTGGATACCGCGAGCGGCCTGGCTGATTCGGCCGCTACACTGAAGAGGATCGAAGCCTCTGATGTGCCGGTCTATGTGATTCAATTCGACACGAGGCAGAGCTCCCCTCCAGTGCCATCTACAGAGATTCTCAGGAAGGCGCCGGAAGACTATGCCAACAAGGACCAGGTGTACGCCCGTGCCGATCAGTTTTTGCGGGATTTGAGCATTGCCGGCGGAGGGCGCGTTATTCAGGCCGCAAATCGCGAGAACATCAATGATGCGTTCCTACACATCTCCGAAGATCTCGGCCATCAATACACTCTCTGCTACTATCCCTCCAACCGGCTGCACGACGACGCCTTTCGAAAGATCCGCGTCGAGGTCGACCGCGCAGGGATCAAGATTCAGACGCGCAGCGGATATCGAGTCGTCACGCAGTCCCCAAGCGCCAAATAATCGGGATTTTCTTATGAGCAGGCGGAGAACTCAAACCGGCATCTTGCGAACCGCCTTCCTCGCATTGGTTACGGTTTCTCTGTTTGCTGCGGACACGTTTCAATTCAAACGAGGTCAGACGATCTATATTCTGGCTGTCAGGGATTCACGCTTGTTCACGATGTGTCCCACAGAGGCCGAGGTAAAATTGCGGAGCGGCAAGACCTGGAAATCCAATGGCTACACGCAAGTCAATTATACTGAAGACGAATCAGAGGTCATCCATTTTCTTGATACTGCCGCTTCATTAGGAACCCCTGCCTCGATTGAATATCCCACATATGTGACCCTTCCGCTGCCCGCGTCTCTCGTCGGTTCCCGGACCGCGGCAGATCTCCCTGTAGCCGGACGCATCGAATTGAGCCGCGTTGCGCTGGATCCTCAGATCAGAAGTAGGATCGAAAAGGAGTTCCAGAAACAAAAAGAGTTCATATTGGTCGACTCCCCTCAGAAGGCCGATTTTGTGTTTTTGGCAGAAGGGACGTACCTGCCCATGACGACCTGGGTGATCGACTCTCCTCCGAAGGCCGGCCAGATTGAGGTTTCCCATGCGGTCAATGTCTTGCCTCGTGGTGATTACAAAGCCGGATTCTTACAGGCGGTCCTGGCGATAGTTGCGCCGGCCGCTGTCTTCCATCCCGGCGCGGTCGATGGCGCCGCACTTATCGACGCGCGCTTATGGGAAGGCTCAGCTGTCTGGCAAAACACGAAGGCATACAATGATCCTCACGCCAGCCCTGAATTCATTGCCGCTTCACCGGAGGCCTTAGTACGGCAGTTCCTCAACAAAGAAAAGAGGCCACCCAGTCACTTCCCGCTTTGCGCGGCCTCTGACCAGGCGGTGGCCCTGCAGGGAACGGGCCAGGAAGTATCTCGGGTCCAGCCGAACTTGAAAGAGAGGAGCGCGCCGCAACCTGCAGCTTCACCCGCAGATCAAGAGACTTCCGACAACAACAAGGCCATCAAAGTCGATGTAACTTTGGTAACGGTGCCGGTGATCGTATCTGACAGGGATGGGAAATACGTTTCTGATCTAAACACAAGGGACTTTCGCATTTTTGAAGATGAGCGCGAGCAGAAGATTGACAGGATAATCCCCGAAACCGAACCGTTCAGTGTAGCCCTCACGGCCGACACTTCTGCCAGCATGCGGTTCAATAGAGAGGAAATCAAAAATTCCGCACAGGCTTTTATCGATGCAGCCAGTCCCGCAGACCGCTTGATGATCGTTTCTTTCGATAACAGAGTTTTTGTCCACTCTGAACTCACCGCGGACCGCGGCCGGCTCCAGAGCGCGGCATATTCGATGCGTGGAGGCGAAGGGACCAGGCTTTATGATGCACTTGATCTGGTCCTTAGGGATCGCCTTAATCAAATCCAGGGCAGCAAAGCAATCGTGTTGATGACAGACGGCGTGGACACGCGAAGCCTGCTCGCGGATTCGTCGAGCGCGCTGGCAGCTGTTGAAGAGTCCAATGTCCTTGTGTATGCGATCCAGTACGACACTAGGAGTGAAAACAATCTAAACCCGCCGGCGCGTGTGTCCGGATGGATGATTGTTCCGGCGGATGCGCGCCAGAATGACGAGAGATACCTCCGTGCGGACGGTTTCTTATACAATCTGAGTATTGCCAGCGGAGGAGAACTAATCCTCGCCGGGGCGATCACAAACCTAAAGGCGGTCTTCGCTCACATCGCCGACGAACTGCGCTTCCAATATATGCTTTGCTATTATCCTCAGAACCAGAACCACGACGGGTCATTCCACAAAATCCGGGTTGAAGTTACGCGCCCCGGTGTGACGATCCGGGCCCGCGCGGGCTATCGCTCAGCCATGCAGATTCGGCGACAGGCACCATAACCTCAAAAACCTACTGAGTGTTGCCTGGTATGGTGACGATCGCCCCTGGGACCGTGGGCGTCTCGCCCGCAGCTTTGGGACGCGGTACAGCCAAGGAATTGCGCGCGGGACGCGCGCGGCCCAGGGGGGCGTGTCTTGATCCCTGCCAAATAATGTCGAGGTTATGGCGCCTGTCCCGAAACTGGAATATGATGAATTGAAGGTTGGTGCTTTGCAGCATAATGCTTTTGAATGAGAAAGGGTAAGAAGTGAATATGAACCGGATGTGGCTATTGTCGGGGGCGATACGCGCCATGCGCCTCCGTATTGGATTAGCCCTGGCGCCCCTGCTGCTGGTTGTGCCGCTTGTCGCCGCCCCGCAGCAAACGAAGTCGCCGGAGCCGACGCCCCATTTCGCCGTGCCGTTCGTTGAAGACGGCTACGCGCAGGCGCTGGCCGACGCTCAGAAACGAGACGTCCTGCTGTTCGTGGACGCCTGGGCGCCGTGGTGACACACCTGTCGCTTCATGCGCGCCTACGTCTTCACCGACAAGGCGCTTGTGAAGCAGGCCGGGCAGTTTGCCTGGCTTTCGATCGACATCGACAGTCCAAAGAATGCGAAGTTCCTTGAGAAGTTCCCGACAGACGCAGTACCCACTTTCCTGTTGATTGACCCGAAGACTGAGAAGGCCGTTTTGAGATGGTATGGGACCGTCACCGTCCCGCAACTTCAAAAGTTGCTCGAAGACGGAATGTCCGCGAGGAATAAGCTGGCCACCGGCGGGACTGAGGGCGCGATGGCTCGGGCCGACCAGTTAAACGTCCAGGGCAAATACGTCGAAGCCGCCGCCGCATATCGGGAAGCGCTCGATGCCGGCGGTCCGAAATGGTCCCGATTCACCCGCGCCGCCGAATCGATGATGCTCGCCTACGAGTTGTCGAGCGACATGGTTGATGGCGCCAAAGCGGCGATGGATTATGCGCCCAAACTCCCACGCGGCCAGTCATTCGTAAACATGATGCGAGTCGGCATCCGGTGCGCCGAGTTGGAGAAGCAGACCACGGTCAACGGCCAGCGTCAATATTCGGCGGACACAGAACACCTTAAGGTGCTGAAGCCTCTTGCTGAGGAAGCGTTGAAGGTTCCCGAGGGGTTTGCCGACGACAAGGCCGATATTTATGTCACGTTGATATCAATCGCGCGCAACACCAAGGATGACGCGGCTGTGAAGAAATACGCCACCGATATGTGGGCGTTCTTGCAGCAAGAGGCGCGCACGGCGCCAAGTGCAGAAGGCCGCGCAGCGCTCGATGGATGGCGTATGTCCGCGGCGAACTACCTCAATGATCCGGCGATGGCGCTCCCGGCTCTGGAGGCGTCAGAGCTCGATTTGCCGGACGACTACAATCCGCCGGTGCGCCTCGCTTCGGTTTACACACAGTTGAACCGGCCCAACGACGCCCTGGCCGCCTATAAGCGCGCCTCCACAAAAGCCGAAGGACCACGTCAGGTATCAATTCTGCTGTCGTGCGTGGCCATCTACGAGAAGAAGGGAGATAAGACTGCCGCCAAGAGCACGCTCGAGCAAGCACTGAAGGTTGCGGAGGGACTTCCCGAGAAGCAGGGCACGCCGTACATCGCGCGGATCAAGAGCCAACTGGCGAAGTACGACGCGCCTCGCTGAGGGTCAGGCAAGGAATATTGGGTTCACTTTGGCGTGAGCGTGCCCCTTCTGTCATGCCTCTTATAACGACGTTCGCTCCTGGGACCGCGCGCGATCCCAGGGTATTTTCGAAGCAGGATCAACAAACCAATTCCGCCATGGTTCGGACGGTTTGGACGTCGTTGGTGATGCAGATGAGGGTTGTGATGCCGCACGCGCGCCACGCATCGAGTCGTTCCGCGATCCGCTCTCGCGGCCCGCATAGCGCGACCTCGTCCACCAACGCGTCGGGCACCGCCGCGGCGGCAGCTTCATGCCTGCCATCGAGGAACGCATCCTGGACCCTGTGGGCGGCCTCTTCATAGCCGTAACGGCAAGCGAGATTGAAATAGAAATTCCGGCCTCGTGCACCCATTCCGCCGATGTAAAGCGCAAGAGTCGGCTTGACGGCATCGCGGCAAGCCGCGACATCGGCGCCCATCCTGATCTCCACCATCGGTGCGATGTCGAGATCTCCGCGCTCCCCTTGCGCGCGCGCTCGTCCTTCGTCAAGCGAAGGGCGGAAGATCGACATTCTCTCCGGCGACAGATAGATCGGCAACCAACCGTCGGCTATTTCCGCAGCCAGCGCGACGTTTTTCGGTCCGATCGCCGCCAGGTAAATTGGGATATCCGGGCGCTTCGGGCGGAACATGAGCCGCAGCGGCTTGCCGAGGCCGGTGCCGCCGCGTAAAGGAATGTCATAGTTCTCGCCGTGGTGTTCCAGGGGATCTTTGCGTGCGAGAATCGCACGAATGATCTCGACATATTCGCGCGTTCTGCCCAGCGGCTTCCCATAAAGCACTCCATGCCATCCTTCGACCACTTGCGGACCTGAAACTCCGAGGCCGAGGAGAAGCCGCCCTCCAGTGAGAAGATCCAGCGTAGCGGCAGTCATGGCGGCATTCGCAGGTGTGCGCGCGTGGATTTGCATAATTGCCGTGCCGACGCGTATCCGTTCGGTTTTAGCAGCAAGCCAAGTCAGGGGAGTGATGCAATCCGAGCCCCACGCTTCCGCGGTCCAGATGGAGTGATACCCGAGGCGCTCGGCTTCCAGGGCGAGTCGCAGATGGAGAGCCGGCGGCAAGGCGAGGAAACCGAGATGCAATCCGAGACGCATACCGGAAACTGTAGACATGCTGCTTCGCCCTCTTCGGCGCATGAGCGAAAAAGTGGCGAACTTGCGCCGCCTTAAAAATAGCCACGGATTTCACAGAAAAATCAGTGGAATCTGTGAAATCTGTGGCGTTTTTTTTGAGACTATTTAGCGTAGCCGATGGCGTTGACCGGCTGCAGCTTTGAAGCGCGATGTGCCGGGTACAGGCCGAAAAACATCCCGATGGCAACCGAGAAAATCACGGCCATGGCGATATAAACGGGGGAAAGGCTGACCGGCAATCCGCTCATAAGTGATACGATCAGGGCGGCTCCCAGGCCGAGCGCAATGCCGATGATGCCGCCAATCCCTGTAAGCACGCCGGCTTCGATCAAGAATTGCCAGAGAATATCCCGGCGTTTGGCCCCCACTGCCTTGCGAATGCCGATTTCGCCGGTGCGCTCCGTGACGGAGACGAGCATCATGTTCATGACACCGATACCACCCACCAAAAGCGCGATCGACGAAATTGCCGTAAGGACGAGCGCTATGGGAGCGGTAATCTCGCTGAGTAACTGAAGCGCCGCATCTGAAGTGGTAACTGCAAAGTCATTGTCCTGGTTTGCCTTCAGTCCTCGCTGCACGCGCAGCACCCGGATGACATCATCACGAGCATCATCGACGGAGACGCCTTCCCTCACCGCGGCGACGATCACATGCGCATCATGATCTGTCCCCATGACAGCCTTGAAGGTCGTGTGGGGAATCATCGCGAAGTTCTCGCCCATGCTCCCGAACAAGGTCTTGCGGTCAGCAAAAGTGCCGACGACCAGGAAGTCGTCGTTCGAAATCCTGACCCTTTTGCCGATCGGATCGACGGTCGGGAACAGGTCGCGTCGCGGGCTGTGTCCAAGGACCACAACCTTGGCACGGTGGAATACTTCCTCGTCGGTGAACATCCTCCCTTCTTCCAGATCCAGACTCTGGATGTAAAGGAGCGCGGGCTGGGTTCCGATTACCTGGACCATGCGGCTTTTTTCATCTTTATAGTGCAACGTCGGAGGGGCGCCTTGCGGTTCCACGATAAATGAAACGTGGCGCAGGGACGGGCACTGCTCGCGAATGGCCGCCGAATTCTCCTCGGTAAGTTCTCTGCGGTGGAGCATCGCCTGGTCGAACCCGCCGACGAGGAAGTCGTACTTCTGGATTTGCAGCACGGTCTCCTCGGAACTGTGTATGTCATGGGTAATGCTCGCCTGCAAACCGAGCAAAATCGACACCATCCCCATCAATGACGCGACGCCGATGGCGACGCCGAGTATGATCAGTCCGCTCCGGAGCTTGTGCGCCCAGAGAACGTCGAGCGCGATAAACAGATTCTCGCGAATCAGTCCCAGCCTCTTGCCGTCACTCATAGCGCAGCGCCTCAATCGGATCAAGTTTGGAAGCCTGCATCGCTGGATACGCTCCGAAGAAAACCCCAACCAGGAAGGTGACCCCCATCCCGGTTACGATGGACCACAATCGGATAGCGTAAGGGAGCGGAGAAAAGAACGCAATTGCGGCTGCGATGACGAAGCCGGCCGCAATCCCCAGAACCCCACCGACACTCGAGAGCGTGACCGCCTCCACGAGAAACTGCCACAGAATGTTCATGCTTGTCGCACCGACGGCCTTGCGAATGCCGATCTCGCGCGTGCGCTCGGTGACCGACACGAGCATGATGTTCATGATGACGATCCCACCCACCACGAGGCTGATGGAGACGATACCTATCAGCACCTGGAAGATCCTCGAGCTGATCGTGTTCCAAAGGCCAAGGAGATTATCCTGGGTGATGATCGCAAAATTGTCGTCCCGCTTGGGTCCCAGGCGACGGAGTGTGCGCATCGCCATTCGGGTCTGGTCGACACACTCGGGCACGTTGTCGAGGTGCGCGGGCTTGATCGAAATGGTCAGCGATTGGTGGGAACCGAACATTTTCTCGAATGCAGTGATCGGGATGACAACCATCAAGTTGGGGTTGCCGGTCATTCCGGAGGGCTTTGTAAGGAGGACGCCGATGATGCGGAACGGCAAGCCCGCAATCCGGATCTCCCTGCCGACGGGATCCACGTCGGAATAGAGCCGATCGGCGACATCGGCGCCGATCACGGCCACTTCTTTGCTGTGCTCGACCTCCTGGGAGGAGAAATGCCGGCCGTCTTTGAGATCCCACTTGCCCAACATCGGATAGTTCTCGGATCTTCCCTGGACACTTACCGATTTGATATAAAGGCCATGTCCGCGCGCTTCGGCGCTGGTGCCCAGGTGCGCATCCATATATTCCGCGAGGGTTACGTGTTCGCGCAGGTAGGTCAGATCCGAAAGCGTGACCTTCGGATTGTGCAGGGATTTCAGAAACTTCTCGTAGTCCGAGAGGATATCGAGGCCGTTTACCTGCTGCAGATCGAACACTCCCGAGCCTTCACCCGCGACCTGGTTCTCGATGTAAGTGTTCGCGCCGTCAATGATACTGACCACGGCGATGACCGACATGACTCCGACGATGTTGCCGAGCAACGTCAGGATCGTCCGCAGCTTGTTGGTCCAAAGGGCCTCGAGCGCGATGAAGACCCCTTCTAGCAGTTGCATGCGCGCACTCTTTCCATGGAGAATAAGTCAATTTGCCGAACATTGATACGGAGCGGACGAGAAAAGGTTTACATCCCCATACCCATCGCGCGCGCGAACTGGTCCGCGGACTCGAACTGCATGTAGGGGTTGGTGCGCTTCTGATCGCCCAGAGTCGAACTGCGGCCCCCATAGCTGTGCCCCGGATAGAGCACGAGGTCGTCATCGAGAGCGCGCAGCCTGCGATTCAGGCTCCACCACATTTTCGCGGGATCGCTTCCAGGGAGATCGACGCGGCCGCAGGCATCGATAAAGAGCGTGTCCCCGGCGAAAAGGTTCTTTCCTGCTAGAAAACACTGGGAGCCGGGCGTGTGTCCCGGAGTATGCAGAACGCGGACCGGAATTTCTCCAATGAGGATCTCATCATTATCGACAACGGCCCGAAAATTTTGCGCGCGCCGGTCCAGGAAACCGATCGGCACTTGATAGCGGGGAGCCATCTCCCTCATGTAGTCAAGCTCTTCCGCATTCACGTAAACAGTTGCGTCGGTGGCATCGAGCAATTCCTCGAGCCCGTTGATGTGATCCGGGTGCGCATGCGTGAGCAGGATATGATGCAGGTGCAGGTCGAGCCGGCGCGCAGTCGCTAGAATTGTCTTGACGTCCCAGGCAGGGTCGATAGCTGCCGCCTGGCGGGTTTGCTCGCAGCCGACGATATAGACAAAGTTCATCATCGGGCCCAGTTCAAGTTGTTCGAGAATCAATCTGGCTGCACTCATGCGCTCGCTCCGGGAAAGGGTTGGCCGCCGTTCCGAGAAATCTCTCTTATTGCGGCTGCGAGATTATAGCTCCCGACGCCGGATGATCCAATTCAAAGCCAAATTCGAGATTCGAGATTGTCGAATCTCGAATTTCGAATTTCGAATTGATTGCGGCTTTTCGATACCCCTTGCATGGGTTTTGTGGTTTGATGGAGGTGCGTATGAGGCAAACCTCGTCGTTTGTGACCCTTGCTTTCTTCGGCTTTCTCCTCTCTGCTCCGACAGCACAGGAGCCTGCGCAAAAAACCATTCAAGTGACGGTCGACATGGTTTCCCTGCCCGTCACGGTCATGAAACGAAACGGGCAGCGGGTGGCAGATCTCGTCAAAGAGGATTTCCGCGTCTATGAGGATAAGGTCGAACAGGACATCAAAGCGTTTTCATCGGCCGACGAACCTTTTTCCGTGGCGTTGCTGCTGGATACCAGCGGCAGCACTACGGAAAAACTGCAGCGGATCCAGAGCGAGGCGATCCGGTTCACCAATCAGTTGAGCCCGCAGGACTCGATTGCGGTGGTCTCCTTCGCACAGGAGGTTCGGCTGCTGGACGATTTCACGACCGATCGAGCGCGCACAACTGCCGCGATACGCAGAACCGCCTCGGGAGGGTTTACGGTTCTGTACGAAGCGGTCTGGCTGGCCTTCAAGGAGGTTCTCCCCTCTGCCCATCAGCGAGCCGCATTGGTAATCTTCAGCGATGGCGTCGACACGGCGAGCGAAAAGGCGACCAAAGCTGAAACACGCGAGCTGGCGAAGGAATCGCGAGCACCGATTTACTGCATTTACTTCAACACACAGGAGGAAATGCAGAGATCGCCCGGAATTCCAGCGGGTGGCCAGACTCTTCCCCCGCTCATCGGTCACCGCACGACTACGGTTCCGGCTCCCGGAACTGGCCGGAGCACGGAAGATTACATGGGCGGGCGCCAGTATCTTTTGGATCTGACGGACTTCAGCGGTGGAAGAATATTCGATGCCCTCAAGATGGAGGACCTCAGCCCAGCCTTTGATGCAATTGCCCAGGAATTATCGAGCCAGTACAGCATCGGCTACTATCCGACCAACGCCCGGCACGACGGGAAATATCGAAGGGTTGATGTAAAAGTTTCAACGCCGGGCCTCTACGTCCAGACCCGACAGGGCTATTACGCGGCCGACGACTCAAAAAAGAAGGGGAAAAAATGAGCCGACTTCGCCCGTCCGCGATGCCGGTGGCCTGTTTAAAAATCGTAATTTCTTTGGGTTTTTCTGAAAATCGGATCGCATGATCGAAAAGCAAGACAAATAGGAGTTTATTCCGGGCTCTCCACATCAATCGTCCCTACGGGACGCAAATTGGCAGGACTTCAGGCGGCTATGAAAGGGCCGGCGCGCCGGGATCTCCCTTGCCGAACGTCGGATGATCCTCCGCATGTCCCTCCTGCTGATTGACATATCGCGCAAGCACGAAGCACAAATCCGAAAGTCTGTTCAAATAGCAGATGATTCGTGGATCAATGTCTTCAGTATGCGCCAGGGAGACGCAACGCCGCTCCGCGCGCCGCGCCACAGTCCGGGCAAGGTGCAGAAGTGCACCGGGAGCATTCCCGCCGGGCAGAATGAATTGCCGGAGCGGCGGCAAAGCTTCCTGAAAACCGTCTATGTCCTTTTCGAGACGGGTAATCTGATCCTCTACAATGGGGGGAACATTGAACGAGCCATGCTCCATCCCTGCCGGCAGAGCGAGATTGGCGCCGACGCTGAACAGGTCGTCCTGGATGCGGCGAAGGATGCCGTGCACGCGTTCCGGGACGGGATGCGCGCTGGCGACACCAAGGACGGCGTTAAGTTCGTCTATTGCTCCGTATGCCTCAATGCGCAGAGCATCCTTGGAAACGCGCTTCCCTCCGATAAGGCCGGTGGTGCCATCGTCGCCGGTCTTGGTATAGATTCTCGTCATGGTTCAGACCTCCGACTGAGAATATAACGCATTTGCAGGAACTGCGTCGGTACAACCCGGTTAATGGAACCGGGTAATCGGAGCGCCAGCTAATAGAGGAGGGATGCTCCCGAGTGGCGGGGGGGGGCAACTCGGGCTCTTCGGAGGAGGGGTCAGGCAGTCTTTTTTTCCTTGCAAGCAATGCAAACGGAAGTCCAGGGCACTGCTTTGAGGCGAGCCACGCTGATTTCCTCTCCGCACATCGTGCACACTCCATAGTTGCCTTCATCAATCCTGGCCAGCGCAGCCTCGATGGCTCGGAGAAGCTTGGCATCCGTCTGGAGCAGCCGAATATTCACGTGAACCTCGTTATCGTCACTCGCCTGGTCGACGAAGTCCCCGTGTCGCGTGTTTTCCATGTTCTCCCAGTGGGTCTGCTTTGCCGGCGAGGACAACGTGATCGCATCACGCTTGCCTTCCAGGATCGATCGAAACTTCTTGAGCTCAACCTTTTTCATGCATCAACCTCAATTTACGAAGATCGGACGTGATCAAAAAAACATTAATTATACGACATTGCGGTTTCGCGGTAAAGAGAGCAATTGTGCAGCGGTGCGATCCAGATACTCCGGAATTGATCCGCACTGCAATTAGTCTGGGTTGATTCCCATGTCAATGAGGTGGTGCCGTTCAATATCCGTTAGCGGGCTATCCAGCGTACCGTACAGGCTCTCCAGATCTGACCGGAGCCGGTGAAGAAAGGTAAAAGACAAGGCGAGTCCTGCCTTTTGAAGTCCCTCTCGCAAATTAGAGGCAGGCGCAAGCTGGCAGTCGATCATGCGCAACATCTCACAAAGACGGTGAAGCTCTGCTTCGTCTTCTTTGATCATTGTATCTTCTCCTAGCCCATATCGGTCTGACGCAGATTCACCGGCGCACGTGGACTTCGACCTGGACCTGGACTTGGACCGTCAGGATGCTCGCGAAAATGTGTAGAACATAAGAACGTCCAGGTCCACGTCTAGGTCCAGGTCCAAGTTGACGGCTTAGTTGGTGTTTCTGGTTCGAATCGCGCTGCTGAGGTGCATGCTAAAAAGGGAGTAACTCGCCCACGCCCGCCTTAACGGCCGCCCGATAAATCCTGCCGGCGAAGGCGACGTCCTCCAGGGCGATGCCGTTCGACTTGAACAGGGTGATCTCGGTGGCCTCTTCCCGGCCTGGAAAATCTCCGGTCACCACGGCCCCAAGCTCCCGCGCATCTTCCCAATAGAAAACTCCAGCCTCAGCCGCGCTCACGAGATCTCCCGATTCCATCATGGACTGTTCCAAGGAGTCGACCACCACACAGGCGCTGCGGCGTACGCTTTCCACGTCAATCTCACGCCACCCCACATGGTTAGCACCGACGGCGTTTATATGGGCCCCCTTTGCCAGCCATTCGCCGTTGAACACGGGTTCCTTGGATGTCGTTGCCGTAATAATGATATCCATGTCTTGGACCGCCAGTTCAGGATTCGCGGCCGGCTCAACCCGGACACCCAGGGTTCGGCTCATCTCCCGGCAGAACTTCTCGCGCCGTTCCGGATCGCGTCCATAGGCAACGATGGTTTTAATGGGACGCACCGCGCACACGGCTTCGAGCTGAGCGCGGGCCTGGTACCCGGTACCGAATATACCCACTTGGGATGCGTCCGCGCGGGCCATATATTTTGTCGCGACGCCGGTGGCGGCTCCGGTTCGCAGCTGGCCCAGCAACTCAGCTTCAATTACCGCAAGCAACCTGCCGTCTTCGCCGCTGTACAGAAGGACATGGAACTTCGTCTTGCCATCGATCGTGGTGTAACTTTTCAATCCTGCCAAGCCAAGAGTCGGCAGCGACGCGCTCATTACCTGAAGCAATCCGCGCTCAACCCGGCATCGGCGCCTGGGCGCGTTGTCGGTCTTGCTCTCTCCTTGTAGTCGAAATGCCTCCTCGACCGCTTCCAGCGCCAATTGCATGGTTGCAAGTTTCTTTACGTCCGATTCGCGTAAAAGGATTGCCATGAATATCCCTCATCGATAGTAAACTGCGAGTCCCACATCCACTCATCATCAAATCAGCTTCAACTATACTGAACCTGCACACATAGGCCAAGAAAAGATTGCTTGGTCGCACTCTCGTAGCTGAATGACGCCGGCTTTCTTCATCTGAAGCGCAAGTTGAATCCATCTGGCGGCGGGAGATATACTTGATTGGTTTCCTTCGTGAAACTCGGCGGCGAGATCGGCTGCTCGAGCCCTGGCAGAGCAGAACTCAGTCCGCAACTGAGATTATTTCGGCCCGAGGGGGAAATGCCAGCCGAAGCGCATCGCAGTTATCTCTGATGCAAAAGAGTAGAATTGCTGGTACGCCCGGTCATGCGGCGGCTCACTCGGGCTTTTCGTGTCTGTTTCCCACTGACTCTGATTGTTCATGCACTGCTGAAAAATGATCCGTACCGTACACATCGCCAAGTACGTTCTCTCTGAAGCCGGCATGCTTCTTCGCAACGCAGCTGTACATGTTTCCGATCCCGGCAGGATTTCCAGACTAGAACCGTGGCAAAGCCCGCCGCCAAACCTGGAAACCAAGGTTGTGAATTGGGGTTGCGCCATTATTCTACCAGGCCTGGTAAACGCGCACACGCACCTCGAGTTCACGCACCTGCGCGGGCATGAGGAGCGGCCGGCGTCTTTTACGAGCTGGCTTGCCCGGGTCATTCAGGAGAAACAGCGGTGGACGCGGACTGATGTGCAGGAGACCATCGCACGGGGCGCCCGCCAATGTTTGGCTTCCGGCACAACTCTGGTGGGGGAGATTTCGTCCAGCGGGTTTAGCTGGGATGCCCTCAAGCATGAAAAGCTCCGAAAGGTAATCTTCGAGGAGGTGATAGCGCTCGCGCCGGAAAAGGCGGGTGAAACCATCGCTGGGCTGAGGGAGCGACTTGATCGGGTGGAGCCTGACGCATTCAGTTCCTCCAGCGTTTCACCCCACGCCCCTTACTCCGTCTCTCCTAAGTTGTATCAATCAGTGGCAAACCTGGCACGCGCCCGGCGCATCCGTCTTGCCACGCACCTTGCGGAAACCAGGCAGGAGTTGGAATTCCTTGCTAACGGGAAAGGTGAGTTCAGAGATTTTCTCTCCGACCTCGGCGTGCTTCCTCCGGGATGGACACCGCCCGGACTTGCGCCCGTGGCTTATCTGGAAAAGCTTGGCGTTCTCGATCCACCGGCCATTCTCATCCACTGCAATTACCTGGACGAGGATTCCATGGTGCGGATCCTGAGCCGGAGTTGCAGCGTCGTCCACTGTCCGCGAAGTCATGCTTACTTCGGACATGATGCGCATCCTGTGCGCCGGCTCCTCGATATGGGGATCAATGTCGCATTGGGGACGGACTCTCTGGCCAGCAACGAGTCACTCAGCGTTCTCGACGAGATGCGATTTCTCTATAGGAACCGCAAAGACTTAAAATGCGATGAGATTATTCGCATGGCGACACTGAACGGCGCCGTGGCTCTCGATTTTGGCAATGTGCTCGGCCGCCTGAGGAGAGGATACTGGGCCGATATGACGGTTCTGCGCCTGCCCGAGGGGTTGGTGGATCGGCACATCGAAGCGCAGCTTTTGGAGGGCGCGGGAGAATGCCTGGCGACCATTGTGCAAGGCCGTATCGCCTGGACCTCCGCAACGGAAATGCTGGCTGGGAACGGGTAGAACTCTCACAAATCGTCATTTGTTTTTCGTAACCCGTCTCTCGTATGGGGGGAGTGCATGTTCAGAAAATCGATCTTCTGGGGCTTGACGATGATGCTCGCGACACTGCTGATATGGCTCGTGGTCCGGGCGCGCAAACAGGAAGCGCAGGTTGCAAAAGCTCCAGCTGAAATCGTAAGGTCCGCCAAGTCCAGCCCGACGCGCGTGATTGCCCCGAAGGATCTTGATGCCGGAGAGTCGCAAGTGGAGTTTGCTTCCATGGTTTCGGGGGCGTCGAAATCGTCCGGGCGCGGCGCCCTCCTGCATGTCGTGATTCGCAACCGCGGCGCGGTTCCTTATCACAACGTGATGTTGAAGCTCACGTGGGTAGGAACCTCCGGGAAGGTCCTCGACACCCAAAACCATCTGGTACCCGAAACCATCGGACCCGGCCAGACACTTGACGCAGGCGATGTCGCATTGGAAGGAGTGCCGAACGGCAGTGTGAAATGCACAATCGCCATCCTCCATTCGGACCTTGGGCAAGCTCAGACTCGTTGAGCCACTCGCCCTCGCGGGGTGTTTCGGCGACAGATCAAAAACGATAGGAATGCAGGGCGAAAAGCTCCGGCGCAAGAAAAGAAGACTGGCGCATACGAGGAGGTTTATCTCACCCCAAGTTTGCCCTCTCACCGAGAGCTGTGGAAAATGCGAAGATCGTATCGTCTATCTATTGTATTCAAAAAGTTTACCGTTGTTGACATCTTTTTGTCTGCGTGATAAGCTGCACGATCATTGAGTCGGCGCGGAATCGGTTGATTTTGTGCTAGGACTGAGGCTCATGGGACGATCCTGTCG
>Ga0182021_10002567_pt1 | contig 21201 bp, 13 predicted proteins | sample 612E3MmetaG_FD_120493 | JGI IMG/M metagenome (GOLD analysis project Ga0182021, IMG submission 120493) | Permafrost microbial communities from Stordalen Mire, Sweden - 612E3M metaG (Illumina Assembly) | ecosystem: Environmental > Terrestrial > Soil > Wetlands > Permafrost | place: Sweden... | reverse complement strand
GGCGAGCATGCAGGTGACGGAGAGTCTGATCGCTTCGGTCTTGCCGAGGATCGCGCGCTCGATGTTGCGCACGATCGACGCGAACGTGTCCGAGAACCAGCGTGCCTGGTCGGGCGTCATCGCCATGTGAGAACTTGTCCTTCCGGGGTAGGGCTTAGTGCGTGGTGTTGATCTGGTAGGTGGTCGGTGCGGAGTTGTCGCCGCCGCACTGGAGTGTCACGTCCCCGGCCGGGGCATCGACGTACGAGTACTGGTAGGTGTAGTAGCTCGGGGAGCCGTCCGGAGTGTCGGTGGCCTTGCCGTCAAGGACCACCACGCCGCCGACCAGCGCCTGGCAGAAGAGGGGCTTCTCCGGCACGTACCGGATCGTCAGCACCGAGGAGGCGGTGTCGACGCTCAGCGTCGGCTGGACCACCATCGTGCCCGTCGAGTACGACCCGTCGGCAGCCGTCTGCCTCACCGTGACAGTGCCCGTGGCGGTCATCGGGATCGTGAGGTCGAACTGGTTCCCGGCGTCCGCGCCACCATCGCCCCACGGGGAACTGTACGTGAACGTCATGGGGGCCGGGGGGTTCCCGTTCCCGTCACCCGGCGTGATGACGAACTTGAGGGTCACGGTGGTGGGGGTGACGCCTTGCTGGGTGACGACCTGTACGTCGGGATTCCCCGGCGGGCCCTTGGGCTGTACAGCGTCCGAGGCCGGGCTCTGGCCGCCCTCCTTGATCTGTCCCGCTTGGGAGCGGACACGCGGAATCGCAACGAACTGCCAGGTCCGTCCCCAGACGTTCGGGCCGACCAACGGGACCACCACCGAGAACCCGCCGTCGGCGGCCGCCGTCGCGACCTTGCTCACGGTCTGTCCGGCGCTGTCCGTGCCGTTGACGATCCACGAGTCGATCGTCGCGCCCGCAGGGGCATCCGTAGCGCCCATGCTGACCGTTGCCACACCGTCGCCCGGCACCGCGGTCGGTGCCACAGTGACCGCAGGGGCGCCGTACGGCATCGCGGCAGCGGACTGGCCGACCTCGGAGTTGCCGGCCGCATTGACCGCACGAACGGCCACGTAGTAGCTGACGCCGTTGGTCAGGCCCGTGAAGATATGACTGAAGTTGCCGTCGGGTGCACTGTCGGCGCTCACCGAGACGTCGGCCGACCCGTCGATCGTGATCGAGTCCTTGCTCGTGGACACGTTGAGCAGGTACGTCGTGATCGCTTCACCGTTGTTCGCGGGCGGGTGCCACTGCGCCAGCAGGGTGCCGCCGTTGGGCGCGTTGCCGTCGGTCGCCGTGACCGGCGGCGCGTCGGGCGGCGCGGACGGATGTCCCGTGCCGATCTCCGACTCGGTCGAGGTGCCGCTGTTGTTCGTCGCTTCGAGGGTGAACGAGTAGTCGGTGCCGTTGGTCAGGTTGTCCCACACCATGGAGGTAGCGGCCGCGGTGACCGTCCTGCTCTGGCCGCCTGCCGTCTTCATCGTGACCGTGTACGTGGAGATCGCGCTGCCACGGTTCGTGGGCGGCACCCACGAGATGAGCAGCGCTCCACCCGTACGACCCGACTGGCGCTGTACGGACGGAGCAGCCATCTGGTCCGGCGCGACGTCGGGAACCATCGGGGCGGAGTCCGGCGAGGGATCCCCCTCGCCGACAGCGTTCACGGCGGCGACCTTCAGCGTGTACGGGATGGTGTTGTGCAGCTCGGTCACGCTGCAGGTCGTGGTCGGGCATAGGGTCCGCTTCACGTGGCCGTCCGTACCGGTCGCGGTCACCCAATACCCCGTGACGGGGAAACCGCCGTTGTCGAGCACCGACGTCCACGTGGCCGTGACCGTCGAGTCGCCCACGGACACGTTGCGCGGCGTCCCGGGCGCGGCCGGTATGCCCCGGACGTTCGCCACGATGCGGCCGTCGACGTCGCGATCCGGGTCGCCTGTTGCGTCTCGTACGGTGTAGCGGGCCGTCAACGTTCCAGTGAAACGGACGTCAGGGGTGATCGTCACGGAGTTGCCGGTGACCTTGACGGTTCCGGCGCCCTGTTCGAGCACTGCACTGACGACGGTGAGCGTCGTGTCGGCCAGGCTCGACTTGTCGTTCGCCGTCACGTCGACCAGGCTGGGCTGGCCCTGAACGGCATCGATCGGGTCGTCGACGGCAACCGTCAACGGACGGGTCGTCTGTACGGCCGTGATCGTCACGGGGATCACACTCTCGGAGCCGAGGGCGTCGGAGACCTTCACCCGGACGATCCCGGAGGTGCCCTTTTTGGTCCCGATGGCAGCGGCAGCGAAGATGTTCGACCCTTGCATCGTCGCGCTCAGGCCGCTCGGGAGCTGCTGCGACTCGAAGCCGCCCACGAGGATGGGCTCGCCCTCAGGGTCCACGAGGAAGCCCTGCAGGTTCTGCTCCGTCGCTGTCTCTCCCTGGCCCGCCTGGATCTCGATCGGCGAGGGCGCGTACGGCGGCTGGTTGAGCCCTGGGCCGTTGGGGCCTGCGCTGGCACCGGTCTTCGTCTCGGCGCGCGGCAGCACCTTGATGCGGATGGTCAACGTCGCGGTCTTCGCATCGGTGACCGACGCGTCGACGTTCTCGATGACCTCGAACGTGATGGCGGCAGGGCCGACATCGGAGTCACCCGGCTGGTAGGTGAGCTCGGAGGCCGAGTCGCGTCGTCCGATGCCGGGGGCGCCGCTGACCTTGTCCGCCGAGGACACGATGACCTGGCGGCCCTGCGTCCCGGACACGAACTGGGCGACGGGGATGGGCAGAAGCTGCCCTGCCGTCACCGTCAGCTCCACGTTGGGGTCCTTGAGCCACGGCACAGCGTCGCTCCTGCCGGGGACCGTGACGAACGCCGACGCGCTCAGCCCGTCCGCGTCGGTGATCGTGTAGCGGATCACGCGCAGCCGATCGCCGATCGGCACCCTCAGCTGCGGTCCGCTCGCCGTGGAGACCACCACCGCGGGAGGGCCGCTCGCGTCGGACGCAGGCACGGACAAGGTGAGGTCGCTGCGCAGCCCGTCGGGGTCGTAGTCGTTGAGCAGGACCGGCACGTCGACGGTGTCGTGCTGGAACACCTCCCGTGCATCGACGAGGTCGTCGAACGCCCTGGGGGCCTGCAAGGGGGCCGTGGGGTCCGCCGTGATGACGATGTTGCCGGTCGACATGAGGCCGCGCGCGTCGCGGATCCGGTACGTGCCGAACCAGGTGCCCGGCTGGTCAGGCACCGTCACCTGGATCGCCGACGTGTCGACGACCGTTGCCTGGAGGCCCGGGAACGAGACCGGGTTGTCGGCGACGAGGGAGATCTTGTCGCCGTCGGGGTCGGAGTCGTTGGCCAACGGCTGGATGTACACGGTGCGACCCGGCCGGGTCCTGATGACGTCCTGGTTCGCGGTTGGCGGCGAGTTGCTCACCCCTGCCGGTACCACGCCGACACGGATGTCTCCCGTCGCCTTGGCCCCGTACGCGTCGACCACGGTGTAGGTGAAGGTGTCCGTACCCGCCATCTTCGCGAACGCCTCGTACTCGAGGTAGGTCGCACCGACGGTGACGATCCGGCCGAGCTTGGGGCCGCTGCCGAGACCTAGGAGCCGTACAGAGTCCCCGTTGGGGTCGATGTTCTGCAGCGGGATCTCGATGCGCTGGGTGGTGCCGGCCAGGACGCGGCCGGTGACGAGCTGCGGAGTCGGCGGCTGGTTGACGATGTCGGGCGAGATGACGTTGAACCGGACGACCGCCGACGACGTACGGCCCAGGCTGTCCTTGGCCTTGTAGGTGGCGGTGACGCGTCCCGGCACGGCCGGTGCCACGAACCGGATCTTGTTGCCATCGACCCACGCGCCGCCCGGGTTGTCGTACAGCGTCGGATCGACGGTCAGGTCGAGGCCCACCGGCGAGTAGTCGTTGTCCAGCGGGCTCACAGTGACGGCGTCGCCGACACGTACGTTGACGTCGTCGGCCACCGCGACCGGTCGAACTTCACCGATCGGGTTGGACGGGATGACGACGATCGTGCCCGGCACCGCGGCGTGGTACCCGTCGCTGACGTAGTACGTCATCATGGTCGGCGTGTCCTTGGCCGTGACCTCCGAGATCGTCAGTAGGTGCCGGTCGCGCATGACGACGTTGAGGCCATTGCTCGTGACCGACTGGACCACGAGCACATCGCCGTCCGGGTCCTCGTCGTTGAGCAACGGGTCGAGCGTCACCGAGCCGGCGTGCGTGAGCAGCACCACGTCCCGGGTCGTGATCGGCGGACGGTTCTCGCTGGCCTTGTCCACGACGTCGATGCGTACGAGACCGAACGACGTCCGGCCGTTCGTCACGGTGTAGCCGACGTAGTACGTACCGGCGACGGACGCCTTGAACCGGAACGTCTTGGTGGTGTAGTCGACGGTGAACTTCGTCGGCTGGGGTGAGGGGGTGTCGACCGATGCCAGCGCGAGGTTGACGCCCTGGTCGTTGTCCAGCGGGGAGACCTCGATCTCCTGGTTGGTCATCGCCCTGGCGTAGTCGCCGTTCGCGACCGGCGTCACCTCCTGCGGCTTGCGCACGTCGATGAGGAGCACGCCGTCCGACTTCGCGGACCCGTCGGACACGGTCACCTTGATCGTCTTGAGCCCGATGACCTTGCCCACATCGGTGAACGTGATCGTGCCGTCAGGAGTGAAGGACACCTCGTCGGGGCCCTCGACCAGCTGGGCATTGACGAGGACCATGTCGTCACCGTCGGGGTCGCGCCAGCGCAGCAGCTCGCGGATCTGGGTCTGCTGGCCCGCGGCCACGATCACCGTGTCCTTGGAGTGCAGCACGGGAGGCTGGTTGGCCGCGGACTGGTCCGCCGACTCGATGGACAGCGTCACGCGAGCGGGCTGCGAGAATCCGCCGCGGCCGTCGGTGATCTTGTACGAGAAGGTGCGGATTCCCGACGCGTTGGCCGCCACGACCGCCTGGAGGCCGGCCCCGCCCCGTACGAGCTGGAGCGTCACGCCGTCACCTGCGGTCGGGGTGTCGACCACCGTGACGATGTCGCCGTCGGGGTCGGAGTCGTTGTCGAGGATCGGCAGGATCGTGGAACGTCCCGCCCGTACGGTGATGGAGTCGTCGTTCGCGATCGGAGGACGGTTGACACTCGTACGGTCGGGGTTGACCTTGGTCGCCTCGCTGCTCGGGGTGTCCTTCTTCGCCGCCGCCTCGGCGGGCGTCACCTTCGACCAGTCGCTGATGCGGCGCATCCCGTCGGTGACGAGCCAGATGTCGCCGGACTTGACGTCGTTGAGGATGACGTTGCCCCCATTGACCCTGATCGTGAGACTCGCTGAGCTCGACAGGCTTGGGATGTCGGACAGCACGGGTGACTTCCCGGGACAGCTCGTGACGACCTTGGACCCGACCACGCCGTACACACAGCCGTTCGCCGAGACCGGCGCCACGACCGCGCCCTCCTGCATCGCGCCGGACAGCGAGATGAGCGCCTTGCGGGTGACGCCGACGATGCCGGTGGGGGTTGCGACGACGGCGCCGAGGCTGCCGCCCCCGATCGAGAGGGCCGGGACGGGCTGGGCCAGCTGGGCACGCGATCCGATCGGCATATCCATGGGCTTGTCGGCGCCCTCGAACCAGATCAGCTGCTTGGTACGGTCGAGCACGACGGCCTTCTCGCCCACCGCGCTGAGCTGGACGTTCGCGACGCTGGCGTCGAGCTGCATCGGTACGGCCGAGATGGTCTTGACCCCGTTGACGTACCTCACGATCTGCGAGTTGACGAGGGACAACCCGATGAGCTCGCCACTCGTGGTGACGGTCACCAGGGCGTTCTCGCCGAGGTCGAGCAGCGCCTTCTCCTTGTTGAAGTCGCGCTGCAGCATCGCCGCGGCGTCATCGAACCAGACCGACCCGTTGAGCCGGCTGATCACGGCGATCTTTCCGCCGTTGAGCACGAGGTCGCCGCTGGACGGGAGGCTGACAGCGGACCCGAGCTCGCCGGTCGCCGGGTCGAACGACTGGATCTGGTTGGACGACTCGCCCTTGATGACGACCGTGCGACCCTCTTGCAGGAGGCTGAAGGACTGGTCCGCGATGCTGACGGCGCTGGAGAGGTCCTTGATCTGGGTGTTCACCGTGCCGAGCAGGCCGGCGGACTGGTTGACCCCGAAGATGCTGCCGTCCTGGAGACGGACGTCGGCGACGCGAAGGCCGGGTGCGAGGAAGGCGGAGACGACGAGGCCGACGCCGAGCACCATGACGATGAATCCCGTCCAGTGCCGCCTCAGGACCGCAGGCACGCGTCTACGAACGCTACGCACCGCCACTCGCGTTCTCCCTCCCCCGGACGCGTCTCAACCCGTCGCCACAGTGTCGCAGGCACAAAGAATCGGGGCCAACCGTCCTCATCAAACGACCTGCCTACGCGGGCGTGCCCACCGTGATCACGCCGCCATCGCCCAGATCGAGGATCGTTCCCGGCTCGACCGTCACCGGCGTACCGGGCATCATCCGCACGGGCGCCTGGCCAGGCCGTACGAGCATCGTGCCGTTGGTCGAGTGCAGGTCCGTCGCGACAATGTCCCAGTCCTTCACCGACACCTTGAGGTGCGTACGGCTGATGTCGCTGTTCGGGCTCGGTACCGGGAGCAGGATCGGGTTGCCGTCGCCGGCCTGGGCGGACGGCGCTCGGCCGATGAGCACGGTGTCGGTGACTTCGACGCGGGCGCCACCGGCCGTGATCAGCTGCGCGAGGACCGGCTTGTGCACGAGGCGCGGGTTGGCGTTGTCAACCGGCTGCCCACACATCCGGCACCTCGGCGAACCGGGCGGGTTCGGGTGTCCGAACGAGCACACCACGGCCAGCACGAGGTTGTCGGCGCCCTGCCGCGGCGCGGTCGGCTTGTGCGTCATGGCGATCCCGGTCGAGAAGACGGTGCCGTCGGAATCAGCACTGTCCGCCGAGGTGGGCAGGCCCGGCTCCGACGGTGCTCCAGGCCCCTGAGGCGGTGGCGCCGTGGGCGCGTACGCGGCAGGAGGCGGTACGGGAGAGGCTGCCGGAGCGCCGTTCGGCGCGAGCTGGCCGCCGTACTGGGGGCTCGGGGGGTAGATCGGCTGCTGCGCGGCGCCGTACTGGCCTTGCACCGGCTGGCCGGGGAACGGCTGTCCAGGGTACGGCTGGCCGGGGTACGCCTGACCGGGGAACGGCTGACCCGTTACGGCAGGAGCCTGTACGGGCTGGGCGAACGTGGCGCCCTGGAGGCCCGGCGCAGCGAACGGCATGCCGGTCGGTGCCTGCCCCTGTGGCGGTCCGTACTGGCCGGGCTGAGGCTGTCCGTACGGGTCCTGCTGAGGCTGATTCCAGCCCGGCGGGAGGCCCTGCGGCACCTGCGCCGTGCCGACTGGGCTCGGTACGGGCGAGGCGAGGAAACCGGCGTGGTTCTGTGCGGCGTCCGCGCCCGGGAATCCCGGGAAGTCCTCGGCCGGCTGCGCCTCGGAGGCTGCAACCTCCAGGGCGACCGGGACAGCGGGCGCTTCGGCCGGCTCGCGGTCGAGGTCGAGCCCGGACTGCTGAGCGTCCGGTATGCCGTCACCGTCCTCGTCGACGAACAGGTCGACCGGGACCAGCGCCTCGGCGCTCCGTACACCCCAGGCGTCAGCCTGCGGCTGCTCGGAATGTGCGGGCCAGGACGGCTCGTACGGGGCTTCCGAGTCGTCCAAATTCTCATCTACGGGCGCCTCAGCGGGCTCCTCGGGGCCGTTGTCGTGGGTCTCGATCGGCAGCGACGGCTCCGCGTTGAAGGCTGAGGGGACGTCATCCACGGGCGAGAGTTCTCCGGACGCAGCCTCAACGGCTGGTTCGTCGGCGCCCGCCTCGGCCTCGGCGACCGGCTCCTCGGCGACCGGCTCCTCGACAGCAGGCTCCTCGGCGGCAGGCTCCACCGGTACGACGAGGGCGGCAGGCTCCTCGGCGGCCGCGACCGTCGGGAGCACGAGCTGCACCTTCTGCGTGGAGTCGATGGTGACCGAGGAGGCGAGTACGACGCCGACGGCCAGAGGGAGTGCCAGTACGGGTTCGTCGCCGAGCTCGTCCATCTCGACGCGCACCTGACGTACAGACTGAAGGCCCACCTCGTTCCAGGTGTGGAAGCCCTCGCCCTCGGCGACGACGTCACCGGTCTCCGCGTCGAGCACGCGCAGCCCTCCACGGATCAGGGAGTGCATACCGTCCTCGGCCCAGAAGAAGGCGGCGAAATGCGGCATGAGGTCGAGGCGGAAGGCGCTGAACTTCTCGGCGAGGTCTGCGACGTCCGCGGCGGACACCACGTCCTGCCACAGGTCGTTCAGCAGGCCGGACATGTGCGCCGGCGCCGGCGCCATAATGACGACAGATGTCGGGCCTGCGAGGACCACCCACCGGCCGGGGACGTACGTTGCCCGCCACTTGCTCACGGTCTCCATGCGAGGTGCCTCCGCTCTCAGGCCTAGCCAGATCCCCCGGCGGTCGTCGGCCTGCCTCACATTGTGACGTGTGAGGTGCGTGAGGCCCTATTTGTTCACCAGATTGGTCCAAACTGCGGCAGCCCCAGAGTCTCCGATGAGGTAGACGACGACGAGCACCACGATGCACGCGATCGCCATGAGGATGGAGGCGATCAGCGGAATTCTTCCCTGCCGTAACCAGGGCTGCTTCGCCTCCACCCAGGGCTTGACGAGCTCGCTGGACGTCAGCCACCAGCCGATGGTCGCGACCGCGAAGACGCCGGCGACCCAGGGGCCCTTCTGGCCGAGCTCGACGTGGTTGGCCACCAGCTGGCTGCCCTGTTTCAGCTGCAGGAGCAGCTGGTTGCCCGTGATCTCGGCCGCGATCGCCGCGATCGCACCCCCGACGGCGCCGAGCGGGAGGAGCCAGTCGAGCCGGTTCCGCAGCCCTCGCCAGAACAGGCTCACGAGGATGGCCAGCGGGACGAGGACGAGCAGCATCACTGCCGCGTGGACGACGAGTGGATGCAGGGGAGGCGTTGTCATGGGGCACATGCTTTCGGGTTATTGAAGATTGAAGCAATATGAGGAGGCTGTGAGTTCCCTTTGTCATGGTTAACGTATCGATACCGTTTTGGTTCAATGGGGTGGATGAGGCAAAACGCTCCGGCTGTGGGGCCATGGGACGTACTCGTGTTCGTCTGCGAGCTGGCGATGCTGGCCGGCCTCGCCGTGGCGGGCTTCCGGCTCATCCCCCCTGGACCCATGGCGTACGCACTCATGGTCGCCCTGCCCATCGCGGTGGCGGTGATCTGGGGGCTGCTCCTGGCGCCCCGGTCGACGAAGGGCCTCAAAGGCCGCGCGGCCACCATCGGGAAGTGCATCGTCTTCGTCGTCGCCGGCCTCCTGCTCGCCGTCATCGGCCTGTGGCCCTGGGGCCTCGCACTGGTCGTCGTCGCGGTCCTCGCGCTCCTGATGGCCGACCGCGAAGCGGCCGGACGGCGCCGGTGACGGCACCGATCTCCCAGCGACCGGACCCCGTCGTCGACGCTGACGCTCTTCGAGCCGCTCTGTGGTCGTAGTGACCCCGGTACCAGTGGCCGCGACTCGCTCGAGCCGCGTCGTCGCGGGACGACCGCGCCCGATGGCTGAGCTTCCCAAGCCATAGTGCTGGTCCCCAAGGCGCCGACGGCTTGGGAAGCTCTACCTGGCTTGGGAAGCTCTACCTGGCTTGGGAGGGGCTCGCACCTCCGACCGATGTCATCCCGGCACCCGGCACCCACTCGCGAGTCGCTTCCGGGTCACAACGCACAGCGGCCCGGACCGTGGGGTCCGGGCCGCTGGGTGGTGAATCAGAACTACTTGTTCTTCAGCGCCGCACGAGCCGCCGCGAGGCGAGCGATCGGAACGCGGAAGGGGGAGCAGGACACGTACGACAGGCCTGCGCGGTGGAAGAAGTCGATCGAATCGGGATCGCCACCGTGCTCGCCACAGACACCGGTCTTCAGACCGGGCTTGGTCTGCCGACCCTTCTCGACGCCCATCTTGACGAGCTGTCCGACGCCCTCCTGGTCGAGCGACTCGAAGGGGTTCTTCTCGATGACCTCGTCCTCGACGTACTCACCGAGGAAGCCGAGCTCGGCGTCGTCACGCGAGATGCCGATGCCGGTCTGGGTGAGGTCGTTCGTGCCGAACGAGAAGAAGTCGGCCTGGTTCGCGATCTGGTCTGCGGTGAGTGCCGCGCGCGGGATCTCGATCATGGTGCCGATCGTGTACGGAAGCGACTTGCCCGCCTTGGCGAACTCGTCCTCGACCGCCTTGGTGACGATCTCGCGCTGGATCCTGAGCTCGGACTCCCACGAGACGAGCGGGATCATGATCTCGACCCCGACGGTCTCGCCTTCCTTCTCGAGCACCGCGAGGGCCGCCTTGATGATGGCGCGGGCCTGCATGTCCGGGATGGACGGGTAGAGCATCGCCAGACGGCAGCCACGCGTACCGAGCATCGGGTTCTGCTCGTGCAGGCGGTTGACCTGGGCCAGCGTGATGCGCTCAGCGGCGATCTGGTCGGCCGGGGCACCGGTGAGCTCCAGCTTCTGGACGAGCAGCGACTGCTCGACCAGGTTGGGGAGGAACTCGTGCAGCGGCGGGTCGAGCAGACGGACCGTGACGGGGAGACCCTTCATCGCGGTGAAGATCTCCTCGAAGTCGGCCTGCTGCATCGGCAGGATCTTCGCGAGAGCGGCTGCCCGCTCCTCCTCGTTCTCGGCCAGGATCATCTCGCGCACCGCCGGGAGGCGGTCGGCGACCATGAACATGTGCTCCGTGCGAGCCAGGCCGATGCCCTCGGCGCCGAGCTCACGAGCCTTCGAGGCATCCTCGAAGTTCTCCGCGTTGGCGCGAACGCCGAGCGTACGAACCGCGTCGGCCCACTTGCCGACCGTCTCGAAGTCCTCGTTGAGTGCCGGCGGTACGAGCGGCAGCGCCCCGGCGAAGACCTCACCGGTCGAGCCGTTGAGGGTGACGGTGTCGGTCTTGCCGAACGTGGCGTCGCCGATCGTGACGGTCTCCCCCTTGGGGTCGATCTTGATCCCCGTGGCGCCGGCGACACAGGTGATGCCCATGCCGCGTGCGACGACGGCCGCGTGGCTCGTCATGCCGCCGTGGGCCGTGAGCACGCCCTGGGAGACCATGACGCCGTGGATATCGTCCGGAGTCGTCTCGAAGCGGACGAGGATGACCTTCTCGCCCCTGCCACCGCGCTCGGCAGCGTCATCAGCGGAGAAGGACAGGGCGCCCACCGCAGCACCGGGAGAGGCCGGGAGGCCTTTCACGATGACCGGAGCGATGTGCTCGGGGTCGATGCCCGGGTGGAGCAGAGCGTCGAGCTGCGACGGCTCGATGCGGAGCAGCGCCTCCTCCTTGGTGATGAGACCCTCGGCGACCATGTCGACGGCGGTCTTCACTGCGGCGGCGGCGGTGCGCTTCCCGTTGCGGGTCTGCAGCATGTAGAGCTTGCGATCCTCGATCGTGAACTCCATGTCCTGCATGTCCTTGTTGTGGAGCTCGAGCTTGTCCATCGTGGCCAGCAGGTCGTGGAAGGCCTCGGGGAGGACCTCTTCCATCTCCGACAGCTCGCGGGGGGTACGGATGCCGGCGACGACGTCCTCACCCTGAGCGTTGGTGAGGAACTCGCCGTACAGCTCCTTCGCACCCGTGGACGGGTTGCGGGAGAAGCAGACGCCGGTGGCGGAGGTCTCGCCGCGGTTGCCGAACACCATCTGCTGCACGTTGACGGCGGTGCCGAGGTTGCGGGAGATGCCGTTGGCCCGACGGTAGAACTCGGCGCGAGGGTTCAGCCACGACGCGAAGACGGCGTTGACCGCGCGGTGGAGCTGCTCGCGGGGATCCGAGGTCCACTCGCCGCCCAGCGCCTCGTTGGCGAGCGCCTTGAACGTGGCGGTCAGCTCCTTGAGGTCATCGGCGGTGAGGTCGGTGTCGAGCGCAACGCCGCGGGCGGCCTTGATCTCGGTGAGCGCGTCCTCGAAGACGTGAGGCTCGATGCCCTCGACGACCTCGCCGTACATCTGGATGAAGCGGCGGTAGCAGTCGTACGCGAAGCGCTCGCTGCCGAACTCCTCGATGACGCCGGGAACCGACTCGTCGGAGATGCCGAGGTTGAGGATCGTGTCCATCATGCCGGGCATCGACTGGACGGCGCCGGAACGTACGGAGACGAGCAGCGGGCGGTTGGTGTCGCCGAGTTTGCGACCGGTGCGCTCCTCGAGGCGGGCCAGGCCGGCCGAGATCTGGTCAGCGAGGCCATCGGGCCATTGGCTGTTGTTGTTCATCGCATCGACGCAAGCCGCGGTGGTGACCGTGAACGCGTCGGGAACCGGGACGCCGATCTTGTTCATGTCGGCCAGTCCAGCGCCCTTGCCGCCGAGCAGCGGCTTCATCGACATGTCACCTTCGGACAGGTCGTAGACGTACTTCGTGTCAGTCATGTGTGTACGGACTCTCCTCGTCGTCAGCTCCTGAGACTCCCCCACCAACTTCGGTTGAGGGAGTCGATCGCGCCGCCGGAGCTTTGAATCGGCACGATGTGACCGGGGCCAGCCTAGCCACTGAGCCCCGGGCTGTACGACCTGGGTACCCGGCTGTTTTCCATCCCGTCGCTCATCGTCGGACAGAAGTCGGCCCCACGGCGGCGCTGTAGCCTGCCGATCATGATGACTGTGCTGCCCGCGTCGCGCATCCCCGACCCGTACGACGCGCCTCCGCTGCGCTGGGGCATCCTCGCGCCGGGTGGGATCGCGTCGAGCATGGCTCGAGCTCTGCAGCGGTCGTCGCAGCGGATCCTTGCGGTCGGCTCGCGGACGCAGGCGCACGCTGACGAGTTCGCGGCACGGTTCGGTGTCGAGCGGGCGTACGGGTCGTACGAGCAGCTGGTCTCCGACCCGGACGTCGATGCCGTGTACGTCGCCTCTCCCCACTCGGCGCACCGCGAGCAGGCGCTGCTGGCCATCGCCGCCGGCAAGCACGTGCTCGTCGAGAAGGCGTTCACGCGCAACGCCGCCGAGGCCCGGGAGGTGGTGGCAGCCGCCCGCGCCGCCAAGGTGGCCTGCGTCGAAGCCATGTGGCCGAGGTTCGGGCCACGGTTCGACATCCTGCGACAGGTCCTGGACTCGGGAGCGCTTGGCGAGATCATCGCGGTCGACGCCACTCACAACCGGCAGATCACGGCAGAACAGGCACCCCGGCTCCACGACCCGGAGCGTGCCGGCGGCGCCATGCTCGACCTCGGCGTCTACCCGGTCTCGTTCGTCTCGTTCGCGCTCGGTACGCCGAGCCGGGTCCTCGCCGTCGGAAACCTCACGCCGACGGGCGTCGACCGTACGGTGGCGGCCGTCGAGACCGGGTTCGCCGGCCAGCCCGGCGCTGTCGCGACGATCACCACCACGCTGGCCGCACCGTCCGCCGTCACCGCGTCGATCGCCGGCACCGAGGGACGTATCGAGCTCGGCTCCTCGATGTGGTTCTACGGGCCCGGGACCGTACGGCTCGTACGTCCGGATGGCACCGCTGTGGAGGCGCCTGAGGAGGGCCCGTCCAACCACGACGCGCTCGTGTACGAGGCATGCCACCTGGCGCAGCTCGTGGCCGACGGCGCCACGGAGTCCCCATACATGCCGCTGGACGAGACGGTCTCGATCATGGAGACCATGGACGAGATCCGGCGCCAGGTCGGCGTCTCGTTCCCGGGCGAGCGATGACCGGGCCCGATCCTGTCGCCCGGATCATCCTCGACGAGGCCGGCGACCTGGGCGACGTTGTACTCGTCGTCGACGACGCGGACGGCACGCTGGCGACCGCCGCCCTGGAGCGCGGCTCCCGCGTGCTCGCCGCGTGCGACGACATCCGCGACGAGGAGCAGCTGCCGACGGGCGTCACGGTGGTCGACCTCTATGGCGAGCCCGACCTCGCCGACGTGACCACCGTCCTGTGGCGGCTTCCCAAGGCCGTCGCCGCGGTGGCGGATGTCGCCGAGGTGCTGGCGCTCCGCTGCCCACCGGACATGCGCCTGTACGGGGGCGGGCGCGACAAACATCTCGTACCCGCGATGAACGATGCGCTCCGGGCGTCGTTCGGCGACGTGAGCGCCTCGCGAGGGCAACAGAAGTCGCGGGTGCTGCGCGCGTCTCTACCGCAGGCGACGTGGAGGACGTGGCCACACCGGGCGGCCAACACTGAGCTCGGGCTCGACGTGGTGGCCCACGGGAACGTCTTCGGCGGTACGGACCTCGATCGCGGTACGAGGCTGCTGCTGCGCGCCCTGCGTCAGGACCAGCCCGTCTCGGGCAGGGCCTTGGACCTGGGGTGCGGCAGCGGGATCGTGGCGGCCGTACTGGCGGGGCTCGGCTGGGACGTCCTCGCGTCGGACACGTCGTCGGCGGCGGTCGCCAGCACCACGCTGACCGCGGAGGCGAACGGGTTCTCGATCGACGCGCGGCGTGCGGACGGCATCCCGGACGATCTGTACGAGCTGGACCTCGTCGCCTGCAACCCGCCCTTCCACCGCGGCGCCGCCAAGGATTCCTCAGCCGCGTTCGCGATGGTCTCCCACGCCGGCAAGGCGCTGCGCCCGGAAGGCGAGCTGTGGCTCGTCTTCAACAGCCACCTGCCGTACCTTCCGGTCGCCCGGGAACAGGTCGGCCCGACGCGTGTCGTGCTGCGAGACCAGTCGTACATCGTGACCTGCTCGACGAAACGTTGAGCAGCAAGGTCGAAAATGCTGTGACAGGCAATGGATCCACACCCGGGTAGGTACCGGAAACGTGCCATCGGTAGTGTGATGTGCCGTAAGCCGGCTGCGCCGGGCAGACAGGCGCCGAGTGCGCCCCGGGCGAAAGGGACCCATGTCTCGCATCTTCAACGAAGCCTTCAAGAGCAAGGTCATGTCGGCGGAGGACGCCGCGGCTCTGATCAACAACGGCGACAACGTCGGCTTCTCGGGCTTCACCGGCGCCGGCTACCCGAAGGCCGTTCCCGGTGCGCTCGCCACCCGCATCAAGGCCGCCCACGCGCGCGGCGACGAGTTCCGCATCGGTGTGTACACAGGCGCCTCGACCGCCCCGGAGCTCGACGGCGCGCTCGCGGAGACCGACGGCGTCGCGTTCCGCTCGCCCTACCAGTCCGACCCGATCATGCGGAAGAAGATCAACTCAGGCGTGACCGAGTACTCGGACATCCACCTGTCGCACTCGGCGATCCTCATGCGCCAGGGCTTCCTCGGTCACCTCGACGTCGCGGTGATCGAGGTCACGGCGATCAAGGGGGACGGCACCGCGATCCCGTCCTCGTCGGTGGGCAACAACAACGTCTACCTCGAGAAGGCCGAGAAGATCATCCTCGAGGTGAACTCGTGGCAGTCGCTCGAGCTCGAGGGCATGCACGACATCTACTACGGCACGCGGCTCCCACCGGACCGGATGCCGATCCCGCTGACCAAGCCGGCGGATCGCATCGGACAGACCACGCTCCAGATCGACTTCGACCGGGTCGTGGCGGTCGTCGAGTGCGACGCGTCCGACCGCAACACACCCTTCAAGCCGCTCGACGACGACTCGCGTGCGATCGCGGGCCACTTCATCGACTTCCTCGGCGCAGAGGTCGCCGCGGGACGCATGCCGAAGAACCTTCTCCCGCTGCAGTCGGGTGTCGGCAACATCGCCAACGCCGTGCTCGCGGGCCTGCTCGAGTCCCCGTTCGAGAACATGTACGCGTTCACGGAGGTCATCCAGGACGGCATGGTCGACCTCATCGACGCCGGCAAGATCGTCACGGCATCGGCGACCGCCTTCTCGCTGTCGCCCGAGGCCGCACACAAGATGAACAACGAGGCCGCCAGCTACCGCAAGTCGATCATCCTGCGGCAGCAGGAGATGTCGAACCATCCGGAAGCCATCCGCAGGCTCGGCGTCGTGGGCTGCAACGGGCTCATCGAGGCCGACATCTACGGCAACGTGAACTCGACCCACATCATGGGCTCGAAGATGCAGAACGGCATCGGCGGGTCGGGGGACTTCACGCGCAACGCGTACATCTCCTGCTTCGTCACGCCGTCGACCGCCAAGAACGGGGACATCTCCTGCTTCGTGCCGATGGTCAGCCACCACGACCACACCGAGCACGACGTCCAGGTGCTCATCACCGAGCGTGGGCTGGCCGACCTGCGCGGCTTGTCGCCGAAGCAGCGCGCCAAGGTCATCATCGAGAAGTGCGCCCACCCGGACTACCAGCCGATGCTCACCGACTACTACGACCGGGCCCTGAAGACCGCCAACGGGCTTCAGACCCCGCACGATCTTCGCGAGGCCCTCAGCTGGCACGTACGGTTCCTCGAGACGGGCTCCATGAAGGTGTGACTGCGGGCAACGCTCGTTCACACCGCGGCCTTGTACCCTGGTCGGCGTCGACAGGAGCACGATGACTGACCAGGCGCGGGCAGGCGAGGATCACCTCGGCGATCCCGGCGCGCACCAGGCCATCGACGTGCTGGCGCCGTACCGTCCAGCTGTCGGTGCGTACCCGGTGAGCTCGCGGACCGGCGAGCCTCAGCGGCCCGTCATGCTCGGTATCGCGTGCGGCCTGCTTGTCGCGGGCGCGGTGGTCTCGTCGGTCGGCCTCGTCACCGTGCTCTGGGACGCGGCGACCGTAACCGGCTACCACACGGCGGCACGCATTCTCGAGTGGACCAAGCCGAACCCGGTCTCGTTCCTCACGATCGTCATGGTCCTCACGATCGGCGCGATCGGAGCGCTGGTCGCGACCGCCGCCACGGCCATCGCGTACAACGCCTGGAACGGCCGCCGCTGGGCCCGCCTCGGCGGCATTGTTGCGCTCGCGATCTCGGCGCTCACGATCCTGCTGAACCCCCTGGCCATGATTGCCATGGCCCCGATCGCCATCGGCGCCGCTCTGCTCTGGGTGCCGGTGGTCGGTCGCTACCTCGCCGCCTGGGGCACGATCCGTACCGCCCCCGCCGTGCGTCGCGGCTGGGCCGAGAACGTCAGGTACGGGATCCTGCCGCGCTACCGGCGTGAGGCGTCGTGACCTCTCTCGCCGATCAGTTGCTGGGCTCCCTGAACCGGATCGCCAAGGACGTGCTCCGTACCGCGGCGCGTCAGGCCACCGGCACCGTACGGAAGGCGGCCGGCGGCAGCCGTCCCTCGTCCGAGGACCGGCACGCGCCGAAGCTGTCGATCCGCTACCCGGGCGACTTCAAGGGGCGACCGCAGATCACGTACGCGCCGCACACCGGCAAGACACCCGACCCGGGCGAGGTCGTGACCGCGTGGGTGCCGGACGAGGCCGACCACAAGCAGGGCAAGGACCGTCCGGTGCTGCTCATCGGGCGCGATGGTGACTGGCTGCTCGGAGTGGCGCTCTCGGTCGTTGACCGAGAAGCCGATGCCGAGCAGATCGGTCACTGGGTCGCCATCGGCACGGGCGCCTGGGATACGAGGCGCCGCCAGTCTCAGGCAAGGGTCGACCGGATCGTACGGATCCACCCCGACGACGTACGGGGCCGAGCCGAGAAGCTCGACAAGAACCGCTTCGACAAGGTCGCCGCGGGCATCCGCTCACACCGCGCGTGACCGTCAACCAGACCATAAGTCGGTCGTAGTTGCGTGTAAACCACCCGCCCACGATAGGCTCGTAATCGCTATGGGGGTAAGAGCGAAGCGTTGGCAGTTGTGGCTCATCACAATGTTCATCCTGACCGGCATCATCGGGGTGTTCCAGTTGTTCGAGGGCCCGAAGTCGGTCGGGGCCGTGACGGTTGCCGGGGGTGTTGCCACCCCCTTAGTCGGCCTGCCTGAACGATCCCTGGAGGCGACGCAGCTTCCCGCCTGGCAACCGTCGGTCGAGGCGTCACAGAGCAGCGAGACGCGCACGACGACCATCGCGGCAAAGCCTGTCATGGCCTCCTCGACCCAAGTCGCGGTCACGCCGACGACGCACGCCGTCCAGGTCACCAGCCAGCCGACCGTCACCAAGGCCACCGTCACCACCCAGGCGACGACTCAGGCGCCCTCGACGAAGGCTCCTGTCATCAGCGCGAAGTCGGTGTCAGCCACCGCCACGGTGTCCTCCCCGAAGCCCGCTGTGACAACGACTCAGCCCGCGGTAACGACGACTCAGCCCAAGGCGACGACCACGGCGCCGAAGCCCGCGATGACGACCGCAAAGGCGACCACGACAGCTCCGAAGCCGAGCCAGTCGGTCCTGAAACCAAGCACCACGGCGACGTCGACCTGGCCGACCACCCAGCCGTCGTGCTACCGCTTCTTCTTCTTCCGCATCTGCCACTGACCGTCGGCTAGTCCCTGCGTCGCAGAAGTGTGACGAGTACAGCCCCGGCCGCCATCCCGAGCCCCGCCGCGACCAACAGCGAGCTCGGCTGTCGTCCCTCCACGGCGGCTGGCTGTGGAAGCACTGATACGGGTAGTGGCTCCGTCACGACGACGTCGAGCACGGCCGGAGTGCGTACGGGCTCGGGCTCGGGCTCGGTCTCTTGCTCTTCGGGCGGACCGCTGCCGACCGTACGGGCGAACAGCGCCAGCCACGCGAAGATGATCAGCACGCTCAGCAGCTCGACTGCGGTGAAGTTGTACAGGTGGAACAGCTTCCACAGCCCGACGATCCCGACGATGAGGGCACCCAGTACGGCGGTGCTGAGCAGGAACGGGCGCGGTAGGCCTCGCAGCAGGATGGGCGCGGCGAGGATCAGTCCGCCGAAACCCACGATGACGCTGACGGCGAAGATGTCGTGGACGAGGCGGCTCTGGTCCACGGGGATCGACCCGAGACCGATCAGCGCCAGCCCGATCACGACGAGCGGCACCCGGAGCGTACGAACGATCCTCCGTGTCACGCCCGGCCAGCACTGGAGGTCGACCGCGAGGTAGTCGGCGAGCGTCGTCAGCACGACGCCGGCCGTGATCACGGTGAAGTTGAAGGCGGACGCCGACGTCTCGGTGCTCACGCCGAGCGCGCTGAAGTTCGACTGCCACCATCCCGGGTTGTCGGCGCTCAGCGTCGAGGCGACGACACCGGCCCCGAGGAAGGCGCCGAGCAGCACGGCCACGCCGGAGCTGCTCATCTCCTGCGCGATGTTCGTCAGGAGGTAGCAGCCGGCGGCCACAGCCGCTGCCGCCATCAGGGTCGCAGCGATCCGACCCAGCAGGAGCCCTTGGAACATCCGCTGGAAGACGGTGAACGCGGCGAGCGCCGCCATGACCGCCATGGCCGCTGCGGCGATCGTGAGGGCGGCCGCGTCCCGTACCCGCCAGACGACCGGCCGGCGCCGCCACCGTACGGTCCGGCGTGCGACGCGTACGTACGCGGTCGAGAACGCCGCCCCGCCCAGCACGGCCACGAGGATCGAGGTCACGGTCGCGACCGACACCTGCCCGGACAGAGGCGTGCCCGTCTGGCGGAACACGAAGGGGCCGACGATCATCGCGATCGCGCCGCCACCCATCGCCACGAGCTGTGCGATGGACTCGCGTGTACGGATCTCCCGCGCCGACCGGCTCAGCACGGCCCCGATCCCCAGCACATCCCCGCGACTCACGCCTGATCCTCTCGGTCATATCGATTGTGGGGCCGAATCTCACACCCGCCATTGCACTCAACCATGCCGCGCTCACGCCAGCCAGGTCATACCGGGGTGCGGGCGTCCGGTACGGCGACGCCCGTCAGGTCCCGCGTCCCCTTCTACTTCGTCGCCGTGATGAGCCGCTCGCGGTCGAAGGCGGCGGCCACGACCCGCCACCCCCATCCATCGAGAACAACAAGTACTGCCGCGATGGCCAGAGCCAGCGCGAGGGTCATGTGGATCACGCCAAACGAGATGAGGTACGCCACGAGGAGCATCGGCAGACTCGAGAGGGCGCCCATCTGTTGTGCCACGCGGATGTCGCTGACGCGCGCTGAGATCGCGAAGCCGATCCAGATCGACAGGACGGCGAGCAACGGTGTGAACGCGAGCTGAGCGAGCACGTAGGGCCACTGGAGGACCGCCGACGCTACGAGCGGCTGCGCGAACAGCTCGGTCACGACGACGAAGACCATGTACATCCCGTACGAGATCGCGAGCGACGGGACCAGCGCCGCCAAACCCTTGGCCACGACCAGCTCCGCACTGCTGATCGCGGTCGTGAGCAGCGGCTCCAGCGTCCCCTGGACGCGCTCCCCCACGATCGCGTACGCGGCCACGATCGACGGGACGATGGCCGGGATACCCAGCAGGATCACCAGCGGGTCCCCGCCGAGGCTGTCCGCCGCCGAGGCGGGGAGCGCGATCACGAGGATCAACGGGAACACGACGATGCCCAACGGGACCGCCGCCATCGTCGACACGATGGACCAGTTCCTCCGGTACTCGCGGAACTCCTTGAGGTAGATGGCCCGTACGCGGGTCGTCGAAGCGCTCATCACTCATCCGCCCGCTCGTCGTCGCCGATCAGCTGCACGTACACATCCTCGAGCGAGTGCTGCGACTCACCGATGGACAGCACGTCGGCACCCGAGGCGGCCAGCGCGCGGGTCACGGCGGGCGCTGCGATGTTCACATCGGAAACGCTGAGCTGGTACGTCCCATCGGCGTCCACGCGCCAGCTCTCGAGCGCGGGAAGGCCGCCGAACAGCGGCCCAGGTTCGGCGAGGGGTGCCAGGGTCCGCACGGTGAGGGTGGACGCGAACATGAGCTGCCGGAGCTCGTCCGGTCGCCCCACCGCGCGAAGCCTCGTGTTCAGGAGCGCGACCCGGTCGCACAGGCGTTCCGCCTCGTCGAGACGGTGTGTCGTGAGAAAGACCGTGACCCCGCGCTGCCGGAGCCCGTCGATGAGGTCGTGGACCTCCCTCGACGCCAGCGGATCCAGACCAGAGGTCGGCTCGTCGAGGAAGACCACGTCGGCGTCCTCGTTGAGCAGCGCCCGCGCGAGGCTCACCCGCTGGCGCAGTCCTTTGGACAGCTTCCCGCACGGATCGTCGGCACGATCGGCGAGATCGACCGCAGCCAACACACGATCCACCCGTTGCCGGGGATTCGCCAGCGCGTACAGGCCGGCGAAGCACTCGAGGTTCTCCGCGACTGTCAGCCGCGGGTAGAGGCCCGGCGACTCCGGCATCACCGAGATGCGCTGCCGGATCTCCGTATGGTTCTCGG
>Ga0182021_10002566_pt1 | contig 21207 bp, 17 predicted proteins | sample 612E3MmetaG_FD_120493 | JGI IMG/M metagenome (GOLD analysis project Ga0182021, IMG submission 120493) | Permafrost microbial communities from Stordalen Mire, Sweden - 612E3M metaG (Illumina Assembly) | ecosystem: Environmental > Terrestrial > Soil > Wetlands > Permafrost | place: Sweden... | reverse complement strand
CTGGGGTGCCGGCTCTTGGTAGCATGTGGAAACTCAGTCCGGTTTCCCGGGTAATTTCCGCATTTTCGGTTCGAGTTTTCGGTGACAGAAACCGCCGTCTGCGACGGCGGGCAAGGAGCAGGGATGCAACTAGGAATGGTAGGCCTGGGGAAGATGGGCGCCAACATGACGCGGCGCCTGATACGCGGCGGTCACCAGTTGGTGGTCAGCGATCTGAGCCCGGACGCGGTCAAGCAACTCGCCGGCGAAGGCGCGGCGGCCTCTTCCTCGCTGGACGACCTGGTCGGCAGGCTGAGTGCTCCGCGCGCGGTGTGGATCATGGTACCGGCCGGAGATCCCACGGAAAAAACGGTGCAGGCGCTGCTCTCGAGCATGCAGGCGGGCGACACCATCATTGACGGCGGCAATTCGTATTTCAAAGACGACGTTCGGCGCTCCAAGATGTGCGCGGCCAAAGGTGTGCATTATGTGGACGTCGGCACCAGCGGCGGCATCTGGGGAATCGACCGCGGGTATTGCATGATGATCGGCGGCCCGAAAGAGGCGGTGCAGCGGCTGGATCCGATCTTCAAGACGTTGGCGCCCGGCCGCGGCGACATTCCACGCACCCCCGGACGCGAGAAGATGGCAGGGACCGCGGAAGACGGTTACATCCACTGCGGGCCTGCGGGCTCTGGCCACTTCGTGAAGATGGTCCACAACGGCATTGAATACGGAATGATGCAGGCCTATGCCGAGGGATTCGACATCTTCAAGAACGCCACCAGCAAAGAACTGCCCGAAGACCACCGCTATGACTTGAACCTGCCGGACATTGCGGAAGTCTGGCGGCGGGGCAGCGTGGTCAGTTCATGGCTGCTCGATCTTACCGCGATGGCATTGACCGAAAACCCCACGCTCGCCGAGTACAGCGGGTTCGTGCAGGATTCGGGCGAGGGACGCTGGACCATCCAGGCAGCCATCGAGGAGGCAGTTCCGGCTGAGGTGCTTACGGCAGCACTGTACACTCGCTTCCGGTCGCGTCAGGATCATACATTCGCGGAAAAAATACTGTCCGCAATGCGGCAAAAATTTGGCGGACACGTCGAACCAAAATCAAGAAAGTAAAATGGCGTAGAAAATCTCGCCCAGGAGTTTGGCAAACAGACCGCTATGGCTCAATCAGAGACTCAGCCCGCTGCAACGAAAGCGCCCGTCGGACGTCCGGGAGATCCGTGCGTCATGGTCATCTTCGGCGCTTCCGGCGACTTGACCCGGCGGAAACTTATTCCCGCCCTCTACAACCTCGCCAGCCAGGGCCTGTTATCGCGGGAGTTCGCGGTGGTCGGCGTAGCGCGCAATCCCATGACCACCGAGGAGGCGCGCCACAAGCTCACCGAGGATTTCAAGCAGTTCGCCACCGGGACGATTGACCAGGATTTGTGGGAGTGGTTTGTCCGCCACTTCTATTACGTGGCCGGGGACTTCGACGATCCCACGACCTACGACAAGCTCAAGGAGACATTGGCCGGGGCTGACAAAGACCATACCACGCACGAGAACTATTTCTTCTACCTCGCGACCGCGCCCGACTACTTCGGCGACATCGTGGAACGGCTGGCGAAAGTCGGCCTGATGACGGAAGAGAACAGTCATTGGCGGCGGGTCATCATCGAAAAACCGTTTGGCCACGATCTCGACACGGCGAAGGCGCTCAACCAGCAACTCCTGAAAGTCGTCCGGGAAACGCAGATTTACCGCATTGACCACTACCTAGGAAAAGAAACCGTCCAGAACATTTTGGCGCTGCGTTTTGCGAACGGGATCTTCGAACCCATCTGGAACCGGCGATATATCGACCATGTTCAGATTTCCGTGGCCGAAACGGTAGGGGTCGAGAAACGCGGCGGCTACTACGACACCGCCGGCGCGCTGCGGGATATGGTGCCCAACCACATCATGCAACTCATCACCCTCACCGCCATGGAACCTCCGATTTCGTTCGAGGCCAACGCGGTCCGCGATGAGCAGGCCAAAATCCTGCATGCCATCCAGCCCTTTACTTCCGAGGACGTGTTGAGCAAAACGGTCCGCGGCCAGTATGGGGAGGGCACGATGAACAGCCAGCGCGTGCCTGCCTACCGGACCGAAGAAGGCGTGCCGCCGGAATCCCGCACCGAGACCTTCGTCGCCATGAAGCTGCTGATCGACAACTGGCGGTGGGCCGGAGTTCCCTTCTACCTGCGTACCGGCAAGCGCCTGCCTGGCCGAAATACCCACGTGGTGATCCAGTTCAGGCGCGCGCCGTTCATGCTGTTCCGCGAAACGCAGGTCCAGGACCTGATGCCCAACCAACTGGTGCTGCACATCCAACCCGAGGAAGGAATCTCGCTGCGCTTCGCCGCCAAGACGCCCGGAACTACCATGCGTCTGGGCGAAGTGGACATGGATTTCGAGTACTCCGACTATTTTGGGGCAACTCCATCGACCGGCTACGAGCGCCTGCTGCACGACTGCATGATCGGCGACGCCACACTCTTCCAGCGCGCCGACATGGTCGAGGCGGGATGGAGCGTGGTCAATCCCGTACTCGACGTGTGGAAGGCGCTGCCACCACGCAATTTCCCCAATTATCCCGCTGGGGCCTGGGGTCCAAAAGAGTCAGACGAATTGCTGGAACGCGACGGCCGCCGTTGGAGAAACTTCGAGAAATGATTCCTGGAGACATCGGCGGAGCCATTGCCTGCGGCGCGGATAGAAAATCCAGCGTGCGTGCGACCGTCGCATAAAACCCATGCCTGCCACTCGAACCGTCGAGGTACTGCCCACGCCCGCTGATCTGTTTCATGCGGCAGCGGATGAGTTTGTTCGTGTCGGCAACGCAGCGATCGCGCGGCATGACCGCTTCACCGTGGCGCTCGCCGGGGGCTCCACTCCGAAAAGTTTGTACTCGCTGCTGGCCAAGGAACACGCAAGATTCACCTGGCGCAAGACATTCCTGTTCTTCGGCGACGAACGCCACGTCCCGCCCGACCACCCCGACAGCAATTACCGCATGGTGAACGAATCGCTGCTGTCGAAGATCTCCATGCCGCCGAAACATGTGTATCGCGTACCGGCCGAGAATCGCGATGCCCACGCGGCGGCGGCGGAATACGAAGACGACCTTCGTAGGTTCTTCCAATTAAAGCCCAGCGATTTCCCTCGCTTCGACCTGATTCTGCTTGGGATGGGGACAGACGGCCACACCGCCTCGCTGTTTCCCAATTCACAAGCGCTGAAAGAACAGTCCAGGTTCGTGGTGGCCAATTTTGTGGAGAAATTCAACGCCTACCGGATCACGTTTACCTACCCCGTCCTGAATCACGCGGAGGAGGTTATGTTTCTGGCAATTGGGGCCGACAAGGCTCCAATGGTGTCGCAGGTTCTGGAGGGGGAAAACAGCCCTCCCTACCCGGCGCAAAGAGTGCGCCCAGCCGACGGCAGACTGTTGTGGATGTTGGACGAAGCCGCAGCCGACCGGCTCACTTCCTGATCGCGTGGCGACGGACACTCTGTCCGCAAATTGCCGCGTTCTGATTCCCCTCCGGCAAGAAATCAAGAGCAGCGTCGCAAAGATTCAGGAAGGCCACTGCCCGGAGCGACCACGCGTAGGCTCGAAGATGAAATGGCAGAAGTCCCCGGCCCGTCGCGGACAGGAGTGTCCGCGCCACAAAACCTCAGGCGGCGTGGCCGCGCCAGTCGCCGATTTCGCGCAGACCCTCGCCACGAGCGTGCTCGAAGAGGCGCACCTTGTGGCGGGCATGCTCGAACTCGTGGATATCAGCCCAGACTTCCGCCTGCCAGGACTTCTCGTGAGTGGCCGACTCGCCGCAGGTGGCACAGCGGGTATGGAAAGTAACTCCGGGCTTGGCAATAGTCGGGCCGTCGGAAAGCTCGATAAAGACGCAGCGCACTTCTTCGATTTCTTCGTTGGCGCCCAGGATGTGCTCGTAGCGGAGTAGGTATCCGAAGCTGAGCTTGCGGGCCTCGGTTTCGGCCTCGGCTCGGGTGTGAAAGGGCCCGTATTCGGCACGGAGCTGCTCAGTCGAGTCGCAGGCCATCCAGAAAGTTTCCTTGTATGCCATACCTACCTCAGTCGTGGGAGACGCCAACCGAAAAGAAACGGGTCCACCGACAATAGAGCAATTTGACTGCCGCGAATCCCCTGGCTGCGGCGGGTGGCACGGCCGTCTGTCCCGGGAAGCTCAGAAGAAGATAAAGCCTTGACACAACATAGCTTAGATAGCCTTGAACCAGGGTGGCCCGAGCCCTCTGGATACCGCCGGGCGGGGTACCCGGTGTGAAATCCGTTTCCTTCGTGCCGCGTGAGGCGAAAAGTTCTCCACCCACCCCAGCGATTCAGAGTGGGTGGACCACCGGCGAGCTTGCTGCCTGACCCGTCGAGAAACCCGTTTCGACCTCGTGAGGAGCGACGTCGTGGAGGCCTATGAGGTCCCGCCTGCGCCTGCAGCCACTGCTTTGCCGCTGCCGTCGGCTAAGCCCATGTCATCCCCGGCCCGGTTCTTCCAATCACTCGCCGCCGGCAGGGGCGCAAGGCCAAGCTGGAAATGCCAGTTGGCGCCGCCGTGACTGGCCACGTAGAGCGCGAGTTCCAGCCGCGTCCAGACACCCAGCTTGTCGAAGGCGGTGCGCAGGTAGTTCTTCACCACTTGTTCGCTGGTCGCCAGCACAACGGCGATGTCTTTGTTGGTAAGACCCTGCCACACCAGGGTCGCAACTTGAATTTCCTTGGCGGTTAACCGATCGCGGGGTTGCATGGCTGCACATTCTCTTTGATGAACATGGCGGTGGCGAGTTTCACCCGCTTGCGCCCTTCTTTAATCCCGGCCCGGAGAAACAGCGTGCGGAGATGCTGCTTCACGGTACGAGGGCTGATGTTGAGCTGGCCGGCAATCTCTTTATTGCTGCAGCCTTGAACCAGCAAGCGCAAGACCTGCTGGTCACGAGGTGTGATCTTGATTTCGTTGAGGTTAATCATGGGGCCTTTGTCTGCTCCTTCTCGTTCAAGCCTCGGGTCGTGACCCGCTGGAACTACATGCAAGGGATTCGCCAAATATTCGCCATATTGCTAAGTGGCTATAACGATTACACTTAGGCGTAGTGCTTCGACTTTTATTCGCCGGAGATTAGCAGGCTTTCATGAGTGGCGTCCCAGAATGGAATCCGGAATGGGAATCTGTGCCGAAGAGGGGCCGGAAAACATAGGCGAACATTTTACGAAACTCTAAATTCCGGCTAGAATGCCTGGATGTCGCTCGCGGCATCGACCCCGCTATCTCTATCCTGGGCCCATCCGCTCGTTCAGGAGTGGTTCACCACCAGGTTTGGGACACCGACCGAGCCTCAGGAGCAGGGCTGGCCGCACATTCTGGCCGGGCACACCACGCTGATCTCGGCTCCGACCGGGTCCGGCAAGACGCTGGCTGCTTTCCTTGCCTGCATCGATCGCCTGGTCTGCAAGGCACTGACTGGAGGACTCAGGGACCGAACCGAGGTTCTTTATATCTCCCCGCTGAAAGCGCTGGGCAACGATATCCAGAAGAACCTGGAAATTCCGCTGGGCGAGATTCTCCAGATGGCGGGCGAGCGAGGCCTGCTGATGCCGGAGATCCGCACCGCGGTCCGCACCGGCGACACGCTGACAAAAGACCGGCTGGCGATGCTGAAGCGGCCGCCGCACATCCTGGTCACCACCCCGGAATCGCTCTACATCCTGCTGACGGCGGAGAAGAGCCGCGCCATTCTGCGCGACGTGGAAACCGTGATCGTGGACGAAATTCATGCCGTCGCTGACGACAAGCGCGGCGTGCACCTGGCGCTCTCGCTGGAGCGACTGGAGGCGCTGACCCATCGTCCTCCCGTGCGGATTGGACTTTCAGCCACGCAAAAGCCCATCGAAGCCGTGGCGCACTTTCTCACGGGGAACGGGCGGCCTGCCCCGGTGATCGTCAACATCGGACACAAACGCACGCTCGATCTGGGCGTGGAAGTTCCCTCCTCGGAACTGGGGCCGGTGGCTTCCAATGAAATGTGGGACGAGATCTACGAGCGGATCGTGCAACTGGTCAACCAGCATCGCTCGACGCTAGTCTTCGTGAACACCCGCCGCCTGGCCGAACGGATTGCGCACCAACTGGGCGAGCGACTGGGTGAGGACTACGTCGCCACCCACCACGGGAGCCTCTCTCGCAAGCTGCGGCTCGCGGCCGAAAAGAAGCTGAAAGAGGGCCAGGTCAAGGTGCTGGTTGCGACCGCATCCCTAGAGCTCGGTATTGACGTGGGAACGGTAGACCTGGTGTGTCACATCAGTTCGCCGCGCGCGATTGCGGTCGGCTTGCAACGGGTTGGGCGTTCCGGTCACTGGCGCGGCGCGGTTCCCAAGGGGCGATTCTTCGTCACCACCCGCGACGACCTGGCGGAATGTGCGGTACTGGTGCGGGCGATTCGCTCCGGGGAACTGGACCGGCTGATCTTCCCTGAAGGTTCGCTTGATGTGCTGGCGCAGCAGATCGTGGCTTGTTGCGCGGCTGCGGGTACTGCCGCCGGAGCAGCCGCGGGCTCTACCAGCGAGGGCTGGGATGAAGACGAGTTGTTCGCGCTCATCAAGAGGGCCTATCCCTACCGCAATCTCTCCCGGGAAACCTACCTGGCCTTGCTCGAGATGTTGTCCGAAGGAATTGCCTCGCAGCGGGGACGGCGCGGCGCGTATCTGCATCACGACCGCATCAACCAGAAGCTCCGGCCGCGGCGTGGGGCGCGTCTGGCGGCGATCACCTGCGGCGGCGCGATTCCGGACAATGCCCTGTTCACGGTTGTTGCCGAGCCGGATGGGGCAATCGTCGGAACCGTGGATGAGGACTTTGCAGTCGAGAGCATGGCCGGCGAGATCATGCTATTGGGAAACACCTCGTGGCGAATCCGGAGGATCGAAGGCAAGTCATCGCGGATACTGGTCGAAGATGCGCACGGGGCGCCTCCGGGTGTGCCGTTCTGGCGTGGCGAGGCCCCGGCGCGGACGGCAGAGCTGTCGCAACAGCTGGGCGGATTGCGGAAGGACATTAGTGATCGCCTGCTGAACGTTGTGCCGGTTGAAGGTTGGCGGAACCTGCCGGTAGTCGCTGAAACCGTGGCCTGGCTGGGAGAAGAATGCGGGCTCGACCAATCGGGCGCCGAGCAGTTGATCCAGTATGTGCTGGAAGGCCGAGCGGTGCTGGGAGAAGTGCCGACGCAGTCCACCATCATTGCTGAACGCTTCTTCGACGAGGGCGGAGGGATGCAACTCATCATCCACGCTCCCTTCGGGGGGCGCATCAACAAGGCCTGGGGGCTGGCGCTGCGCAAGCGTTTCTGCCGCGGTTTCAACTTCGAACTCCAGGCCGCCGCTACCGACAATGGCCTGAATATCGCGCTGGCCGAACAACACAGCTTCCCGCTGGCGGATGTTTTTCAGTTCCTGCACTCGGAGAGCATGCAGCCCATCCTCGAACAGGCTGCGCTGGCGTCGCCGATCTTTCAAACGCGCTGGCGCTGGGACGCAACTCGGGCTCTGGCGCTGTTGCGTTTTCAAGGCGGGAAGAAAGTGCCGCCCCAGATTCAGCGCATGCGTTCCGACGATCTGCTGGCATCGGTCTTCCCGGAAGTGGCGGCGTGCTTCGAGAACATCGAAGGGGACATCAAGATTCCCGACCATCCGCTGGTAAACGAGGTGATGAAAGACGTGCTCACCGAGGCGCTGGATATCGATGGGCTGCGCGAGGTGTTGCGGGGAATCGAATCGGGGCGAATCCGGTGCCTGGCAGTAGACACGCCCGTGCCGTCGCAGTTCTCGCACGAAATCCTGAATGCAAATCCGTACGCCTACCTGGATGACGCTCCGCTCGAGGAACGGCGGGCGCGCGCTGTGGAGATGCGGCGCGTGCTGCCGGCATCGGTGCTGGAGGAAGTGGGCGCTTTGGACCCGGCCGCCATCGCGCAAGTGCGGGCGGAGGCGTGGCCGGACGTGCGCGATGCAGACGAACTGCACGATGTGCTGCATACGTTGGTGATGGTGCCGTACGCCAGTTCTCAGTTCCCAGTTCTCAGTTCTCAGTTTGCTGACGGACAACTGATGGCAGCATGGACTGCCTTCTTCGACCGTTTGCAGTCGGAGCGGCGCGCGGTCGTGGCGGAAGGCGATGGAGAGCGGTACTGGGTGGCGGCCGAGAGAATCGAGTTGTTCCGCGCCCTGCATCCAGGGGCCAGAGTTGAGGGAGACGGGGCAAGCCCCGTTTCTACTCTGAATCGTGACGACGCCACTCTGACCGCTGTTCAGGGATGGATGGAACATGTTGGGCCCACTACGGCGACAGCCCTCGGGGGGATGTTGGGCATCGCGGCGGCGGAGGTGGACAAAGCTCTGCTCAGGATGGAAGCGAGCGGGGCCATTCTGCGGGGGAAATTCACAAGCCAACCCCAGCGGCTAACGCCGTCGACTTCACCGGCGCATAGCGGCACGGCTGAAGCCGTGCCCTTCCCCCCTGAAACTGAGTGGTGCGAGCGCCGACTGCTGGCGCGCATTCACCGGCTCACCGTTGCCACCCTGCGCAAGCAGATCGAGCCGGTCACGGCGGCGCAGTTCATGAACTGGCTGCTTCGGTGGCAGCACCTTGCTGCGGGCACGCAAGTGCGGGGCGAGCACGGAACTTTGGAAGTGATCCGGCAGCTCCAGGGCTTCGAGATTCCGGCCAGCGCGTGGGAACGATTCGTTCTTGCGCGGCGCATTTCGGGGTACGACCCGGCCCATCTCGACCAGTTGTGCCTGGCCGGTGCGGTGGGCTGGGGGCGGCTCTCTCCACATCCGGCGACTCTGGACTCAGGAAACGGTGGACCGGGACAGGAAAGCCGGCGGCGCGTCATCCCCACGCGAGTCGCTCCGATCGCGTTCTTTGTGCGCGAAGACGCGGACTGGATGCGGCCCCACCATCCCGGAGCAGAGGATTCGACGTCGTCGTTCCTCAGCCCGGTGGCACAGGCGGTGCTGGCGCTCTTGCAGCAGCGCGGCGCGTTATTTTTCCCTGATATGGTGCGCGGCACGGGCAAACTGAAAGCGGAAGTGGAAACCGGGCTATGGGAACTGGTGGCGGCGGGCCTGGTAACGGCGGACGGCTTCGAGAACCTGCGCGCGCTGGTCACGCCGAAACATACGTCCGGTGGCGGGAGCGGAATCGGCAAGGTGCGCCGTCCGCGGCACGCTGCCGGACGGTGGTCGCTATTGCACACCGAAGGCGCGGACCGCGACCGCAGCGTCGAGTCCTGTTGCTGGATGCTGCTGCGGCGCTACGGGGTGGTATTCCGCGACCTGCTGGCTCGGGAAACCAATCTCCCCCGCTGGCGCGAGCTGCAGATTGGCTTCCGGCGGCTCGAAGACCGCGCTGAGGTGCGCGGAGGCCGTTTCGTGGATGGATTCCTGGGAGAACAGTTCGCGCTTCCCGTGGCGGTCGAATCTCTGCGCGCCAACCGGAACATGCCGCCCACGGGCGAGCGGCTCACCATTGCCGCCGCCGATCCACTGAACCTGGTGGGCATCATCGTGCCGGGAGAGCGCATTCCCGCGATCTCGGGTCGCAGCGTGACCTTCCGCGATGGAGTGTGGGTGGAAGAGATGGTTGCCGGCAGTCAGGAGTCAGTGGCCAGCAATCCTGGATCCGCCGACGCGAGTATCCGGGCTTCCTGAAACCTGACACCCGGGACCTGACACCTGAAATAAAACGGGAACCCGACGAGGGGGCCCTTCGGATTCCCGGTACTCCCAGCCAGCGCAATTCTTCAAAGCGTTTCCCCCGAACCGCCTCTACCGGCCGCAGAGTCCGAAAACTATACGCTGGGCAGGGACGATTGCGCAACATGTTTTGTGATGTGTTGCGCTACCGTCATTTAAGAGTGAGTGATTTGGGGAACGCGGATACCGTACTGACCTACGGAAGGCGCAGCGAAAGCAAGATTTCGGGGTTGAGGTAAACGCCCTGCCAGCGCACCGCCAGATGCAGGTGAGGGCCGGTGGCGCGCCCGGTGCCGCCGCTTAACCCGATTCGCTGGCCCTTCGTGACCTGATCTCCTTCTTTCACCAGAATTTCCGAAAAGTGCAGATAGAGCGTGAGCAGGCCCTGGCCGTGGTCAAGCACCACGCAGTTCCCTTCGAAGAAGAGGGGGCGAGCCAGAAGCACGGTGCCGCTGTTCACGGCGGCGACCGGGGTGCCGGTGGGAACGCGGAAGTCGAGTCCCTGATGGGTGCTCTGAACGGAACCGTTGAAGACGCGTTGTACTCCAAACACATCGGAGATCTCCGCATTCACCGGCGGCTGGAAGCTGCCTTTCCACTCACGGTCGGCGGTAACCGTTTTGAAGAAGCGCGCCTTGATCTCTTTGTCCTGCTCGATTTGCTTTAAATCTTCCGGAGGAGGAGCGGTGTAGCGGCCGGGAACCTTCAGCATCACCTTGGGATAACGCTGGCGGAGCACGGTGATTGCCTGCTGGTAGGTAATCGTCTGGCCGGAAGCAGTTTCTGCGCGTAATTGAACAGGATAGTTGGCAGGCTTCGTTTCCTGGCTCACGCCCGCAAGCCCGAACCATGCTTTCTGGCGCGCGTCAAAGCTGAACGAAATCTCGTGGCCCAGCCAGTTGCCTGAAACGACCCGGGCGGGCTTGGGAGTGGTCACGCGCAAGAGCACGGGGCTTCCGTTCACGACTCGGGCCGGTTGGTGGCCAAGAAGCCAGCGCGCAGGGGCTTTGGCCGGGGACGACGCGGACGCGGAAGCCACGGCCATCACCATCCACAATACGGAACTGGCCCGGGAAGAGTAAGTCACGGCTTCAGGCTAGCATTCCAGGGAGAGAACATACATACTGCGGCCGTGATCGCAGCATTGATGATCGGGATTCTGGCTGCTGGTTCGCCGCCGCATGCCCAAGATCTGAAGGCAGATCAGGTGCTGGTATTAAAGAAAGAGCGAACCCTGACCCTGTTATCGCAGGGCAAAGTTCTTCAAACCTACAAGGTGGCTCTGGGGGGCTCGCCCGCGGGAGGCAAGCAGCAGCAGGGCGATCACAAGACGCCCGAAGGCCTTTACATTCTTGACCGCCGGAACCCGAATAGCCAGTTCCACAAATCGATTCACATCTCGTATCCGAACGAACAAGACAGGAAAAAGGCGCGTGCACGCGGCGTGTCCCCAGGCGGGGACATCATGATTCACGGCCTGCCGAATGGCTTCGGCAGGCTGGGTGCGATGCATCGTCTGCACGACTGGACTGACGGGTGCATCGCGGTTACCGATCGTGAAATCGATGAAATCTGGAATCTGGTGCCGGACGGAACACCCATTGAGATACGGCCCTAGGAAGCTGCTCAAAAACTCAATTCACCGAAGCAACCACGGGGGCTGAAGACCTATTGCTGCAAACGTGTTACGCGGCCCTGAAGGGCCGCGCTTCCACAGTAGTGACTTGGTGAGTTTTTCCAGCCTGCCAGGGATCGAATCTGGCTGCGCTCTTACCAGGTCTTGGCGATATTGTTGGCGACCACCAGACTCTCCCCACCCACGATCAGGCGCATCGTAATACGCTCTGCTTTGTAGTGGTGGGTGCGGTGCAACATGTACACAACGCCGATCCCGGCGCCAAAGCCGATTGCGGATCCGACCGCTTCTCCCGCCGGGCCCCGGGTCACAAACGGACGCATGAGCGGATTTCCCTCGCGAAGGCCATGGTTCAGGCCACGCTGCGTGGTGACGGCATCGGTTGCAATCAGGCCGGCAAGAATGCCTGCATTCATTTTGTTCTCGAAAGTCCAGAAGCAGTGCTGGCTGGGCGCATCGGGAAACGGAGATTGGGAAGCCACAAAACTCTGTGCCTGCGCCGCGGCGGCTAGTAAGAGAATCGTTAGAAGAGCTTTCATGTGGCCTCCAGAACTGTTGTTTGAACTGAAGCCAGATTAGGGCAGCCGGACACCTTAGTACATGGCCCAAGTCAGCGGTAGGATGGCCTCCCGGTAACCGGAATCCAATGCTTCGGTAACAGTTACCTCCGCATCTTCATGAATCAACAGGTGGAGTGCTGGGCCCCGCAGTTTGGCTGGAGGCTCTTTCAGGGTACAGTTGTCGCGGGCGCTGCCTTGGCAACTCCCCGGCAAGGCCGCTTTTCAATGGTTCTGTCACTCTCGCGGCTGTCCGGAACGCCTGCGCGGCGACCGGCTGCCTTCGAGCTTCCGCTGGCTGGTTGCGAACCGCCACTGCAATTACCATAGTGCCCTAGGAGTTTCGGGACCATTCCAGCTAGCATCGCCATAGGGCCATGCCTACTCCTCTGCCGTCATCGCCGTTTGTCCAGATCAAGGCGGGTTGCGAGAAGCCTCCGATTTTTATCGCCCACGGCCTGAGCGGGACGGTGCAGTTTGTCGAACTGGCAGAGCATATTCGAACCGGCCATCCCATCTACGGAATCCAGGCAAAGGGCGTAGACGGGATAGAGGAGCCGTTGGACCGGGTAGAAGACATGGCCAAGTTCTATCTGGATACCCTCGAGCAGCTTTACCCTGACGGCCCGTACATCCTGATCGGCTACTCCTTCGGCGGTCTGGTGGCTTTCGAGATGGCGCAGCGCCTCTCGGCGAATGGAAAAAGGATCGCGCTGCTGGTCCTGCTGGATGCGTATCCGCATCCACGCTTTATGCCGGCTCCCCAGCGTCTACGCCTGTTTTTGAAGCGCATGAGGAGTCATGCCTCCCAGATGCGGGAATTGCCGCTGTCGAACGCTCTCTCCTACTTCGCGAACGGGCTAAAACGCAGATTGCACTTTCCCGGAGCACTCCACGAGAGCCAGCGTCCTCCAGAAACGCTGGGCCTCTCGTTTGCGGACACCGCTCTCCGGCGCGTGAACCAGAAAGCGTACGTGGCCTACGCCAGCTATCAGCCCAGGTTTTATGAAGGCAAGATAAAGTTCGTGACTACCGAGATCCAGTCTTTCTTCCCGGGAGATCCCGTCACGGTTTGGGGGAATCTGGTCGCCGAGCTTGAGGTCGAAGTCATCCCGGGCGATCATTTGAACATCGTCACCACGGAGTTCAAGAGCCTGGCTTCAGTACTGACGCGTTACGTCAAAGAAGTCACTCCCGGGCAGAGCTAGCGAACTGGCTTTGTACCGACGCGCCACGTGAAGAGCTGGCGGACGGCCTGGAGAACGCTGACGAAGAAAGCGGGCCTGCCGGGTTTCCGGTTCCACGATCTCCGGCACTGCGCTATCACTCAGCTTGCAGAGAACGGAACGTCGGATTCAACGATCATGGCGATTGCCGGTCACGTGAGCCGTCGAATGCTGGAGCGGTACAGCCACGTCCGCATGGAAGCCAAGCGCAGCGCAATGGAAGCTCTCGCTGTGAGCACCAGAACGGCGGGTTATGACACAAACCATGACACAAACCTCACGGATGTGAGCGCTCGCCCGTCTAAGTTGTTGGGAGATTTGGTGGACCTGGTCGGGATCGAACCGACGACCTCTTCCATGCCATGGAAGCGCGCTCCCAGCTGCGCCACAGGCCCACTGTTTCCAACGAACAGGAATGTACTGCTTCAATTCTCGCCTAGCTTCCCCGGCGAGTCAAACTCAACTAGGATAAGGGCGTCTATATTATGTCTACCTAGAGGATCCTTCGAGCCCCATGTCACATTTCCGAATCCTGCTTTCGCTGGTCGCGGGTTGCGCTCTCGTGCTGCCGAAACCCGCCGCCCACGCACAAACGACCAGCCTGCCTGCCGGCGCGCAGCCGCCAGTCGCGTACGCATCAGTGAACGAACTGAACAACATTCTCGGGCAATTGAAGCAAGCCGCGCAGAACATCCAGACCGACCTGGAGAAAGCGCGGGTTGAGAAGTGGAAGACGGATTCCACAACCAAGCGGCAGACGCAAGGCAACGTGGAATCCATCCAGCGCAATCTGCAGTCGGCCCTGCCCGAGATCGTTGCGCAGCTCAACAACGCGCCCGAGGATCTGGCGGCGACCTTCAAGCTCTATCGGAACCTGGACGCCTTGTATGACGTCTTTCGCTCGGTGGTGGAATCGGCAGGCGCGTTCGGTTCGAAGGATGAATTTCAGAGTTTGAGCAACGATATCAACGCGCTCGAAAGCGTACGCCGATCGTTCGGAGAGCGGATCCAGAACCTGGCAAACGCAAAAGAAGGGGAACTGACGCGGCTGCGCGGCCAGGTGAAGGCGATGCAAACCGGGCCACCCGCTCCGCCGAAGAAAATTATCGTGGACGACACGGAACAGCCCAAGAAGCCGGCAAGAAAGAAGGTGGCGAAGCCGGCGGCAGTACCTGCGCCAGTGAATCCGCAGAGTGCGCCTCCGGCGAAGTGAAGGCGGGTACAGGCCCAACAGGGAGGGCCAAGGGAACGAATATTTACCGCCCCGCAGCGGTGGATTCCGATGCTTCGGTGCCATCACCCTTCGCCACGATCACGCGGTCGCGACCGGCGCTTTTGGCTTGATACAGCGCCGCATCCGCTGCGGCCAGCAATTCCTGCGGGGTAGAACCGTGAGCGGGGAATGCCGCGACCCCGACGGAAATCGTGATTTTCCCGAGCAGCCTTCCATTGCGGACGACATTCAGCTTCTTCGCCTCAGCCCGTAATTCTTCAGCGCGAGCGGACATCATCGCCAAGTCGGCATTGGGCAGAATCAAGACGAACTCTTCTCCTCCGTAGCGGCACGCGATGTCTTCCGCGCGTATCTTTTTGCTGAAAAGCGATCCCGCCTCTTGCAGAACGGCGTCACCGGCATCATGCCCGAAGGTGTCGTTAAATCTCTTAAAGTGATCCAGGTCCAGCATCAGCACTCCCAAGGGCTGCTTGGCCCGGACCACGCGATGCATCTCGCGGTCGAGCGTCTCTTCCAGGTAGCGCCGGTTAAACAGGCCGGTGAGAGGATCCCGGATGGATTGTCCCCGCAAGGCCTCGCGCAAACGAATGTTTGCGATGGACAGGCCGATCTGCTCCGAGAAAGTACCGACCAGAGAAATCTCCGATTCCGAGAGTTCGAGCTTTCCCTCGGGAATCTGAAAATGGATGAACCCCAGCGCTTCTCCGTGCGCCAGCACCGGCATGCACACGTATGAACCGATGACTCCAGTGGCATGGGCACACGGAGCGCTATGATCTCCGGCCTGCACCGAGTAGCGGCGCCCGGTGCGCAATGCCCAACAGGAGTTAGGATCGAAGAACATGGAACTGAGCTGGCAATCCTCCCAGACACCAGCCACTTCCAGCAGGTTTCTCGATGAATTCAATAGAATAATCGCCCCCCGCCAGCCCGTGAAGAGTTTAGGAGCAAACCCGGTGATGATGGAGAAGGCCTCCGTGAGATTTGTCCCGCTCTGAAGCAACTCACCCATCCTTGCCAGTAACGCACCCTTCCTGGAACGCTCGGTGAGTTCCTGCACTAGGTTTTCGGTATGCAGATTCATTTCCCTTTGAGCACGTTCCCGCTCCCGCATTTCTTCGGTAAGGTGAGCGTTCGCTTCCACCAGGGCCGCGGTCCGCTGCCGGACCTGCTCTTCGAGGCTTTGCTGGTTGCGTTTTTGATCATCGATATCGGTACAAGTGCCAAACCACTTCACGATCGTGCCGTCGGCATCGCGGACCGGGTGGGCCCGACAGAGCTGCCAGCGATAAGTTTGGTCGCCGGCCCGAAGAAGACGATATTGATTTTCGTAGTTCTCGCCCGTTTGAATGGAATGCTCCCACCTCAGCGCGGTGTAGGGCTGATCCTCAAGGTGGAGCACGCTCAGCCATTGGTTTCCCTCCGATTGGGCGTATCCTCGGCCCGAATAGTCATACCAGCGCTTGTTAAAGAAGTCCTTGTATCCATCTGGGCCCGCCGTCCATACGATCTGGGGTATGGTTTCGGCCAAGGTACGGAAATAGTCTTCTGTTTTGTGGGCCCCATCGACGACCTTCCTCTGTGCCGCGACCAACCGGTCCAGGAAGGACGTCACGATGGCTAACAGGAGCACGAGCAGGCTGATAAGACTGATGGCAGCTGTCCCCAGAGCGGAAATACTCACGGCATGCGACAGATCCACGGCTTCGTCAGACGGCATAAAGGTGACCGCCCACATCCCCGTGTAGTGCACCATGGGAATGCCGCTACCCATCACAAATGCGCTGAAGATCTTGCGCCAACTTGTCTCGATTTCCTTGCGGACGCCCAAGGAAAGAATCAGGGCCAAATACGAAATACCGATGGCCAAGCCAACCGAAGCGCCCACGATCGTCGGGTGGTAGTGCGCCCGGGCCGGGAGACGCATGGCGACCATCCCGATGTAGTGCATGGCCACGATCCCGCATCCCATGAAAAGGCTGGCCAGAGCCTTTTGCCAGCCTTTGAGATGCTCGCGGCTGACGGTATGCAGAGCAATCGCGCTGGCACCGATGGCAGCCAGCAGCGAGACCGCCACCGTGGGCAGATCGTAGAGGACCTTCATCGGCAGGCAGAATGCCAGCATGCCGATGTAGTGCATGGCACAGATTCCCATGCCCATGGACGTCGCGCCACCTACGACCCAGTACACCCGCGTCCAGTTCCGCGCCGTGGTGACGCGGCCTCCTAAATCCAGGGCAGCGTAGGAGGCGACGATCGAGATCAGAATGGAAAGTGCAACCAACTGCAAGTCATAGCTTCCGTGCATGGACATCGGTTGCAAAGGTGGCCCCGGGTCGGTAATCGGGTCGAATTGCGATTACCTTTAGCTGCTTTCCGAATGGCTTCGGATCCGCCCCTTCTATCACACTGATAACACAATCTTTATCCGCTGGAACTCTGGCCCGGTCCGCGGAGTCTATAGTCACTAAGGCGGGGTACAGTGGACTAGGCTCCGGAAAAGAAGATCCCCGCCGTCGGGCCCCGGAAACTCTATAATGAGGGTGCTGCCATGAGGATTATGGCGGGAGCTACCACATTGGGCGATCTCGCAAGCGCTATCGGAGCCCGAGGCCAGGAAGCCGCCGTCATTGCTGAGTTAAAGGCGGGTTCCGAGGAGGCTTACGCCTGGCTGATCGGGCAATACCATCAGCCCATTTACAGCCTTGTTTACCGCATGGTGAACGACCCTTCGGACGCGGCGGACACAACCCAGGAAGTCTTCCTCAAGGTCTTCCGCGGAATGAAGCACTTCCACGGCGAGTCGAGCCTGAAGACTTGGATGTACCGGATCGCACTGCACGAAGCGGCGAACCGGCGGCGGTGGTGGTTCCGGCACAAAGCCCACGAGGCATCGATCGAACCAGTGGAAGTGGGCGACTGCGAGTTCTCTGGAGAAGACCGGCTGGTCGATCAGGGCGAGTCGCCCTTTGAAAAGTTTGCGCACGAAGAGGTGCGGACGGCAGTAGCGGACGCCCTGCACGACGTTCCAGAACCGTACCAGACTGCGGTAATTCTTCGTGACCTGGAAGACATGTCGTATGACGAAATCGCCGAGGTCCTGCAGATATCGCTGGGAACGGTGAAGTCGCGCATCACTCGCGGACGGCAGGCGTTGCGGATGAGATTGTCAGGATATGTCCGGGAAGTCGGCGAGGAAATGGGGCTGGCCGCGCCGGAACAGAACCAGCCCAAGGGTACCCATGGTTCGCGTGATGGCAGAGAGGTTGAGGTGACGCCATGAACTGCGCTGAGGCCAAGAAGATGTTTTCGCCGTATCTGGACGGACAAGTGAGTGGAGCCCAGATGCGCGCGCTCGGCCGCCACATGGAAACATGTGTCCGCTGCGAACAGGAATATACCGGCCTTAGGCGGACGCAGCAATTGCTGGCCGGACTGGGCCCGAAGAAAGCCCCCGCCGACCTGGCTCTGAAGATGCGTGTGGCAATCTCGCAGGAGATCGCCCAATCGCGGCGCCCGCGGTTCCAGGGCGTACTGGTGAGATTCGAAAACGCGCTGAACGCCTTCATGGTTCCGGCGACGGCTGGACTCGTCAGTGCGGTGGTGATTTTCGGATTGCTGCTCGGCTTCTTCGCGCTCCCGGGGCAGTTGCGGGCCAGCAGCGACGTTCCGCTCATGTTGTACACCGCACCCCAACTGGAGCAGTCATCGTTCGGCAGTTCCTTCGGCAGTATCGGCGACGATTCGGTGGTGATTGAGGCCTATGTGGACGCCAATGGACGGGTGCAGGATTACCGCATCCTGTCGCAACCGGATGATGACGAAGCGCTGCTGCCGAAGGTAAAGAACATGTTGATCTTCACCACCTTCCGGCCAGCCACTTCCATGGGACGTCCGACGCCGGGCCGTGCGGTGATTTCATTTTCCAAGATCAACGTCAGGGGCTAGATCCCGGCGCAATTCTGCTCGCCATCGCGGCGGAGTGGCTACCCACACTCAGGGCAAAGCGCGAATTTCTGCACACAACAGCGCCCTTCTGTCGGTCCGGGGCGCTTAGCCGCGCGGAACGCGTTTGACCGCGAAATGAGCAGTTCGTACACTATCCTTAGCAGTCTGCGGAAAGAACCAGCCTAGTCGCATCGCCCCTGATGCAAGCCACGGCTTTTCCCGCAGCCTGCTGCACTCCCCATCTGGGCCCGCGATCAGGAGGATTTCCCTGAGACAGAGTTTACGATTGGCATTGGTTCTGGCTATGGCTGGATGGCTGGCGGCGCCCGGTTTTGCCGAGAACCCTCCCGCCGTGGCATTGGAAACCAGCGAGACCCTGTTCACTGTCCTCACCGCCATCAATACCTGCGGCTACGACCAGGAGTTGGATTCCTCCAACCCGGTGCGCGCGCAAGTCCGGGCGGAGGTGGCCAAGGCGGTGCAGAGTACCCCGGGTGCGCAGGACGTGGTTTCTCCCCTGTGCCAGTTTTACCGCGAACATCAGCCGAACGACCCCACGCGGGACCTTGCGCAGTACGTTTCGCTGGCGCTGTACTTGCAGGACCCTCCGGCGTTCACACCCAAGGTGAAACAGGCCGAACTTCCGCCGGACGCGGCGAACGTTGCCGGGTTGGCGCCCCTGCTTCAGCCGTTCTACGAAAAGGTGGGAGTGCACGCGATCTGGGAGCGGCGCCATCAACGCTATGCCGAGATGGCGGATGTCTATCACGATGCGCTCTCCAAGATGACCTTCGACACGGAAATCTATTTGAAGCTGCCCTCCGCCGGGTATCTGGGCCGCCAGTTCGTCGTCTATGTGGATCCGATGGGAGCGCCGGGACAGACCAACGCCCGCAACTATGCGGCGGACTATTACGTCGTCATCTCTCCCACCAGCGGGGCGACGAAAATGCAGCAGATCCGGCACACCTATCTGCATTACGAACTAGATCCGATGGCGATGAAGAATGGCGGCTCGTTCAAGCGACTGGAGCCGCTGCTGGACGAAGTGAAGAGCGCGCCCATGGACGAGGTTTTCAAGAGCAACATCTCGTTGCTGCTCACGGAGTGTCTGGTGCGGGCCATCGAAGCGCGGACCCTGGGGAACGCCAAAACACCCGAGGCGGATCGGCTCAAAATCGTGGAGGCGGCGGACCGGGAAGGGTATATCCTGACGCGTTATTTCTACGACGAACTGGTGAAGTTTGAAAAAGATCCGGCGGGCATGCGCACCGCCTATTCCGGGATGCTGGAAAGGATCGACCTGGGGAAGGAAATGAAGCGGGCATCCATGCTCGAATTCGCGGGAGAGGCGTCCCCGGAACTCCTGCACCTGGCGAGCCGCAAGAATGAGCATTTGCTGCTCAACGCGGAGCGGCGGCTGGCGGCCGGCGATCGGGAGACCGCGCAGAAGCTGGCCCAGCAGGCATTGGACGAGCAGGAAGAAGACCCGGGCCGCGCGCTGTTCATCCTGGCCGAGGTGGCCACGGCCAACCGCGACATGCAGGGAGCGCGCACCTATTTTGAAAAGGCGCTGCAAATGGCGCACGAGCCCAAGGTGGTAGCCTGGTCCCATATTTACCTGGGCCGGATTTTCGACCTTCAGGAAGACCGGGATTCCGCAGTGGACCATTACCGGGCGGCGTTGAATGGAGCGGGAGGTTCGCTTCCCGAAGTGAAGGCAGCAGCGGAACGAGGCATACAGCAACCTTACGAGCCCCCCTCTTCCGCTCAGCCACAGTAGAAAAAGTTCTTAGGATTCCAAGTTTGAAGTTCATGGGAGACAGCATGAAGCGAGCAGCATGGATGGTGATGGCAATGGTGGCGGTGTTCAGCATCGCCGCAACCCAAAGCTATGGGCAGACCCAGAATCCCCCGGCAGCGGGGCAAACAACACCCGGCGGACAGGCCGCGCAAGGCACGCCAGCGGCGCCAGGAGCGCCTCAAGGCAAGCGTCCGCCGCAGGCACAGACGACACCGGAATTCGACGCTTATAAAGTGGCCGCGGCGGTCACCGATCCGGCGGCATTGGAAAAAGCGGCCGACGATTTCGCCGCCAAGTTCCCGAACAGCGAGCTGCGGGTGCTGCTCTACAAGATGTCAACGCGCGCCTACCAGAACGCGAACAGCTCGGACAAGACCGAAGCTATGGCCCGCAAGGTTCTCATCATCGATGGGGACGACCCCGAGTCGTTGGTGGTAGTGGCCGAAGTAATTGCCGAACGAACTCATGATTCCGACCTGGACAAGGATCAGCGCTATGACGAAGCCATGAAGATGGCACAGAAAGCGACGCAAACCGTGGACACGGATCTCGCCGTCCCGGCGGACAAGCTGGACGTCGCCAAGGCGTATCTGCGGTCCAGCGCCTATTCGATCATGGGCACCATCGAATTCAAGAAAGAGAGTTATGCAGCCGCGCAGGTCAGTCTGCAAAAGGCGATTGACGCCTTTCCCGCGCAGCCGGATCCGGTGGTCATGTTGCGGCTGGCCATTGCGCTCGACAAGCAGCAAAAATATCCGGAGGCGCTCAAGGTGGCCAACCAGGCGGTTGACTTGACCAAGGAAGGCACCCAGGTCGGCACTTTAGCGCGCCACGAACGGGACCGCTTGCTGCAACTGACGGGTGGGGCGGCGGCACCGGCAGCAGCTCCGGCGGCAACTCCAGCAACACCACCGAGCCAGCCTCCGAAGAATTAAACCGCCAGCGAAGAAGAGGTTGGTCCCGCTTGCTCACCAAGGTTCGCGACATCATGGCGCTGGAAGAG
>Ga0182021_10002565_pt1 | contig 21210 bp, 12 predicted proteins | sample 612E3MmetaG_FD_120493 | JGI IMG/M metagenome (GOLD analysis project Ga0182021, IMG submission 120493) | Permafrost microbial communities from Stordalen Mire, Sweden - 612E3M metaG (Illumina Assembly) | ecosystem: Environmental > Terrestrial > Soil > Wetlands > Permafrost | place: Sweden... | reverse complement strand
CGCGAAGGAGGAGATTGCCGCCGCCAATTACCCGGGCATCCGACTGCTAAAGGTAACCAAGAGCTGGAAGCCGGAGCCGCAGGAGGACATTAAAGGGACCTGGAAGGCTTGCACCCCGCAAACCATAGCCGAAGGCGGCTGGGGCGGTTTTTCGGCCTGCGCCTATTACTTCGGGCGCGAACTGAATAAGAAGCTGGGGGTAACCGTCGGGCTGATTGACTCGAGCTGGGGCGGCACGCGCATCGAGTCCTGGACGCCGCCAGAGGGTTTTGCCGCCGTGCCGGCCCTCAAGCGGGATTACGAGCTGGTGCAGTTGAGTGATCCGCGCACCGTACTCCATGAGCAGCGGCTGGAACAGGTCTTGCAGGAGACCGAGCGCTGGCTGGCGGCGGCCCGGCAGGCGTTGACCGAACACAAGATTGTCCCCACCATGCCGACCTACCCCGCGGAGTTGCTGGCGCCGCATGACTTGCAGCAGGCCACCGCGCTGTATAACGGCATGATTCACCCGTTGCACCCGTTCGCGCTGCGCGGCGCGATTTGGTATCAGGGCGAGTCCAATGCCACCGAAGGGATGTTGTATGCGGAGCGGATGAAGGCGCTGATTGGCGGCTGGCGGCGGGTCTGGGGCGAGGGCGATTTCCCGTTCTACTTCGTGCAGATTGCGCCCTATACATACGGCTTCGACCCGGAAATCATCGGCGAGTTTTGGAAAGCGCAGGCGGCGGCGCAGGCGGTGCCGAACACCGGCATGGCCGTCATCACCGACATTGGCAATCTCAAGGACATTCACCCCACCAACAAACAGGAGGTCGGGCGGCGGCTGGCACTCTGGGCCCTGGCCAAGACATACGGGCAGGAGAACCTGGTCTATTCCGGCCCGACCTTCAAGGACATGGCCATCGAAGGCGACAAGCTGCGCCTGACCTTCGACCACGTCGGCGGCGGGCTGGCCAGCCGCGACGGCAAACCGCTGAACTGGTTCGAGGTGATTGACGCGGACGAAGGGGGCTTCGTCAAAGCCGATGCCCAGATCGCCGGCTCGGCTGTGGTCTTGAGCGCCCCGGGCGTGAAACACCCGGTCGCTATGCGCTTTGCCTGGAGCATGTTGGCGGAGCCGAACTTGATGAATGCCGAGGGCCTGCCTGCGGGTGCATTCCGAGCCGGCAAGGAGCCCAAACGCGACCTGCTGGTGTTGAAGGTGCCCGAGGCCAAAGACTACCAGTTGGTTTATGACCTCGACCTGAACAAGTTGGGCCCGAGCATCACTTATGAGGCGGATAACCAAAGCAAGATTCAGAAACCGTTCGACCGGATCGCCTACTTCCTCGAGCTGCAAGGCGGAGACCGGAACCCGCAATACCTGTATGTGTCTATGGATGCGTTCACGGACGCGCTGGGCAAGATCGGCGTGCCGACGGTTCAATCCGGCGCGTATTTCCAGCAGAATGTGGCAAACATGAATGTTTCTTCCAACGTGAAGGGCATTGTGACCGGCACCGGCCTGGCGGGCGGCAACCTCGAGTTCTGGCCCAACAACTATGGTCCCGCCAACAGCGCGAAGGTGCCGAACGCATCGTCCCAGGTCTGGGACTTCGGGGATGAGCCGTCGGGGCCAGCGGACGGGTATGGCTCCATGCAAGTCCATAACCACGACGCCCGGCAGACGCTCTTTGCCCTGAATCATTGGAAAGAGGGCAGCCATGCGGACCTGGGAATTGGGAACCAAGCCACGGGCAATCCCGACTGGACATTTGCCGGCAACGCCGGCGCTTACAAGGCCAAGCGGCTGCGGGTGCTGGTGCGGTGCAAGTAGCAGTTATGAAACGAAAGGTACTGGTCATTTTATCCAACCGCCTGAACCTGTTTCAGAAGCCGCGGTTCATCGAAGTGGTTTGCGATGAGAAGGGCACCGTGCTTAAAGAGCATCGGTTGCGCAGTCAACCCCGGGAACCCTGCTACGATGAGGTTTGGGAGAATGACGACGGCAAGACCGATTTCGCCTCCTGCCACCGGTTCAAACGCAAGTACGGCCATTCCCTGCAAAGAGCCAAGGGCCGAGGCGCAGTGCCGTAGCAGTGCCGTGGAGACAAGGGAGGAGGAGCGGGCGTTACGGAAGCGATCGCCTTGCGCTACGCCTCCACCGCCAAGAGGCTTAGCGCGTCACAAGTTGTTGCCTGGAAAGCACTTCCAGAGGAAGCCCTGCTTAGGGGCGGTGCCGGAGGTGATCTTGGAACCCTACTGTCGGGTGCCGGAATGCCAGAACGCCTACGCCAGTGGGGACCTGGCCTAAAGCCAAACGGCCCACCCAGTTTCCACGCATCACGGGGTGTGAGCCTTGACTGCGCTCCATGAGCAGGAGGGATCAACGCACGTACGCCAGCATTCATGCCATCTATCAGTATCAATTGGGCTGGTTTGATGAATCCATCGTTTGCCCGCAGGAGGATGGGGGCACGCTACGAGACGCAACCCGGTGATTTTCATATTTGACACAGTTGAGCTTTTGTAATAAAGTTTGAACACTATTAGCGGCGGGCGCATGAAACCTTTTGGTACAAAGGCCAGGATTGCGCGCGGTAGATTTGTTCGAAGCCAATCGTGGCCCAAACGTGGGTGCCTGGGAATGACTCCAGGACGCTCCAGCACCAAAACACTGCGCTCGGCAGCTTGAAAGGGGAATGCAATCTATGCGCAATCCAAAGTCGGATTCTCATTATTGGAAAATTCTCATCCTGTTGCTCCTCTGGCTCTGGCCGGTGGCACGGGCTTGTGCGGATTACGAACTCATGCTTTTTAAGCCGGGGGATGAGCCGCTGGAATACCCCTACGAGTGCTGGTATTCGGGCACCAATACTTCGACTGCGAATTACAACTCCATGGATACCAAGAGCAAAGCCGTGGCCAATGCAGACAACGGCGGGCTGTCGGTGTTCGTCTGGGCGTGGTTTGGAGGCACGGGAGCATACGCCAGCCAGTACCTTGTTTTTTATGCGCCGGAGGCGTGCCATGTCCATGGCACCGTCCGTATGTCCTACTCCGGAAGTGCCTTCCGGAAGGGGCCTAACGAGTGGGCCGGCACCGACTGGTATTGGGCGCTCGATGGGCTCCCGCCGCATGATTATGATATTGACAAAATGTTCAGCTTCGAAACCGTCACCTGGCAAATCATAGACTGGGCTTTGCTGGCCGCCTTGATCGCTGACTGCGCCTTTGACATTCCAGGAGATATTGCTCTGGCCATGTTCGCCGTGGAAGCGGCTTTGGAAGCGGACCAGCTTGCGGCTGACATGACGCACTTGATAGAGTCAATCCCCTCCAACGGCGAACGTATCGAAGAAGACATTCACTTTACCGTGCCGGAAGGCTGGCACGTGCTCTATGTGGGATTTCATGCCGAGGCCAGCGCCGCGGGCTTTGGCACGGGCGGCGCGTTCATGAAGGGCCAGTTGGAGAAAGTACAACTTGCCCTCAACACCGACGCTGGGGAAGCCCCTGATCTGATCGTCAACGGCATCCGGGTTGAAAATCAAGCCAATATTCGCACCCAACAACGCACCAAAATCCATGTGAGCCGGTGCAATGTTGGGAATACCACGGCGGAACCGGAATCCTGGCTGCTGGAAGCCATTCCTGCCAATGGCGGTCCGACCGAAATGATCCATGCCAGCGGCGCGCCCTATGCAATCATCCCACCTTACACCACACCTGAGGATTGTGTCTCCTATGTCTTTACCAATAAAGGCAAATACACGCTGCATGCGGTGACCGATCCAGAACATCGCGTCGCAGAAATAGACGAAGCCAACAATGAACGCTCGGTGAGCATCTACGTGCACGGCAACCCGCCTTGCCAACCCCAAGCGCCCAATTGGTGGTACTCTCCCGTAACACTCCACCGCAACCAATCCTGCAATTTCGTTACCGCCAGCAGCGATATTGACCTTGATCCAATCTCTTATATGTTCCAGGTTCGGGCTGAAGGTTCGACGAATTGGATTTCCCTGATCAATCGTCTGAATGATGACGGCTCAGGTTGGAGCGGGTGGAGCAATATTTGGCTGACGCCCATAGTGCCTGAATTGGAGTTCGGGCCTCGCGATAACTCCGGGGTGGATCCCCGCACCTGGTGGATGGTTTACACTAATCGTTATTACATGCGCGCTTTGGCCGGGGATGTGGACGGAGTGTCGGTTCCCTCCACTGAGACACCCATTGATGTTGTTATGAACACGCTCCCAGCCTCGATGGCCATTTCGGGCAATAGCGCCGGCAGCACGCTTGTGCCCTACGTGCTGACGGTGAGCAATTATGATGCGGAAGGCGATTTGGTCGGGTTCCGGTTTAAATGGGGCGACAGCTATGCGAATCCCTGGTCGGAGTGGCAATGGTGTCCCAGCGGGCAGGCCACCGTCACGGTATCGCACGTCTATGGCAGTCCTTCTGACTCGCTGCCCTTTCATTACAATATTTATGTCCAGGCGACCGACCTTTATGCTTACCAACATGGCGGCGGCACGACGCCGGCAGTGCTGCGCACGGTTTATATTTCGAACTATTTTGCCACCTCGAACATTCTGGTTACCACCAAGGACACCGGCACGCAGTTGGCCCTTCCCAACGTGCGCGGCGGGCTGCAAGCGGGAACATACGGATTGTCTTTCGTGACTGACGGCAGCGGACAATGGACAACGGACCTCACTCCCGATACCACGAATTGCACCGTCACTTTTTCGAATGTGGATGGGTATGTGACACCCCTGCCCGAGACGCAGATTCTAACACCCTCAACACCCAATCTCTCGCTACAATTTACCGGGCTTTATGCGCACAACACCGGACGCATTTTTGTCTCGTGCAACGTGAATGGCCAGGGGGAAATCTACGGTTCCGGCAGCGCGTCCGGGAGCTATTACACGTTCAACGGTTACACGTGGAATAGCGACCCTTATGCCTGGCTGGGGCCCTACACCGTTTATTTCGCACCGGTGGATCCAACCAATTACAGCCTGCCGAGCCCGTCGGTGGTCTCGAACAAGCTGACCGAGAGTGGCTCCCTGATATTTACCGGCCATTATCCGCATCGGCCTATCGCCATCCTTTTGAGCCAGCCTCCCACCAATGCCTACAACCCGCCCAACACCTTTGTGCTGGTGAATGAAGAGAAGCTGGCTTTAGATGCCAGCAATTCCTATAGCCCGGAGACGGGTCCGGGAGGCCAACCGTTGCCATTGATTCAGTATCAGTTCTTTTCCGATGATGGGGGGAGCTATACCGAATCCAGCAATGCCCCTCCGGATGGGGCATTCGATGGCAAGGTCCAATACGTCTTTCGCAAAAGTGGCCGGCACCGCCAGGTGCAGGTGAAAGTGACCGATGCCAATGGAGTTACGAACTGGGTCTGCACCCCGGTGGATGTTTGGGTCAAGGATCGGCCCGGCGCCAGCTTCACCTTGAATCCGTCGCCGGCCATCGCTGGAGAAAACGTCGCCGCTCATGGCGACGGCACGGTGTCATATCCCGGAGACACCATAAGCCGCTACGAATGGACCCTGAACCAGGGCTAAGTAGTGTGCACGAATCGCAACTTTGACACGAATTTTGTCCCGGGCGCCTATTTTTATGGTTTTCGCCTGCAGGCCAGTGATTTGGTGTGGTCCAAGCCGGTCGCAGCCAATGTGACGGTGGTTGAGCCGCTGGATTGGCCGGCCTTCAAGCACGACGAGCGCCGGGAAGGATACCAGACCCATTACGAGGACCGCGCTTACGGGCAGCTTACTTATCAGCCGCTGGGGCCGGCCAGCTACGTGGCGGATAGCGCCATCCAAGGCTCGCCGGTGGTCGCCAATCTTGACACCAACTATGCCAACGGGTTGGAGATCGTGTTTGTTTCGATCAACGGGACGCTCTACGTTACGGATAGGAACGGCAATTTGCGCTGGTTCCGGGACATCGGACCGAGCAGTTCCACACCAGCCATTGGGGATGTGGATGGGGATGGCCAGCCGGATATTGTCGTGGGCACGTGTACCAACGTCTGGTGTTTTGACCGCAATGGGAAAACGAACTACTCCTACAGCTACACGTTTTCGAACACGCCCTGCTCCTTTGCCTGCTCGATGCCTATCATTGCGGATATTGATCCCCGGGCGACCGGGAAGCAAGTGGCGATCTCTGCGGATGACGGCAGTGTGCATCTGATTTACAGAGATGGCAGTGCCGGGACTAATGCCTGGCCGCATCCCGGGCCGGGTTGGTTGCCGGCAGACCCGCTGTTCGCCTCGTCCCCGGCTGTCTTCGACCTCGATACAAACTACCCCGGCAAGGAAATCATCGTCGGCTCTCTGACTGGCGATTTGCTGGTTCTGAATTCTACTGGGGCTGTGATCACGAGCTTCCCCATTTCCACCAGGGCCGAAATCCACACCACACCGGCCATAGCCAAGCTCTGTGCCGATGTGAACGGAATCGAAATCGTTTTCGGGGCAGATGATGGATACCTCTACTGCTTGAATTATCAGAATGGCGCCTTGGTTCTGAAGTGGCAATTTCCGTCGTCACCGCCGGCGCTGGCGCCCATCCGTTCCTCCCCGGTCGTCGGTGTTCTGGGCGAGGCGGGTCTGCCCCAGGTGGCGTTCGGCTGTGACAACGGCACCGCTTATGTCCTTCTTGGGCTGGACGGCTCGTTGCAGGGCAGCTACAATTGCGGACTCGGGGTTAAAATCCGTTCTACTCCTGTCATTGCGAACATTGATACGGTACACAACACTGGTTCACCGATGGGGGACCTGCCGGAGCTGATTTTCGGCGCGGACAACGGCGTGCTCTACGCGATCAATTTTGGCGTGGGCGCGTCACTGGTTTGGTCCAACCAGCTCGGCTTTGTGGCCGCACCAGTGTATTCCTCGCCGGCGGCAGCCGACATTGATCACGACCCCGATTTGGAGATCCTCATCGGCAAGAATGACGGCCAACTGCATGTGCTCAAAGCGCAGCCGGTGCCGGCCTCTAGACCTGTGGCCGACTTTGCCATGAATCCAGCATCCGGGGCCCGGCCCTTGACGGTCGGTTTCGCGGATCGGTCGAGCAACAGCCCCAACACCTGGCTGTGGGATTTTGGGGACGGCGCGACGACGGCCGAGCAGAATCCAACTCACACGTATGACGCTCCAGGCGTTTACTCAGTGATACTCACAGCCGCCAATGCCAATGGGTCCCGAAGCAAGACCAACAGCATTACGGTGCTTCCGGCGCCTTTGGCGGATTTCGCGGCGGCGCCGCTCTTTGGCTTCGTGCCACTGACGGTGCAGTTCACCAATCTGTCTTTGTACGGGGCCGATGCTTTGGTCTGGAACTTCGGCAATGGCACAGCGAGTTCGGCGCAGAATCCAACCAACACTTACGGCATTCCGGGTCTCTATACCGTCACGCTCACTGCTTCCAACGCCTATGGCGTGGATGTCGCAGCCAAGACCAATTACATCACCGCAGCGGCCGTTTGCCCGATCGCCAATTTCAGCCAGAGCGTGAACTACGGCTGCGCGCCGCTCACAGTAAGCTTCACAGACGTTTCGGGCAACTGGCCTACGAGCTGGGCGTGGGATTTTGGCGATGGCACAACCAGCACGCAACAAAATCCGACGCATACCTACCAAACCGGTGGCCGTTACCTGGTGAGCCTGACGGCTTCCAACTCTGGTGGAACGGATACCAAGGTCGGCTCGTCTGGGGTGAGCGTGTCAACGGCGACGGTGGTGTCGAACTTTGTTCCAATATTGAATTTGCCGTTCGAGGAAGGGACCGGAGCCATTGCTCATGATGCGACCACCAATCTCAGCAACGGAACTATCTATGGAGCGCAATGGGTGGCAAATGACCAATCCGGTTATGCGCTTTATTTCCACGGCGGCGGCCAATGGTTTGATGGCGACGCGGTGACGCTGCCACTCTCCGTGACAACTACCATCACCAATGCGTTCTCGGTCGAGGCCCGCATCAAAAGCGGCAGTTCGGACCATTACCTGGCGATCGTGGATCAGCTTTATTCGGACTGGAATCTGCCAACCTATGGGTTCTCTGTTTATTTGACCGGGGGCCTCTTGCGATTGGGCGTTTACTCAGCCGGGAATGGCAATGGCGATTGCTGGGGCAACACCGAACTGCGCGACAATGCCTGGCACGTGGTCAAGGCAAGCTGGGATGGGAGTCATATGCGGACGTATGTAGATGGGAATCTGCAGGGAGAGTGCGCCTGGGCCTATCCCCCGGCTTACAGCACCCAGAGCCTGGGTGTGGGCAAACGATTAAGCGGCTGGGGCGGCTATATGCCCTTTGAAGGGCAGATTGATTATGTCATCGTTTCGCGGCTGCAAACCCAGGAAGGTCCGCCTGCTGGACCGGATATTGCGCGTTGGGGCGACCAGATCATGATTTATTGGGACAGTTGCGGCGTGTTGCAGTCAGCCGATGAAATCACTGACCAATGGACCGATGTCCCCGGAGCCACTAACCCGTACTTTACCACGCCCAATGCGTCACGCATGTTCTATCGTCTGAGGGCGCGTTGAACCGGTTCCACTTTGATCGGGCTGAGTTTGTGTCACTCTACGCAGGGATGAGGATCTTCTGGCCTATCCGGAGCCGACTGGCATCAAGGCTGGGGTTTGACTTCAGAAGCTCCTGGACGGTAACGACCCTCCCGAAAACACTGGCGGCTCGCGCAATCGTCGCCAAGCTGTCCCCGGCGTGGATCACATAGACGTTCCCCGGAACAGGATAATCGCTCGCAATGGCGTCTGGGCCGGCTTCAGAAAATTGCCCCCGCGATTCCTCCGGCGGAGCAGGTGGGCTACTGGATTCCAGCCGCGACCGCTTGGTCGGAATCACATTCCCCTGCCCGTCCAGGACGGGAAACCACCGGATTTTGTCCGCCTCCGCTCCGATAGCGGTCTTGCGATTGCGGCGAACGAGGGCCTTGTAGAAGATGTTCGCGGTCTGCGGATCGCGGTACTTGAGCCACGAGCCGGCGATGCAGAGCAGGCGCGCAGTTTCGTCGGAGTTGTCCGGCATGAGCTTCGCGGCTTCCCAGGCCAGTGAGGCAGCCTGGTAGCGGTAATGAAAACGCTCTTCCGGGTCAGCAGCGTGCCGCGCGGTGCGTTGCAGTTCATCCTCACTGGCGACCAGGACCTTCGCGGCTTCATTCGTAGCCCGGCCGGCTACGGTCACTCCCTCCATATAGTTGCCCTCATGGACGTGCCAGTCGGGTTCGACTTCAGTGCCGATCAATTCCATGCCGTTGGTGCGCGTTATCACGGCAGCCTCAAAGAGGGCCTTGGCGCGCTGGTCAGCCGGTAGCGATTCGTCCCAGCCGGTTTTCAATGCCTGGACCAACGCCACGTACTGCGGGGTCCATTCAGGCGGGTAATATTCCCGCGGTTCCTCGCCCCGGAGCGAGCGCATCAGGCGGCGGGCCAGGAGGTAGCGGATTTCTTTGCGAAGGAACGCCGGGGAGACTTGGCTTTGGCCGTATTTCTCGTTCTCCTCGGCAACCTGCTCCGGCGAAGCCGGCGGCCAATAAGAATCCATGTAGGCCTTAAGTTCGTCGGCAGTGAGCACCCGCTCGGCGATATAGCCCGCATCCATCCAAAAGCCCGCATTGAGCAAGGCATCGAGCTCCTGGGCGTATTCGCCGCGAGCGAGCCGCAAGACGCCTAACTCGCCCAGGACCTGCTGTTCGGCGGGGATCAATTCGGGGTAGCAGCCTGCCGCCTCGATGGACAGTAGATCTTTAAAGTTGGCGCTGGTCAACCGGTTGGTGTCGGGCGGCTCGATGGGGAAGGCACGCGCCACGCTGGCCAGCAACGCAGCGGCTTGGGCGATCTTGCCATCGTGGAGCAGCAGCTTGGCCTGCAACCATTGTTCCAGGTACATCTCGATGGCGCGGTCGTATTTCTTCTGCTCCAGATAGATGCGCGCTTCCAGCCCCAGGCTCGCAGCCGCCAGCCCCACCGAATCCGCGAATCCGCTCCGGGCCAGGTCACGGACTTGCTGGAAGTATTGGACTGCCTCATTGGGCGCTTCTTCCTCGCACGCTTTGCCGAGCAGCTTGAGCAATGGTCTTCTCCAAATTCAATGCCTCCAGGTATTCCTCGTCTTGATTTGCGCAGATGGCCTCCAGGACTGTTGGGGTGGCGGGTGATAGCGCCAGCCATTTGGCCAAATCGTCCGGGCTGCGCTGCAAATGAAGTGGGGCGTGCGCGTCCCAAAGTTTGCCGGCGGCGTCTTGCCGGGATGCGGCGACGAGCCAAAACCCCAGCTTGTCCTTCAGCCGCGAGGCCGTTTCGGCCGACGGGGGTTGGCCCTCGAGTGAGGCAGTGCTGAGGGCCAGTTTCAGATTCGGTGCGTTGACGCGACTGAGCCACTCAAGACCTTCGGCCATATTCCCCGGCGGTTTGCCGGGACCGACGCGGAGGTGAAGCGTCACGCCGCGCTGGGCAGCTTGGGCTGCCAAGGTCTTGAGCGTGGCGGTGAAGGCCGCGCGGGTCTGGTCGTCGGTGAAGTTATTCTCCGGGTTACGGTGGAGCGAGAGAATGAGGTCTCTGGCGCCAAGGACTTCCATCTTGGCCAGGACATCGCTGACCGTAGCCATGCTGGCCTCGTAGTCCTCATGCAAGTTGTCAATCAACCGCAGGGTGGGGTAAAGGTTCACGCCCGAACTGAGGTCCACGACGAGACGCAGGCCCTGGCGCTTGAGCCAGCCACTTTCCCTTTGCAGCGTGGCCGTTTCCCGTTTGTGCACATAGGACCAGTCCACGCATACTCCGTCAAAATGTTCGAAGAATGTGGGCCGGGCCAGTATCTCCTCTTTAATGGAAGTTGTGCGGCGGAGCGGCAGGAGACGGCCCCTTGGGCGCGGCGGCGGGGCCCGGTGCTCGATTTCTTCGACCCCGGTCTCCTGGAGTTTCACGGCAAAGACACGGAAGTCGCCGCCGGCAATCGTATTGGCAGTATTCGTGCCGAGGTTCGAGGTATCCACGCCCTCGGGGGTTTGGCCAACGGCGCCCGCCTGGGACCGGTCGAGTGGGAGTTCACGCAGGGACTCAATTCTGCCGTAAAGCGACTCGAGGCGAAACGGCTGCTCCCGCCACGTGTTGTTGGCAACGCCGATCGTGAACTCGCCGGCACGCTTGCGGCAGGTGATCAGGCTGAGCCCTTCGCCCTGCACGGTGAAGGGCTGTTGCGACCGCAGAATCGCCTCCAGACCCAGCCGGACATCCGGCGCGATCTTGAAGGGCTTGGGCAGCGGTTTGTCCGTCTCGCTGCGCAAGGCGGGGCTCGGTGTGGGGTCGGGCTCCACGCCGAAAGGGCTCGCGAAGATGGTCACACGCCCACGACCGCAAGCAATGGTCGAATTCCCAATTACATTCGTACACCCCGCGATGCCGCCGGGGAGCTTGGCGAGGTTTCCGGCGGCAATGACGACCTGGCCCCCTCCTTCAGCGTAGGCTTGCAGCTTGTCCCGCACCTCGCGTCCGCCGCCGAGTTCCCCGGCGGCAATGACGACCGCATAGCGTTCGAGGGCCCAAAGCGGAGCGTCGCTCAACAGGCAATCGGCCATATCGCCGAAGGGCGTCGGCGCAATGAAGCCGGATTCGTCATGGAAATAGGAGGAGTTTTGGTAGCCGGGGTACAGCAGGTCAAGAACGGCGTCGGTGAGGTAGTCGCCGGCTTCGTAGGGCCGGTTGCCCCAGACCCGATAGACATCCCCTGAGTAAAGATGGCGCGGAAACGACCAGCCGGAGTAGAAGTCCAGCAGCAGCGCCACCGGTGTGTGCATGACGCCCGGCTGGCCATTTTCCTTCACCCAGCGTTGCGCCGCTTGCTGGATGTGGCCGATGGGCGAGAGCTTGTCGCCCTCGAACCAGCCGTTCTCGAAACCCACGGCGACGCAGTTGTAGAGAATGTGCGAGTAGAGCAGCCGCTTCATCAGGCTCAGGCTGGTTCCTTTGGTGGGGCCGTGGGTCTCGCCGCCGGTGCCGCCCGATGAGCCGTAGGTTTTGTAGCCCCAGCGGTTGAAGATCGAGGCGTTGCCGAACCACGGCACGCCGTATTGCCGGCCAGCGCCGCGGATGAATGCGTAATAGACCTGGTTGTTGGGCAGCGCCTGCGCCGTCTCTGCCCCGATGAGTGCATAAGAGCCCTCCTTCAGGAAATAATGGCCGAAATTCAGCGAGACCAGGGCCGCGTGCTTGTGGCCCAGGTCGTCGCTCATCCGCTCGAAGTGACGCTGGAAATTCAGGTACTGCTCGAAGCGGCTGGCTGAAGCGGGTGTCATCTGGCCCGCGTAGCCGCCGATGTAACGTCCGTCCTGCTCGCCGATATCCGTGCCGAGCCAGCGCTCGCCCAGCTTCGATTCCAGGGTCGCCAAAGCACCCGGGGGCGGAGTGAATTGCTGCCAATACCCGCCCGGCCCTGATCCCGGCACGTAGCCCCAGATATCGAACAGGTAAAGGTCGCGGCGCATGATTTCATCGGCAACGTCGCCGAGGTTCTTCGCAAAGAGTGTTTCATACGAAGGCCAGATCACATCGCCAAGCTCGAATGTGCGTGTGAACTTCTCAATCTCCTCGGCAAATCCAACGAGCCGGCCAGCGGTCTGGCTGAATCCGCGCAGGCAGGTGAACTGCGTGCGGTTCTTAAACGTCTCCCACGTCGGCGGCTTCACTGCCCGCCGGTCGTAGTCGGGGTGCTCGCGCGGGTCCACGAGATGGCTGTAAACGCGTCGCGTGTTCGCAGGCGGTTGCGGTTCCGTCTGTGGCTGCTGTGCCGCGCGCCCGGCGGTCGTTTGCAGCCACGCGACGATGCTCAAGACTAAGCAGCCTGCCCGAACCAGTGTCGCCAATTTCATGTCAGCGAAGCTACCACAACCCCGCGGCATTGGGGCAGGACCATCTTTGCGTTCGAAGGGTGTTCTCTCTGTGGATCGGCGTTGAAAACATGGCGGGGCTTGCCGCTTCATGGGGTAATCTACGAAATCGAAAACAAACCACAAACAGGCCGGGACTCCCGCCGTCCGCTCTACCGTCTATTTAAGTCCAAGTTTCCTGGTCGTCATTGATTCTCTTGATGATGCTGTCTATCCAACCGAAGCACAGGGCCTCCTCCAAGGATTCTTCATACCCAAGGGATGGTCGGCCCGTCTCCTTCTTGTTGAAGACCAGCCAGATGCCGCTCTTCTCCTGATCGTGGTTCTCAGCCAGCCAACGTCGCCACTGGTTTCGACGTGTGACGTGGACTTGTTTCATGCAGAACGCAAAGGCCCGCAACGGGAGCCAGCCGCCGATGACGTTTGAATTGTGTCTGAGCGAATCGGCTCGCTCCCGTTCGCTGCACCGTCGGGTTGGCCGAACATTCTTCCTTACTCTTTCTTGAAGACCATACGACGGGCACCGGGCGCGTCGAAGCTCAACGGTGCAGCGGGATTGCCCGGCTCATTTGCCGCGGCGGTGAGCGCGCCGTCCTCGATTCTGTAGATCATGCAGCAGGTTTTGCCAGTATATTGGGGGAGGCCACACTCCGTGAGTGCAACGAGAAGCTGCTTGGGCTGAGTGTCTTCCCGGAGCGTGAAGGTTCCGTTGCCCCAGTCGTCCGGATTGGCGCCCCGGTACTCCATGTGTCTCCCAGAGATCACGAGCTGGCGCGGGGTTTCCGGGGTGACCCCAATCTCCCGCCCCCTCCACGTCCCCTGGAGAGCGGCTGCGCCGGAGTTGTGCAGCGTCGAGCATCCCGATGCCCCAAGCAGCACTGCGACTGCCAAACTGCGGATACCTGCGGTTCTTTTCATCTAGTTACCTTTCGTTTTCGGTTCCTTTTACGTTTGACTCTCAAGCTCTAACACCGGCGCGGGCTGGAAGCCGCCGCCCAACGTAACGCTGAGCGGCGCGCAGCCAGTAATGCACGAAATGGAACAGAAACGCAATCACAGCGTCTGCTCCAGCAAAAGTTCGCCGTCATGGGTGGATGGGAATCTGGGGAGGAACCACGCTCTTCTCATGAAGCATTCTGGTGCCTTCACCCACCAAGCGAAGATACCAGTCGCTTGGCATTTCTTCGTACGTGACAAAATGACCTTGCGTGGGCGGAGTGTTCGTCACTTTGAATATCGCCGTGCCCTCGTCCACTTCATCGAACATGGCGACGCAGACGGAGTCCGCTCCGAGCTTCGATAATGCATGGAATTGCTCCCACAGAAACTTGCCGCCGCGACGCGGGATAAGAGACATTCCGGGAGGCAGCCTTTTGAGATTGTCCCAGCTAAACCCGGAATAGATAACTGGCAGCCAAAGCATGCCGTGCTTCTCGCACTCCCGCTTGTCTTCGGCCCAGTAACCGGTTGAGGCGTGAGAAACTCCCTGGATGTCTAGTGAAACGTTTCCGACGTTCCACGGCGAGTAGGCGTCGAAACGCCGGAAGATGGCCTGCCATTCGACGTCTGGATTGCGCCGCCAGTCCCAATCGCCCCCGCCGACGAGATAGGCGCAATACGGCCCCGGCGTTTTGAACAAATCAATGAGCTGGTTGGCCACCTGGGGTGTCATCGCGTTGCCGGAGTTCTTGTAGTAGAATCCCCAAATCTGCACCGCCGGCTTTCCCCCCTCGTGCAGATAACGTCCATCCGCCGTAATGCCTTCGTCCACCAACTTCTTCCATTCGCTCGACAGCGCCTCGAATATTCTCCCGGTGGGCATTCCTGCAATATCAAAAGCGATTGCCCAGATCCGCCCCGTCTGCTGCGCTGCCGTGCGCACGTTCCTGAGCACGCGGGAGCGCGAGGCATAGCGATCCTGTACTGGACCGCCGGGCAGATCTACCAGAAAGTGCTGCAACCAGACCCCATCAATGCCGTAATTCCGCATCCACTCGAAGTGCCGCCGCACCGTTCCAGGCTGATCGGAACTGAACAGGTATGCCTGCCGTCCGTCCGCACTCGTGAATCCCGGTGCCGCGAAACGCTCCTCCGTTGGGGATTCCGTCATGTCGGGCCACATCTCGAAGGTGAGTGTTTCTGGCGTGAGTCGCTGCGAATCGCGGCTCCAGTGAATCCAGCCTTCCTTTGCGCGGTCGCCCGGACAGCGAAACCAGCCTTGATACCCGCAAAGCACCCGCCCGCGCAGCGAGCCCGCGTCAATGACCTCCATGCGCAGATCCTTCCGACCGACGCCCGCGCCGTTCTCCGCATGCAATGGCAGACCGGCAAGCAGCGCGAGGGCACAGGAAAGGAATGGTTTCATCGGTGCGGGCTCAAAGAAGGTCTCGCTTTGCTTAGGTTCACATCGGCTGGCTTCCGTCGGCTCCATGCTGTGGTTAAGCAGCATTGATACCCGTTCTCTCATTTTCCCGTGCTCGGCAAGCTGCTGGCGGGCACGGTGGTGTTGCTCAAAGTCGTACTCATGACGACGCGAGGGGCAGCGTTCACAGAACCGATGCGTTGCGCCCGAGCTTTGGTCCTCGCCGGGTGGCTGAGCCCGTAATCGTAATAAACGGAGCACAGGATCAGAACTCCGAGCAACAGCAGAACGCCCTTCAAGACTCGTTTCGTGTTCATGCCTTATAGACACTGATGCCCGCCATTTTGTGCAATCCGGCGCGCCGCTTAACGATTAGCTCACCGATGACGGCCCTTCTGCGGCTCCCGAATTGATAAGCCGCGTGGCGGGGCTGCCATTCGGTGCAGCGCCTTGGCTGCTTTCATCCTGTGAAGAGGGCTGAGAGCACAACCGCATGCACCTCTGGAAGCTTGTCGGTAGCCTGGATTGCCTCATACGCGGCTTCGTCCGCGTCACCGGACAAAGCGTAGCCCACAGAATCAGCCGCCCTGGCAAGGCTAAAGGCCGCCAGAACCTGCGCTTCGGAAACCCCTCCGCCTTCCTCCCTCTGCTGCTGGAGACGTAAATACTTGCCGTCCAAATACGACGCCAGTTTCTCAACGGCTGAGGCCGAAGCAGGACTGGCGGGCTTGCCTGCGGCGAGGTCCGCAAGGGCGAGCTCGAGCGTCGGCTCCGCAAGATGCACGGCAGCCACGGCCCAACGCGCCACGGCTACGCCCACGGCGAGGCGTTGTTGGGGGCTGGCGTTTCGAATCCTCGCGTAAAGCTCGCGGTCCTCCAGGACCAGCCTCGACTCTGTGGCCCCGGTACCCTTTTCCCGGGGAAGCGCCGCGGCGGGGCGGCCTTTAAGTAATCTCTTCCAAAGGCTCATGCTTTCTTCATCGCCGGGCCAACGCCCGCAGCCAACGCTGCGGATGAGCCATGAGGGGGAGCGCGCCACAGGCGGCCGAATACAATGCAAACCTGACCGCGCTCCCCCTCATTGGCTCAATCCGTTGGTTTGGCACCGTCGTGTTTTCACATACTATAGCGCTGCGACGATCGAGAAGACTACCCAGACCCAAAGGAGAACCGACAAGCCAGCACAAACCCGGCTTGGCCACCCCCCCATAAACATGCCTCGGACGGCCGAATACGCACCCAGGACGAATAAGCAAAGGCCGACTACCACGCGGCCAGCGTCAGAACCGAAACCGACTGTCCGGGACAGGACTGCCAAGGCAGCAACACAGCCCAGAGCCGCATACCCTAACCACTTGTCACTATGGAAGGCGTGTGTCATGCCGAACGCCCCGGCTCAAGCAGGCCGGGCCAATGATCTTCGATTGTCAACCTGCGCGGAAACCCGGCCTTGTCTGCAGCCGGTTTGTTCGCCGACGTTGAGTGCGATGCAATCATCTCGCCGCTCTCCTCCAAGGACTGCCGGCACAGTCGCGCTCCGCGAACCAACCGAAGGGCAAATCCGCCAACTCACAAATAGTCGGGTCATGCTCAACCATCTTCCCCAGCGCCACAATCATCGCGTCACCTGCGGAAATCTGCTGCGCACCCGTATGGAGCTGCCGAGCGCCATCCTCGCCGTCGTGCGAAACATGCAAGATCGGCTGGCGAAGCCGAAGGACCTGTGAGGTCGTGAAGAATGCGACGTTCTTAGGGTCTGCGAACGGCCAATCATCTTTTCTGCTGTGGAATTTCACGAGACGTGCGGAGTCGGCGAACGACCTCCCTCAGCCACAGCCGCCGGGGAGCCAAGCTCCGACGAAGGCCAGGGAGCCGCGAATTGCCCGCAACCGCCGAAAACAAAAGGGCCGGCGGCTGTTGGCTGCAGGGAGCGGGTTAGCGAACATTTTCCAGCTTTGGTTCAGGGTGCAAGACTGGCCTCATAAGTCTACGAGCCAATACGAAGCAGGAGATGGATGAGGCTAAAATGACCGAGCCAACGCAAAGGCTAATCAAAATGTGGGCCGTCGTGGGATCAGGGTCAGACTTGGTGCTCTTGGCAGCCCAGCCGAAGGAGATTATCACCGAAAGGATGAAGGCCAGAAAGCCCGCCCCGCACAAGCACACCGCTCCCAAACCTCGTGCGACCTTACCGGCGGCTGCTTTGTTTTTCATCGTGGGCGCATTTCGCTAACGTCCAGAGCTCAGGCACGCGGGACAAAAAATCGTGAACCGCGAAGCGGAACTGGAGACGCCGTCCCGCGTTGCCTGCAGCGATTTGTTCGTTAGGCGGCATTTCTCTCATGCATTCTGGACAGATGGCTGTGCTAATAAAATACCGATGATGACTCCGATGGCGAGGAAAATGCCCAGCATCATCGCCAAATCTCGTGGTGCCATTTCTATAACAACTACAGACTTATCTGTGGTGCGCCAAAGGCGGCGAACATACCAAGATGCGAATAAGAACGCGAAAGGGAAGACTAAATGAAAAGGCTGAAAATTCTTCGGGTGAACAAATGGAACCGACGCAACGAAACCTGTGCCGACACCGATAAACATGGCGAGTGCTGCGAAAGCAAGCCCTGGAATCGTCCGCTTTGGAAAGAGCATCATGGTAAAAAAACGTATGCCGCCTAACCTGCCGTAAGACTGGGCGCATGGAGTATGGTCGGCAAGAAAAAAAGGAATGGTCCCGGGGGTCGGGCCAGCCAAGGGCCGGGAGCCGGTGATTCCAAATCCCAAGCTCAAGCTCCTGGACCAGGTGCGCGATGTGCTGCAGGTGAAGCACTATGCGATCCGGACCGAACAGGGTTATTGTGAGTGGATCAGGCGCTATGTGCGTTTCCATCGGATGCGTTCGCGGGAGGACCTGTTTCCCGGAACGGACAAGGTGGAACTGTTCCTGAGCGATCTGGCGGTGAACGGGCACGTGGCGGCCTCGACGCAGAATCAGGCGTTCAATGCCCTGCTATTCCTTTATGGCCAGCCGCGTAAACCTGTGCATAGGCTGCTTCGCTCAGAAAGCCCTGCCGCTTGCAGATGGCAGCTTGGGACACCACCTCAAAGACAGAGCCTGCGGCGATCTCGATGAAACGCCCAAATACTCCCGCAACTCTCAACCCTCAACCCTCAACCGCCGGCGGCAGCGGGACGCGAAGCCCGCGGGATCTGTAGCTTCGGCCACGAAGGCGGGGTCAAGGGCCGGCGGCAGAGAGGTCAATCGGGCGAAAACCGAGTTTGAAAGCGGGGGAGCCAGCCCGGAGACGAAAATCATTCCTGTCGGGAGCGACGAAGAGCGGGTCGGTCACGAGCGAGTGCTGGTCATGACCGCGCTCGTGCCACTGCTGCCAGGTGCACGGGCCCAGGCGCAATTGATCCGGCTTGGCATCCGGGCGGGCATCAAAATAGAGATTCCAGTCAATGAGGTAGTTCTCGTCGGACCAGTCGCCGGTGAGCAGGCTGCCGGAGTCGAAACAGACGATGTTGGTGACGAAGCTGAAGCTGCAGTGCGGCTCGGGGCGGGAGCGCTGGAGTTGGTGGTCGCGGGCGAAGGCGAAGAGGTTGTTGCGGACGACGTTGGTCTCGCCGTAGTGCTGGTGGAACCCGCCGTGCGTGGTGCGATAGACGACGTTGTCCTCGGCCACGATGCCGCTGCTGCCTTCGTCGAAGTAGATGCCCCAGCCGCCGTAACGGAGGCCGGCAATGTCGTGCCAGAGATTGCTGCGGATTGTCGTGCCCGGCTGCCGGCCGAGCGTGTAGATGCCGCCCATGTCGCTGAGAATCGGGCCGTCGCCATCGGATTTGACCCCGATGTGGTGGACGTGGTTCAGCAGGACGGTGTTACCGGCTGCCAACGCGGGTCCGTAGCCCCAGGTCCAACCTATCGAGATGCCGGTGTAGTAGAAGTCGCAGATGAGGTTGTGCGTGAGGCGGTTGTCGGCGGATTGCCCGACCCAGACACCGATGGCGCTGGCAAAGAACTTGCCGCCATCGTGAATGCGGCAGTGGCTGATTTCATTGGCGCGGGCCTGTTCGGCGGCCCGGTCGCGGATGTGGGTCTCGCCGAGCTTTACACCGCCGGCGCCCAGGTCGGAGAATTCGCACCGGGTGATGCAGTTTGACTGGCAGCCGCGCGCGAGTTCGAGGCCGTAGTTGCCGAGCGCTGCAAAGCGGCATCCCTCGAAGGCACAGTTGCGGACGCCCTCGCCCCACACGGCGCCCGGCACGCCGACGGCCGCCTGGGCGAAACCGCCAATCTCGGCGCTCGGGCTTGGCGAGACGTTCGGCTTGTTCTTTGCGCCGTGAAAGCCAGACGGGAAATACCACTCGGTGTGCGAAAACGTAAGGCCGCGCAGAGCGACACGCTCGACGAATTGCCCGGCTTCGGGCCGGCCAGCGAAGCGGACTACCTGCTCCAGCAAGGGGGCAACGGCCTGGATTTCGGCGAGCGTTTCGCCGGCCCGCGGCAGGTAGTAGAGCGTGCCACTGGCCGGCTCAAGATACCATTCACCCGGTGCATCGAGAAACTCGAAAGCGCCTTCGGCATAGTAAAGATCGCCCGGCGCGAGTTCGAAAACGGAGCGTTTGCTGAAGCTGACGATACGCTCCTTCTCGTCCACAGCGATGACCGGGAGGCGGGACTCGACCCAGCGGGTCATGGCCACGACCTCGGCGTTGGTGACGGTGTTCCAGGCTTTCAGATCGCCCTCGCGAAAACGGAAGCGGCTGTGGCCCTGCGTCCACTCCTTCGACCGGTCGGGGAGTTCGGCGATGGGCAGGTAACCGCGATTGGGATGCCGGGCCCGCGTGGCCCGCCGGCCATTGATCCACAGCTCTCGGAACAGCCATTTGCCGTCGCGGACCTCGGGTATGTCCGCCGCCCACAACCGCTTGCCTTCGACGGCGACTTCCCGCCAGCCGGCAATGGGGCATCCGCCGCTTAAGACGGGTTGCGCGCCGGGATAAGCCGCGAGCACAAGGTCGGAGTCCTCCGGCGTCAGGACGACCGGCTGGTCCAGGAAATACGTGCCGCCACCCATGAAAACCTTGATGGGCTGGCCGGAGGCCTGCCCACCCTGCTGCCGCGCTGCGCGGGTGGCTTTCAACCCGCCGGCCAATGTCGCCAGTGGACCGTCGGTGCCGTTTCGGCTCGGCTGGGGCAGGCGGCCCGACCACGCATCATTACCATTCGTAGCGACAAAGAAGACGCTAGGGCCTGGTTTGGGGGCGACAGCGCGGGCAGGGCTTTGCGGTCCGGGCCGGACGCAGCCAGAAAGCAGGGTGGCCAGAGCGGCGGCCAGCAGGAAGCGGCTCGTAAGCCGACAAGGGGAGAGAACATCCAACATCGAACCTTCAGCAGCAGCGCGTTGGACGCTCATTGGATGTTGGTTGTTGGATGTTGGTTGTTGGATGCTTCCAAGGTTCATGGAAAGCGCGAAAAGCACGTGCGACCGCTTGGGGCGGCTTATATATCGAAGCTGTTCTGCCAAGACTCTAGTCATAGGATATGTCCCTCCAGTCAATCACTTGCGTTGTTGCTGATGTTCACTGCCGCCTTGCTGTGATTGGTTATTCGTGGCTTGCCAGTGATGATATTGTCCGAGATCACCGCGCGTCGCAGCTTTTCGCCTAGCTCGATTTGGGGCTTGTCGGCTTGGAACTCGCAGCCTCGGACAAGCACGGTGCCGCCGGTGATTTGCAGCGCGTGCCGTCCTTCGTTATTCCGGTCCCACTGCACGAAGATGCAATCGCTGAATCCCACCGTGCCTTTGCCGGCGACTTGTGCAATCTGGTTGCACGGTCCCCAGAAGGCGCAGTTGACAAAACGCACGCTGCCGGAGTTGCTGGCGTCCACGCGCACCATCGTCGGGTCCGGACCGTG
>Ga0182021_10002564_pt1 | contig 21213 bp, 19 predicted proteins | sample 612E3MmetaG_FD_120493 | JGI IMG/M metagenome (GOLD analysis project Ga0182021, IMG submission 120493) | Permafrost microbial communities from Stordalen Mire, Sweden - 612E3M metaG (Illumina Assembly) | ecosystem: Environmental > Terrestrial > Soil > Wetlands > Permafrost | place: Sweden... | reverse complement strand
TTGTAGCGAGAGGGAGGAATGATCTCCCGACCTCATGATTATGAATCATGCGCTCTAACCAACTGAGCTATCTCGCCATTATATGCTCTAACCTCCCGATAGCTATCGGGATGAGCTATCTCGCCATGCCTTTGTTTTGCGGGTGCAAATATAATTAGTATATTGCAATAAATCAATATGATTTTTTCTTTTCAATATTTTTTCTATATTGCAGCTTACTACCCGTTGAAGAACAAAATGGTTTGAAAATGAAAATGAAATTTGAACTCGAATATACTCTTAACAGTTCACCTAAAGTGTTGTTCTCAAGACTTAGTACTCCTGATGGATTATGCGAGTGGTTCGCTGATGATGTAAATGTGGATGGAGACCTTTTTTCATTCCACTGGGATAACGTTTGTTCAAAAGCCAGATTATCCGCTCTAAAAGAAAATAAACTTGTCAGGTTTGAATGGGTCGACCACGATAATAAAGTATCCAACTATTTTGAGTTCAGAATTAATATTGAAGAGCTTACCGGTGATGTCGCCCTGATTATAACAGACTTTTCCGAACCCGAAGAAAAGAAAGATGCTGTCTCCTTATGGGATAGCCAGATCTCCGACCTTAAAAGAATACTTGGAATGTAAAAAGATGGCACAAAGGCGCAACGGCATAACGGCTTAACGGCTTAACGGTTCGAAGGTGCAATGGTCCTAAGCCAGTCATAAATCTAGTCCCGAGGAAAATAAATCTAAAATAATATGAGAATAAATTCACTTTCATTCGTTCTGCTTATTTCAGCATTGTTTTTTATTTCAGGCCGCTCTAATGCCCAGGATATATACGAAATTACAGTAGCAGGAGACGGATCCGGCGATTATGCTACAATTCAGAAAGCCATTGATGCCTGCAAATCTTTTCCCGACAAGCGTATAATTATACATGTTAAAAATGGTGTTTATCATGAAAAGGTTGTCATACCTGCCTGTAACAATAAACTATCAATCATCGGAGAGAGTGTGGAAAAAACGATCATTTCTTTCGGAGACTATTTTGGAAAGATTAATCGTGGAAGGAACAGCACCTTTTATACCTATACCCTTTTAATTGAAGCTGACGATTTTTATGCTGAAAACCTGACAATTGAAAATAGTGCCGGACCCGTCGGACAGGCTGTTGCGTTGCATGTTAACGGTGACCGTTGTGCATTCCGAAAATGCCGAATTCTGGGAAATCAGGATACTCTGTACACTGACGGACTAAACAGCCGGCAATGTTTTAGAGATTGTTATATTGAGGGTACGACCGACTTTATCTTTGGTAGTGCCACTGTTCTTTTCGACAATTGTGAAATATTCAGCAAAGCCAATTCATTTATTACTGCAGCCAGTACACCTCAGAGGAAAAATTATGGTTATGTTTTCCTTAACTGCAAAATAACTGCTGCACAAGGTGTTGATAAGGTTTTTCTTGGCCGCCCCTGGCGCGATTTTGCTAAAGTTGTTTATATGAACTGTGAACTGGGTCCTCATATTCTCCCTGCCGGCTGGTCAAACTGGGCAGGAACCTCCCGTGATAAAACAGCATATTTTGCTGAATATGAGAACAGAGGTCCGGGAGCTGAGAATTCTCACAGAGTTGAATGGAGTCACCAACTCACAAAAGCAGAAGCTGCAAAATATACTACGGAAAAAATTTTATCTCCTTCACTACCATACGAAGCTGCTCCTGATCTCTGGACGACTGGAAAAGATTAATCAAAACAGACGAAACCTGTATTGATACAGGATTCCCGGGAAATATGAACTGTGAAATATGATTTTTCATAAAAATCCTTCATCTTTGTCTTCAAATAAAATCAGACTGTGAAAAAGTTAGATACTTTCGTTCTGAAATCATTTATCGGACCTCTTATCCTTACTTTTTTTATAGTGCTGATAATCCTTATTCTTCAGTTCCTTTGGATGTACGTTGATGATCTGGCAGGAAAAGGCCTTGAATTAAAGGTACTTGCAGAACTTCTTTTTCAGTTCTCCCTTACTTTTGTTCCAATGGCTTTTCCTCTTGCAATATTGCTTGCCTCGTTAATGACTTTTGGGAACATGGGTGAATTCAGCGAACTGTCAGCCCTGAAATCTTCGGGAATCCCTCTCCAAAGAATAATGAGACCCATTATTGTACTTGTAGCTTTTCTTTGCTTCGTATCATTTTACTTCTCTAATAATGTACAACCCTCTTCCAACAGGAAAGCCAGGACTCTTCTTTGGGATATACGGCGTAAAAGACCGGAAATGAATCTTCAGGCAGGTACATTCAATAATGATATTGATGGTTTCAGTATTAAAGTCTCAGCTAAGGATCCTTCAACGAACAGACTCGACAAACTAATTATTTACGACCATCGCGATAAGAAGGGTAATGTTTCCGTAACTATTGCAGATTCGGGTTATATGAAAGTTACGCCCGATGAATCAGGTATGATAATGACATTATATAATGGCTCCTCTTACTCCGAAGTTGAAGAGAAAACTCCTCCGACACCTGCAATGAGAAAATTTCCCTTCCGCAAAGATCGCTTTAAAGAACAATCGATTGTTATCTCATTAACCGGTTTCGATTTTGAACGGAGCAAGATGGATCTGTTTAAAGCAAGTTCTGTTTCTAAGAATTTATCAGAGCTAAAGTACTTTACAGACTCATTAAAAAAAATTAATGCCAGGATGGAAGATTCCTATTTCACAGATTTCAATACTACCAAGATTTATATGGAACGAAATTTCAATCCGCCCGGAGTTCCTAAACCCGATACAATGTCCGTTAAGCAGCCACCGATCTTTAACTCATGGGCAGTTTTCGACACCCTTACTCTTGCCACAAGAAAAGAGGCAGTCGCAAAAGCCATTTCAAATGTAAAATTCAGCACTAATTATCTGGGCCAGAAGCAGGATTATCTTCATAATTCTATAAGAACTTTACGTGGGTATCAGGTAGAATTGAATAAAAAACTTACACTTTCTTTTGCATGTATTGTGTTTTTCCTGATCGGCGCTCCGCTTGGTGCTATAATAAGAAAAGGCGGTCTTGGAACTCCTGCTGTAATCTCGATTCTGTTTTTCGTTGTATATTATGTTATTACTATCTCTGCGGAAAAGATGGTCAAGGAAGATGTCATAGGTACCTTTGCCGGAATGTGGGCCTCATCATATATCCTCCTTCCAATTGGTATTTTTCTTACATACAAGGCAACCACCGACTCTGCGATTCTCAATGTCGAAACTTATCTCAACTTTTTCAGAAGGATAAAGGACATTGCTCTCAGGATCGTCTTCAAAAAAAAATATGAGAATCCTTCTTCTGTGCAATAAATCACCCTGGCCTCCAAAAGACGGCGGCGCTGTTGCAACTTTGAATATCATTAAAAGTTTATCAACCCAAAATGTTTCTGTCAGCATACTGGCGATTAATACTTCAAAACATTTTGTCAAAGCTGATGAGATTCCAGAAGAATTATTCAAATCTATTGATTACCAGTTAATTAATATTAATACCAAAATATGCTATTCCGGACTTTTATTTAACCTTCTTTTTTCCCGCGAACCATATAATCATAAAAGATTCTGGTCACAGAAGTACAATTCAGAACTGAAGAGTGTACTAAGAAAAAACTTTGACATCATCCAGATTGAAGGTCTTTCGATGTATCAATACCTCAACACTATAAAACAAAATACATCAGTTCCTGTGGTTTTCAGATCCCATAATATTGAAAATCTTATCTGGTCACGTTTAGCAGGTGAAGAGAGAAACTATTTCAAAAGATTATATTTCAGAATTCTTGCAGGAAGAATTGAAAATCTTGAAAAAAAATTTATTAATGAATTTGATGGTATAATAGCCATCAACAATTCTGACATGGAGTGGTTTAAAGCAGGAGGCCTATCTATTCCTGCAACAATAACTTCGTTTGGTTACAAACCTGAAGAAATTCCAGAATATTCTGATGTTTCTTCAAATAAAGTATGCTTTATCGGGGCATTAGACTGGCTTCCAAATATATACGGATTGATTTGGTTTATTAAACAGGTATGGCCTTTGGTTCTCAAATCAAATCCAGCTGCAGAATTCTTTGTAGCAGGCAGGAATGCATCAGAAAAAACAATTTCAGAAATTAAAGGTCCTAATATTATTTTCTCCGGAGAAGTCGAATCATCATCTCAGTTTATAAAAGATAAGACTGTTATGGTTGTTCCTCTTTTTTCAGGAAGCGGGATCAGGATGAAGATAATTGAAGGTATGTGTTATGGTAAATGCATCGTAGCAACACCGGTTGCAGCAGAAGGGCTTGATTATGATAATAAAACAGATATTTTCATTGAATCTGATCCATCTGCTTTTGCATCCGGAATTGTTAAGTTGCTAAACAATCCTGGTCTTAGAAAGGAGATCGGCGAAAATGCTATTAAGAATGTCAGAAAAAATTATAATATCTTCGTATCATCAGAGAACCTGATGAATTTTTACAGAGAATTAACTTCATGATAATCAAAATCATCTTCTGGATCTCAGCATTACTTATAATGCAGACCTACATATTTTATCCTCTGCTGCTGCTTTTACTTGATAAAATTTTCAAAAGACCTGTTAACTTAACGGCCCAAAGCTATACTCCTGAAATATCGGTTCTTATGGCAGTTTATAATGAAGAAGCAATTATCAGAAAGAAGATCGAATCGCTGTTTTCTTCTGAATATCCGGGTGAAAAGATGGAAGTTCTGGTAGGATCAGACTCATCAGATGATTCAACAGCTAATATTCTGGCTGAACTTAAAAATACCTATCCCGGACTTAAGCCAATTCATTTCACAAAACGAATCGGTAAAGCGGCTATAATAAACAACTTATCGGAAGTTGCAAAAGGGGATATTCTGGTACTGACTGATGCTAATGTATTTCCTGAAAAGAATACGATCCTGAGACTTGTACAGAATTTTTCTGATTCATCTGTCGGTTTGGCTGACACGAGACTCATTAACACCGGGATAAAAAAAGACGGGATCTCCTTTCCTGAGATGGCCTACCTCAGCATGGAAATGAAACTTAAAAATATCGAAGGAAGGCTTTGGGGAACAATGATGGGACCCTTCGGAGGATTTTATGCAGTCAGAAAAGCATCTTACGAACCTCTTTCAAAAAATATCCTGGCCGATGACTTCAGAATCTGTATGAATGTTATCCGAAAGCATGAAAAAGCAATTAGTGATACAGAAGCGATTGTATATGAAGATGTTTCGAATAACCTTTATGAAGAGTTTATCAGAAAAGTAAGAATTTCTGCCGGTAATTTTCAAAATCTGAAACATTTTAAATTCCTGCTAATCAAACCATTCAATACATGGTCATTCTGTTTTATTTCTCATAAGGTCCTTCGGTGGATAACTCCATTTCTATGGCTGATTATGGTTTTAACAAATATCCTTCTTATAAAAAGTTCATTTTTTTTCTATCTGCTGATCATCCTGCAGCTAATTTTTCTACTTTTGCCAGCGTTTGATTTCCTACTTAAGAAGTTGAATATACACTTCGTGCCGATGAGATTTTTCACTCACCTCATATTTATGAACATTGCGCTTTTCGTGGGGTTTATAAAGTATTTGAAAGGGATCAGAAGTGGTGTATGGACTCCAACAAAAAGATACCAGTAAAATGAATGGAATTAAATTAAATACTGTCGATGAGGCGATTGAAGATATCAGACAGGGAAAACTTCTGATTGTTGTTGACGATGAAGACCGTGAGAATGAGGGTGATTTTATCTGTTCAGCTGAGCTTATCACTCCTGAAATAGTAAATTTCATGGCAAAACATGGGCGTGGTCTAATATGTGCAGCACTCCCTGAAGAAAGATGTGAGGAACTGGAGCTTGATCTGATGGTTGGGATAAATACTTCACTCCATGAAACACAATTTACAGTATCGGTTGACCTTCTGAGCGATGAAACGACCACAGGGGTTTCTGCTAAGGACAGGGCCCTCACCATTAAAGCGTTAGTCGAACCCACAACCAAATCCAAAGATCTTGGACGTCCCGGTCACATTTTCCCCCTGAAATCAAAGGCTAAGGGCGTTCTGCGAAGAGCAGGACATACTGAAGCCGTCGTAGACCTTACCAGAATGGCGGGTCTTCAGCCGGGTGGAGCACTGGTTGAGATAATGAACAATGATGGGTCGATGGCCAGATTGCCTGAACTTTACAAAATCAGTAAAAAATTCGGTATAAAAATAATCACGATTAAAGACCTTATTACCTACAGGCTTCAGCGTGAGTCCATAATTGAAAAGGGTGAAAAAGTCAAGCTTCCTACAACTTTTGGAGAGTTTGAGTTTATTCCCTTCAGGCAGATAACAAATGGTATTGAACATGCCGCACTCATTAAAGGAACCTGGACAAAAGATGAACCAGTCATGGTCAGAGTTCATTCGTCGTGTTTTACCGGAGATATTTTTCATTCATTGAGATGTGACTGTGGACCTCAGCTTGATAAAGCCATGGAGATGGTTGAAACTGAAGGTAAAGGGGTTGTCATTTACCTTAGCCAGGAAGGAAGAGGGATCGGACTTCTTAATAAGATAAAATCCTACAAGCTCCAGGAAGAGGGCATGGATACTTTTCAGGCTAACATAAAGCTTGGTTTCGAGGAAGATGAAAGAGATTATGGTGTTGGAGCAAGCATAATGCGCGAGCTTGGACTTGGGAAAGTCAGGCTTATTTCAAATAATCCTGTTAAGCGTGCGGGGTTGGAGGGCTATGGAATAAAAATTGTCGAAACAATTCCTTTGGTAATACCGCCAAACCCATTTAATGAATTCTATCTTGAGACAAAAGCCAGCAAAATGAGTCATAAACTTACCTGCTATAAACACGGCCTGAAAGACTGAGATTTCGCTCTTATTTAACTAATCATACCGGAATAATTGACAAAATGTAAATTATATTTGTATTAGTTTTGTTACAATCTGATTATTCCATTCATGAAAAACCTCAGGATAGTATTTATGGGGACCCCGACTTTTGCTGTGGCGACTCTCGGTTCCCTGCTCATGAATGGTTATAATGTAGTCGGTGTTGTCACCGCTCCTGATAAACCTTCCGGAAGAGGACGCAAAATGACAAAATCTGCTGTAAAAGAGTTTGCAGAGTTCAGCTATCTTCCCATAATGCAGCCGGAAAATCTAAAGGATCCTCAGTTTATAACCGATCTTCAGTATCTCAATCCTGATATTTTTCTGGTTGTGGCTTTCAGAATGTTACCGGAAGTGATATGGGAAATGCCATCAATCGGCACAATAAACCTGCATGCCTCTCTCCTGCCGCATTACAGAGGTGCGGCCCCAATAAACCGGGTGTTGATAAATGGAGAAACTACCACTGGAGTTACCACTTTTTTCATTGACCATAAAATCGATACCGGAAACATACTCCTTCGCGAAGAGATCAAGATATTTCCAACTGAAAATGCAGGAGATCTTCATAACAGGCTTATGAATCTGGGAGCAAGACTTGTGATAAAAACGTTACAGGCTGTTTCTGAAAACAAGATAAAACCGATTCCGCAATCAGAGTTGCTTAAGAAGGATGAAGTACCTAAAACAGCTCCGAAAATTTTTCCAAACGATTGCATAATTAACTGGAACAAAGATTCGAATGAAGTACATAACCTTATCAGGGGGCTCTCACCCAATCCCAGTGCAAGGTCAACTTTTCTCAAAGATTCCGTTCCTGTTTCATTTAAGATATTTGAAGGCCGGACTGAACCGGGCAATCATTCTTATAAACCCGGAGAGATTATTTCTGATGGAAAAAACTTCATTAAAATAGCGTGTAAAAGCGGATTACTTAGTATTGTGAATATCCAGCTTGAAGGGAAAAAAAGAATGAATACTGTCGAATTTCTGAGAGGATTCAAAATTTCTGATTATATAATCGGAACTACTGAACCGGCTTCATAGAACGAAGCCATATCTTCTGGCCTGTAACCGGCTCCTGCCCTTCTGTCATTCTGTTCATTTGAAGCAGACTTTTAAGTTTTACACCGAAAATCTGAGAAATACCATACATTGTTTCTCCCCCTGAGGCAATGTGAAAATCATTTCCAACCTCAGCTTTTTCTCTTTTTGGCTGCAGATATAGAATCTGACCGGCAGTCAATTTAAAATCAGGTTTAAGCTCGTTATATCTGGGCAGTTCCCACCTGAGAAGCTGAAACTCTTTCTCAAGGCTTTCATGTGTATCACCCTCTTTAACAATGATATACTGTATCCTGTTCTTTTCCAAAACCCTTGAACGAACTGTCGTAACTGCATAATTTCCATTTACATTTCCTATAGTCTTTTCCGGGTTGTTGGCTAATCTGTTATCCTGTTTTTCCGGAACAGTGTCATTCTTATTGTAAACCTTTTCTGAGACAGGTATGCCCTTATCGTAATTAGAAAGGTTATACTCTTCAATCTTCCTTATAAGCATATTTGCATATTCTGGATTAGTAGCATAACCGGATCTTTTCAATCCGCGTGCCCATCCTTTATAATCAGTGATTTCAAGAGAAAAAAGAGATTTATACCTGGGTTCACTCCTGAGAAAATCAGAATGATCTTTATAAGATTCTTCGGGCTGCTGGTATTTACGGAAACATTCGTTCCTTTTGTCATCGTTTTGCTTAATAACTGGGCCGGTCCAATCATCATGGCATTTTATTCCAAAATGGTTATTTGCCTTAGTAGCGAGATTGCTTCTTCCCATATCCGATTCTACTAATCCCTGGGCAAGAGTTATACTGGCTGGAACGCCCGTCCTTTTCATCTCGCTAATTGCCAGATATTTAAAGCGATCTATATAAGATTCTGCACTACTGTAAACTTGTCCTGATGAAACAGGAATTTTGCTTACCCGGCAAGATGATAGAATTATGATGAGTATTGTTGGAATCAGGAAAGCCTTCCTATTTTTCATGTATAAATATTTCTTGTAAAAATAGGAAAAAGTAGTTAGAGTGACTAAAGTGACTAGAGTACTTAGAGTTAATAGTTTTCCTTTAATTTCTATATTCTCTGTTTTCATAACTTTAGTCACTCCAAACTCTAGCTCACTTCAGACTTCTTTCAACTTTAGGCACACCAAACTTAATTAATTGTCAATTATTACTAAATTTGTAACCCAAACTGAATAAGAGTGTTAATATGACAACCAGGAATATTTCAATTTCATGGATAGAATTCAATTCACTTGAAGAACTCAATCAGAGTGATAAGGAACTGGTTGTTGCGGCAAGAGAAGCTGCTCAGAAGGCATATGCTCCTTATTCAAAGTTCAGGGTTGGGGCTGCGGTAAGGCTGGAGACCGGGATAATTATAAGCGGTGCAAATGTCGAGAATGCTGCATTTCCTTCAGGCATATGTGCAGAACGGAATGCACTTGCTTTCTCAGCTTCAAATTATCCATCTGTTAAACCAATCGCTATTGCTGTCGCAGCTTTCACCGAGCAAGGTTTGACCAAAGATCCTGTACCTCCATGTGGTAATTGCCGCCAGGTTATTGTTGAAGAGGAGTTCAGGAATAAAAATAATATCAGGGTAATTTTAAGTGGGGAGTCCCGAATTCAAATAATGGAAAAAGGAGGAGATCTTCTTCCCCTTCAATTTAACAGAAACAATCTGAAAATCAACTCTCTGTGATAAGAAGCTGAAATCCTGCGCCGTGAATATTTTTTATAATGAGTTTCGGATCATCAGCCAGATATTTCCTGAGTTTAGTGACATAAACATCCATGCTTCTTGCAGTAAAATAATCGTCTGAGCCCCATATTTTTTTCAAAGCCATCTCCCTGCTGATCAAAGCATTCGGATTGATTGCCAGCAGTTCAAGCAGTTGAGCCTCCTTAGGGGAAAGTTTGTTTTGCACATCACCTAAACTAAGTGTTCTCAGCTTAGCATTAAACACAAATTTTCCTATTTCATAGATGTCTTTTGATCCATCGTGAACATCGCGTCTTGAAATGATAGCTTTTATTTTAGCAAGCAGAATATCTGTATCAAACGGTTTTGTAATATAATCATCTCCACCCACTCCATAACCTTTTAATACATCTTCCTTGAATTTTTTAGCAGTAAGGAAAACAATTGGAACGGTATAGTTTATCTGCCTGATTTCGTTTCCAATTGTAAATCCGTCAATATGAGGTAACATGACATCGAGTATGCATATATCGTAAACACTCTTTCTGAAATGTTCCATAGCGTACTTGCCATCATCCACCCAATCAACCGAATAGTCGTTCAGTTCCAGGTATGATTTCAGGACCGAACCGAAGCTCAGATCATCCTCAACCAGAAATATCTTAACAGGTTTTGCGCTCATAATTAATTTTCAGAGTTAAATGGCAAAAATATCTCAAATCTGCTCCCCTTTCCAGGTTCGCTGAAAACTTTTATTTCACCTTTGTGTGCATCTACAATTGCTCTCACGTAATTAAGTCCAAGTCCGAATCCTTTGACATCATGAATATTACCTGAACTTTGTCTGTAGAATCGTTCAAATATCTTGCTCTGAACACTTTTGCTCATGCCAATCCCCTTATCCTCAACCGAAAGAATTATGCCATTTGGGGTATTTGAAGTCTGAACAGTTATTTCCGGAGCCTCAGGGGAATACTTTATAGCGTTATCCAGAAGGTTATGGACCAGGCTAATAAGGTGTTCAGTATCGCCCGAGATTATATCATTGATTGCGTTTAGTTCAACCCTGAGAGAACCCTGCCTCTGTTGTACCTGGATATCAATGGTTTCTACAGCCCTTTCAACAATATTGTTAAGGGAGGTTTTTTCAAAATCGAATTCAATCTCTTTTTTGTCGAGTGAAGCTATCTGCAGTATTGTCTCGACTTGCTTATTCATCCTGCTATTCTCCTTTTTTATCATACCAATGAAATGCTTGATACTGTTTTCATCATTTATTACTTTGGAATTAGTAATAGTATCGGCGGCAAGCGATATTGTTGCAATAGGCGTTTTAAATTCATGAGTCATGTTATTTATGAAATCAGATTTCATTTCCGATATCTTTTTCTGCCTGATTATAAAGTACAGGCTCAGGGCAAATGTGGAAAATATGAATAAAGAAAAAAGCAATGATCCTCCCAGTATCCAGGTCATAGAACCCAGGACATAGTTTGTACGTTCCGGAAAAACAACAGACAATATAACGTCTCTTTTAATAATATTATCAGGGAATAATCTTACTTTGTAGGGGCTTTTAAGAAATTCACTTTTACTTGTCTTTTTGAAAGTTCCTTCACCGACTTTACCATCCTTTACTACAGCAAATTCGAAAGGAGTGTGTATACCTGCATATGACAGGAATTGGCTTAGAGAGTTTCCAATTTCTTTATTATCGAGTTCCATCATCTTTTCCCATTCATAAATTTCCGTAATCATCTGGTTGCTTAAATTGCGAAATTCATCTGAACGTTTCTTTACCCAATCAAGATACTCTTTCTGATGAATATAAACCGATGCATTACCGGCAACATTTTTTCCGGCATGATTGTTTATTTTGATATTCCCCTGATTTTCCGGTGAAGCTAAAATAAAAGTAACCGAATCAGATCCGGTTTTATCGTAGCCCTGCCTGATAACTTTACCATTGACTTTAGACAAGCTTTTATCATCCTGATAAAGCGGAATAACTTTGTTATCTATATTTATGCTGAAACTTCCACCTGTCCCTGTTACAGTGCTTCCGAAACTAAAGAACCCTTCTATATTTTCTGATGAATCTGATCCAATTAACTGGCTGTTTCCACCAAAATTATTGAAGAAATTCATTTTCCTGAGTGACTCGATTTCACTGGCAGCGTTATTAAGGCTGTTAAAAACAAAAATGTTAAAATTCTCATTCCGGATATCGACAGCATTCCTGATCCAGATTATCTGAACCCAGGTGATACCAATTATTGATAAAGCCATCATTATTACTAAACCAGTAAAAAACTTCCTGCTCATGTTGCAAAATTAAGTTAATAAGATGGTATTTAACTGTGCTTTAACTTTTTATTAACGACTTTTAACCTGACTTTAACTGGGATGGAAGTACTTTAGCACTAATTTTGTAATTATCTAATAATTTAGCCATTATGAAAAGAATCACAAAAATTGTTTTAACGCTTATCTTGATTTTCTTTATACCTGCCGGCATTCTAAAAGCGCAGGGCAAACAGGAAGAGAAGAGAATAAAGATCATTGTTGCCGATAAATCAGGCACAAAAGTTGAAATTGACACATTAATTAAAGGGGCCTCACCCGATTCAATTAAGCTCAATAACGGAGAGGTCGTTGTTCTGGCTAAGGATGGTCCTGATGGCACTGTAAAGCATGTTAATGGTGAAAAGGGGCAGATGTTCGTCACTGTTACTTCCAATGAAAAGGGCGATAAAAAGATGAAAAAGCAGATCACAGTCATATCAGGTGATTCAGCACATGTTGATCAGAATTGTGAGTGTTGTAATATAATTATAGTAAAGGGGGGCAAGCATGCTAAAGATGGCAAAGGTGGAAATGTAGTGACATGGAGCTCGTCTTCATCTTCTTCCACCGGAGGTGACTCAAAAGGTGAAAAGTATATTTATATTAATGAGAGTAAGAATTCCGGCAAAAAAGGAGAAATGACTTACGATGTTAAGGTCACAAAAGATGGAAAAGGTGATAAAATGGAAAAAACAAAGTATGTAATTGCAAAAGACGGAATGGTGGTGACAATCGAAGGAAATGACGAAGCAAAAGCTAAAGAAATACTAAAGGATGTCGAGTCAAAACTCGGAGTAGACAAAGGGGAAAAGAATAAAAATCAGGCTATTTCAAAGGAGGGTTCAGATAAAACAACCAAAAAATAGGATAATTCCAATCAGGCTTTCATTTACAAACCCAGGAATGAGTCCGGATTTATCCGGCTCATTTTTTTTATAATAAACCGTTAAACGCCTTCCAGATATCGCCATCGGGAAGATGGGCAGTAATTGTGATATTCTCCTTTTTGACAGGGTGAATAAATGATATTTCGCGTGCAAGGAGGCTTATGCTGCCATCCTCATTAGACCTTGGATACCCGTATTTCAGATCACCCTTAATGGGACAGCCGATTGCAGCAAGCTGAGCCCGTATCTGATGGTGCCTGCCGGAATGTAATTCAATTTCAAGCAGATAATATCGTTCAGACCTTCCCAGTATTTTGTAAGTCAGGCTAGCCTCCTTTGAACCTTTAACCTCAGTTTCATACGTATATGATTTGTTCTGGCTTTCAATCTTTTTCATGAAATGAGAAATTTTTGCCTCATCCTCGGGAGGTCTCTCTTTAACAATTGCCCAATAAATTTTCTTCACCTGCCGGGTTCTGAAAATCTCATTCAGCCTCTCAAGGGCTTTTGATGTTCTGGCAAAGATCAGCACACCACTTACGGGTCTATCAAGTCTGTGCACCACACCCAGGAATGCATCGCCGGGCTTGTTATATTTTTTTTCAATGTATTTTTTGACCTGATTATCAAGCGAATCATCACCTGATTTATCTCCCTGAACCAGGTCAGAGGATTTCTTATAGATTGCTATGATGTGATTGTCTTCGTAGAGTATTTCCAGCATCAGAAGTTCAGTTAGTATTGCTCCCTTTCGTTGGGAAAATCCGATGACCTTACATCCCGTATATATGACTGGACAGCTCCTTTGATTTCATCATGAAGATTGAGATATCTTCTCAGGAACCTGGGAGAGAACTCCTGTGTAATGCCGAGCATATCGTGAAGTACCAGAACCTGCCCATCTGTTTTTGGTCCGGCTCCGATCCCTATAACCGGAATTTTAACACTGGCAGTCACCTCTTCGGCAAGTTTGGCAGGGATCTTTTCAAGAACAACAGCGAAACATCCCAGATTCTGAAGTAGTTTTGCATCCTCAATCAGCCTCCTTGCCTCTTCCTCATCCTTTGCTCTGACAACGTAGGTCCCAAATTTATGAATAGCTTGTGGAGTAAGTCCAAGATGGCCCATGACCGGAATACCTGCGGAAAGGATCCTTTCAATGGATTCAGCAACCTGCTGCCCTCCTTCGAGCTTTACTGCGTGAGCCCCAGTCTCTTTCATAATTCTAATTGATGAAGCAAGAGCTTCCTTTGAGTTGCCCTGATATGTTCCAAATGGAAGATCTACGACCACAAGGGCCCTCTTCACACCTCTGACGACTGAGGAAGCATGATAGATCATATTATCAAGAGTAATCGGAAGCGTCGTTTCAAATCCTGCCATTACATTTGACGCCGAATCACCAACCAGGATAACATCAATCTCAGCTTCATCAAGTATTCTTGCAATAGAGTAATCATAGGCAGTAAGCATAGCGATCTTCTCACCTTTCAGCTTCATCTCATTTAGAACATGAGTTGTAACCCTTTTGACAGTTTTGTGTACTGACATATGCAAAATGTGTTAATTCTCAATGGCAAAGCTACAAATTTGTCAATTAATAACCCTGACACTATTTTGTTTTTCTTGTTCGGACAGGTCTGACATGTCGTTTTGTCACGTAATAACCTGGAGTTTCCCTATTGGCACAATCATTGTGATTATATTCTGTCAATAAAAAGAACTTTTAAATAATAAACATAAAATGGGAAAAATAATTGGTATTGACCTTGGAACTACAAACTCATGCGTTGCCGTAATGGAAGGTAATGAGCCTGTTGTAATTCCAAACAGTGAAGGTAAAAGGACTACTCCTTCAATAGTTGCTTTTGTAGAAAATGGAGAAAGAAAAATAGGTGATCCGGCTAAGCGCCAGGCAATTACAAATGCCAAAAAGACCGTTTACTCAATAAAAAGATTCATGGGCGAAACCTTTGATAAAGTCACCAAGGAAATTAAGAGAGTGACATACACAGTTGTTAAAGGCGATAATAATACTCCACGTGTCAAAATTGATGACAGGATGTACTCCCCCCAGGAGATTTCAGCGATGATACTTCAGAAAATGAAAAAGACCGCTGAAGACTATCTTGGACAAGAAGTTACAGAAGCTGTCATAACGGTTCCGGCTTATTTCAGTGACTCACAGCGCCAGGCAACAAAAGAGGCAGGAGAAATCGCTGGACTAATTGTCAAAAGAATCATTAATGAACCTACAGCTGCTTCTCTGGCTTATGGTCTTGATAAAAAATCGCAGGATCTGAAAATTGCTGTTTTTGATCTTGGGGGTGGTACATTCGATATTTCAATTCTTGAACTGGGAGATGGTGTTTTCGAGGTTAAATCAACAAATGGCGACACTCATCTCGGAGGAGATGACTTCGACCATCTGGTAATTGATTGGCTGGCAGAAAGTTTCATTAAAGAAGAGGGAATTGACCTTAGAAAAGATCCGATGGCAATGCAGCGTCTTAAGGAAGCTGCCGAAAAAGCTAAGATAGAACTCTCAAGTTCCACGACGACAGAGATCAATCTGCCTTATATTATGCCTGTTGACGGTATTCCAAAGCACCTCGTAAAAACTCTTACAAGGGCACAATTCGAAAAGATTTGTGATAAGCTAATCCAGTCAGTAATTGACCCGTGTAAACAAGCGTTGAAAGATGCAGGTATGCAGGCTTCTGATATTGATGAGGTATTGCTTGTCGGTGGCTCGACACGAATACCAGTAATACAGCAAATTGTTGAAAAATTCTTCGGAAGAGTTCCTTCAAAAGGTGTCAACCCTGATGAGGTTGTTGCAGTGGGAGCTGCAATTCAGGGTGGTGTTCTTACGGGTGAAGTAAAAGATGTTCTTCTTCTTGATGTTACACCTTTGTCGCTCGGTATTGAAACGATGGGAGGTGTAATGACCCGCCTTATCGAGTCAAATACAACAATTCCGACCAGGAAAACAGAGGTGTTTACCACGGCTGCTGACAACCAGCCTTCAGTTGAAATACATATTCTTCAGGGTGAGAGGCCAATGGCTAATGGAAATAAAACCATCGGTCGCTTTCACCTCGACGGCATGCCACCTTCACCAAGAGGAGTACCCCAGATCGAAGTCACATTCGACATCGACGCCAACGGAATTCTCCATGTTTCAGCTAAAGACAGGGGAACAGGCAAGGAACAAAGGATAAGAATAGAGGCCTCCTCGGGGCTTAGCGACGAAGAGATAAGAAAAATGAGAGACGAAGCAAAAGCCAATGAAGAGAGTGATAAAAAGGCCAGGGAGAAGGTCGAAAAAATCAACGCTGCTGACAGTATGATCTTCCAGACTGAGAAACAGCTTAAAGAATTTGGTGATAAAGTCCCATCAGATAAAAAAGGTGGCATTGAACAAGCGCTTGCAAAACTGAAAGAGGCCCATAAGTCACAGGATATTGATTCTATTGATAAAGCCCTTGCTGAACTTAATACAGTCTGGCAGGCTGCATCTGAAGAGATGTACAAAACTTCTCAGGGTAGTGGTCAGGCGACATCACAACCAGGGCCGGAAGCTTCTGAAGAAACCAATAAGAAATCAGGCAGTGACGAAGTTACAGATGTCGATTTTGAAGAGGTAAAATAATAACAGGTCTATTGTATTTTCCGGTAATCCCGCTCAGGCGGGATTTTTTTGTACTTTTATAGTGTATTATGTTTCACCAGATGAGTTTGAAAAATTTCTTCATATTCTCTCTCCTGCTAATTTGTCTGAGTTCATTCTCCCAGATAAATGAAGACATTAATCTAACCGACAAAAATGGAATGAAGCAGGGTCACTGGATAAAAAAATACCCTGACGGTCATATACTATATGAAGGGTATTTTAAAGATAATAAGCCTGTTGGCGCCTTCAAAAGGTATTATGAGAACGATACTATTCATTCTGTACTCATCTACAGTGACAATAGTAATGTAGCTAATGCATTAATATATCACCCTAATGGTTTCATAGCATCAAAAGGCAGATTTGTCAACCAGCTCAAAGAGGGAAAATGGCAATACTTTTCAGCGAGAATAGATGGACATCTTGTCTGGGAAGAGGATTATAAAGCAAATATCCGGAACGGACTATCATTGAAATATTATCCCGACAGTTCCCTGGCGGAACAGCTTAATTATATCAATGATTTACGAGAGGGTGAGTGGCTTCAATATTTTCCAAATGGGGAAATCTGCCTGAAAGCGAACTATGTCAATGGGAAACTACAGGGTAGTTTTGAGGTATTTTTCGACAATGGCAAACCTGAATATATAGGTCAATATAAAGATGATACACGTAATGGTTCATGGAAAATCTTTAATACTGATGGAAGCCTGAAATATAATATAGAATATGTGGAAGGAATAGCCACCAATTCTGAAATGTCTAAAAAGGAGTCTGACAATCTCGATGCTTTGGAAAAGAACAAAGGTAAAATTGCAGATCCGGAAAAAACCGGGACAATATGGGAATGACTGTAAATAACTTAAGGAAGATCCTTCTGATTATTGTTTGTTCAATAATCTGTTTTTCAATATATTGCAGAGTTTATGCCCAAGGGACAACCTATAATTATTTTTACAGGGTCTATTTTAAAGACAAGGGAAATTCAAACCCGAATAATTTTTCAGCTGCTGCTCTGCTTTCACAAAGGGCTATAAACCGCAGACAAAAAGCCGGAATTTCTGTGCCTGTTTTAAGTGATCTGCCGGTTTATTCTGATTATTTAAAACAGGTAAGCTCAAATGGAAATGGATTTGTTCTGCATTGCACTTCAAAATGGATGAATACCGGTTTATTTAAAACTCAGAATCAGGCAGATATAAATCCTCTCCTCAATCTTCCCTTTGTAAAAGATGTGAAAATCGTAAAAAGACCTGTCAGCAAGGGCAAACATTCCGACAAGCTTGATTTTTCGATGGAGATAGCAGATCCAAACGCGTTTGATCGTCCCCTGACTATGCTGAACGGACAGTCACTTCATTATTCAGGCTATGATGGGACCGGAATTCTAATTGCTATATTGGACGGAGGGTTTATCAATGCTGATCTGATTTCATCGCTGAATGATCTTCGATCCCGAAAAGGAATAAAAGGCACTAAAGATTTTGTTTCAAAAAGCGACTGGGTTTATGGTTATCATAATCACGGAACAGCTGTTCTTTCTGTCCTGGCTGGAACAATCCCCGGAATAATTGAAGGAACAGCTCCCGGTGCAGATTTCTGGCTTATAAGAACAGAAGATGTTTTTTCTGAATTCCCGGTTGAAGAGGATTACTGGGCAGCCGGTGCGGAGTTCGCGGACAGCCTTGGGGCAGATATAATATCCTCATCTCTGGGCTATTTCATTTTTGATGATCCATCCATGGACTATAAATTCTCCGACATGAATGGGAATACTACTTTTGTGACCCAGGCAGCCAGTTTTGCAGCTTCAAAGGGAATACTTGTGGTGAACAGTGCAGGCAATGAAAGGGCAACAGCATGGAAGCATATCATTGCACCATCTGACGGGTACAATGTTGTTGCAGCCGGGGCAGTTGACGGTTCAGATTTAATCGCAACTTTTTCATCTGCAGGGCCTTCAGCCGATGGCAGAATAAAACCAGATAATGCCGCACAGGGTGTCAATGTTACAGTTCAGGTTGCTGAAACTTCAACAGGGAGAGCAAGTGGAACCTCATTCTCATGCCCCGTTTTGAGTGGCATGTGCGCATGTGTGATGCAAGCTGTACCTAAAGCAATAAACACTGATATTATAAATGCTCTGCATAAAAATGGTGACAGGTTTAACGCTCCTGATTCTCTCTATGGTTATGGTATCCCTGACATGGCTGGTGTTATCTCGACACTGCAGGAACTATTAATCACAAAACCTGAAAATGAAACTATTATCGGACCAAATCCATTTACTGGTGATTTTGAAATAATATTTAAAAAAACTCCCGGCACACTTAAAGTAATGATTTATACATTATCCGGTCAGATAATTGTAAACAGGAGTTATCAGGAATATATCAGCAGGACTCTAATGATCACCGATCTTGAGAATAGGCAACAAGGATTTTACATCATTAAACTTGTCACAGCAGCCGGCACTTTTAGTCATAAAGTAATAAAGCTTAATAACTGATTATGAATGACAAACTGTCATTAACAGAGTTACAGCTGATAATCAAGGATTCATTGTACCTGGCTTTACCCGGGATGTACTGGGTTGTGGCAGAAATCTCCGAGATTAAGGAAAACTATGCCGGACATTGTTTCATTGAACTTGTAGAAAAGCATCCCGGTGAAATTAATATCAGGGCAAGGATAAGAGCCGTAATATGGGCCAAAAGATACAGTTTCCTGAAGCCTTTGTTTGAAAGTATCACAGGGGAGTCATTGAAAGAGGGTTTCAAGGTTCTTTTAAAAGTAGCAATAGAATATCATGAAATCTATGGTTTGAGCCTTGTAATAAACGACATTGATCCTGCTTTTACCATTGGAGAAATGGCAGTGAAACGTCAGCAGATTATCCGGAGACTGGAACAGGAGGGAGTATTCTCAATGAATAAAGAGCTTGTCTTTCCAATGTTGCCTAACAGAATAGCCGTGATCTCTTCAAAAAACGCTGCCGGATATACAGATTTTCTTAAACATCTTAATGAAAACAGTTACTATTTTACATTTTATTCAGCGCTTTTCGAAGCTTCCATGCAGGGCACAGAAACTGAAAAGAGTGTTATAGATGCATTGGATCGTATATCTGAACATCTTGAATTATTTGATGCAGTTGTTATAATAAGAGGCGGAGGCTCACTTACTGACCTCAGCTGGTTCGATAACTACAGGATAGCGTACCATATAACACAATTTCCTCTTCCAGTCCTTACCGGTATCGGCCATGATAAAGATACTACTGTGACCGATATGGTTGCCTATCAATCGCTTAAAACGCCAACAGCAGCTGCAGACTTTCTTGTAAATTCTGTCTCTGAAACTGAAAATTACTTAAATGAAATGAGTAATTCAATTATTGAACTTTCCCTTTCGATCGTCAATGAAAACAGGGACTTGCTGGACAGTTGCAGGATGAAATTGATTCCACTGGCAACACTTAAAATTGCTGAAGAGAAGAAAACACAAGCATCAAGGATCATCGCCATAATAAGCTCAGGGAAAGATTTTTTATTCAAAGAGAAAATTGGACCGGAAAACTTCAAATCGCGTCTTCTTTCAGCAGCTAATATATTCTCCGGAGAGCAGAAAAAAAGAATCGTTCATTATTTTTCGGATCTTCAATCCAGTTCATTTGAACATCTGAAACACTCGGCTATAACTCTTAAGACACTTAATAACAACCTCCTAATCCTAAATCCTGAAAATGTATTAAAGAGAGGTTATACTATGACTTCGCTGAAAGGTCACATCGTGAAAAATGCGGGATTATTAAAGGAGGGCGATATAATTGACACACAGTTCAGTGATGGAGTTGTGGAAAGTACTGTTACAAATAAAAAATAAAATAACTATGGCAAAAAAAGACTTTTCATTTAATGATGCTGTCAAAGAGATTGAAAAAATCCTTCAAAACATTGAAACAGGAAACCTTGATGTTGATAAATTATCAGATGAGGTAAAGAGGGCATCAGAACTAATAAAACAGTGCCAGAAAAAGCTTCATTCAACTGAGGAGGAGATTAACAGTATTTTTAAGGACCTGGTATAAATAGTAATCAGGACCGGAGTCCTGATTATCTACTTTTAACCCTAACCTAAATTCTATGAAACAAACCTCTGTTATTGTTTGTTGTTACCTTCAATTTGTTAAACGCTTATTACATATAAATTGTTACATTATTCGTCACTTTTTTTGAATAGTTCGTCAATTTTCAACTCCCAGAATCTCCTTAAAAGCTTTTACAAAGGAATCCTTTGGCAGTGCCCCCATAGCCATTTGTGGCTGGCCATCTTTCGGAACAAAAAGCAAGCTTGGAATGCTTCGTATTCCAAATACTGATGCAAGCTCTGTTTCTTTTTCTGTGTCTATCTTATAGATGTCCAGTTTCCCTTCAAATTCCTTAGCGAGTTCTTCAAGTATGGGTGCAACCATCTTACATGGGCCACACCAGTCTGCATAGAAATCAATTATGCAAGGTTTATTCCCTTCAAATTTCCATTCTTTGCCGGCTTCATAATTGAAAACTTTTGAAAGAAAAGTTTCTTTTGTCA
>Ga0182021_10002563_pt1 | contig 21214 bp, 10 predicted proteins | sample 612E3MmetaG_FD_120493 | JGI IMG/M metagenome (GOLD analysis project Ga0182021, IMG submission 120493) | Permafrost microbial communities from Stordalen Mire, Sweden - 612E3M metaG (Illumina Assembly) | ecosystem: Environmental > Terrestrial > Soil > Wetlands > Permafrost | place: Sweden... | reverse complement strand
TGATAAAGTGCAGTATGAAGAACAAACCATCAACAAGGAAAAAAACAGATATATTCTGCTGAATAAACCCAAAGGCTATATTACCACAGTTGCTGATCCTGAAAAAAGAAAAACAGTAATGAGCCTTGTTGAAGGTGCTTGCAGGGAAAGGATTTATCCCGTCGGACGGCTCGACAGGAATACTACCGGGTTGCTGTTGTTCACGAATGACGGTACTATTGCAAAAAAATTAACACATCCACGCTACGGAATAAAAAAGATCTACCACGTTGAACTCGACCGTTCGCTTTTAAAAGCAGATCTTGAAAAAATCCGCGAAGGGGTTGAACTGGAAGATGGTTTTATCAAGGTTGATAAACTTGAATACATTGAAAACTCAAAATCCAAAAAAGAACTTGGACTTGAACTGCATTCAGGGAAAAACCGCGTTGTGAGAAGGATCTTTGAAAAGCTGGAGTACAAAGTTGTAAAACTGGACAGGGTATATTATGCCGGGCTTACCAAGAAAAACCTTCTGCGGGGTCACTGGCGTCATCTGGAGGATCGTGAAATCAATTTGTTAAAAATGATAAGTTCCTGAATCTAATCTGCTAAAAATGGCCCCGATCCGTATTTTTATCGTGGAAGATGAACTTTTAATTTCAGCAAGCCTGAAATCACAGTTGCAAAGTTTTGGTTATGAGGTACTTGGATCAAGCACCAGGGGAATGCAATGTATTGAAGAAATTGAAAGACTTTCAGGAATCGATAAAGAACCGGAAATCATACTTATGGATATTCATATCCGTGGAGAAATTGACGGTATTGAAACGGCAAGAAGGCTGGTCGAAAAATTTAATTGCGCTATCATTTTTCTGACCGGACAAAGTTCCAAGGAAATTTATGAACGATCTTTTAAAATAAAACCATTCGGATATCTGCTTAAGCCGATCGATATGGAGCAAACTAAAATGACCATTGAAATTGCTGCATATCAAAGAAATCTTGAGATTGAAAATATTATTTATCAGCAACAACTGGAAGATTTGCTGGAAGAACGAAAACGTGAAAATGATGAAATCAAAACACTTTATCAGACTATCGTAAATGATTCGCTGGTAGGCATGATTATTATACAGGAAGAAAAAATCATTTTCGCCAATCACCAGATTGCTGAAATTTTTGGATATCCGCACGGAGAGTTCTTTAGGCTTAGCTACAAATCACTTATGGAACTGGTGCATCCGGAAGATAAAAAGAACCTGATTTCCAAAATGTCAGTTCATACACTGGGGGTGGACATTCCCAGCACCAGCCATTTCCGGATTATGCGGAAAGACGGAACGATCACTTTCCTGAGATCTTCTGCGAGCTTAGTTCAGTATCATGGAAAACCGGCGATTCATCAGATTTTCATTGATGTGACATACAGATAACCGGGGATCAAAAATATATATTCAATATAGCATGCAAAGAATATTTCTTTTTTTTACGGTAATTCTGACCGGCATGAACATTCAGGTTCAGGCGGGTCCATATAAAGATCTTATTGATGCTGCCGGAGACGTATCAAAATATCCCAACGATGCCCGGGTGGTTGTATTTGACAGTACACTTGTCGATATGATGGAAAGCGGACTCACTTATGTCGTGATCCACAACCTTACTAAAATCCTGAATTATAAAGGTGCCCTGGAATCGTCAGTTGTCAGATACGCGTACGATCCGCTTTCGGCATATGTTGAATTCAGGAAAGTCATGGTTCATAAAAAGGACGGAAGTGTGGTAACCCTCGATTTAACCCAGGTAATGGATTATCCAGCCCCGGCAAGAGCGATTTACTGGGGGGCCAGGGAGAAAATGATCAGCACCGGGCGCCTGGAACCGGGAGATGCAGTTGAACTCATTCTTTTTAAGAAGGGATTTACTTATGCATTGCTGCAAGGCGGGGCAATATTGACCGAAGGGAAATTATCGGATCTACCTCCGTCATTTGGCACACAGGCGGGAAATGAAGACGACAAATACATACCGCCCATGCGAGGCCATTTCTATGATATAGTTGAATTCTTTGATTCAGACCCTGTTAAGGAAAAAGTTTATAAAGTCAGCATCCCGAAAACCAAAATACTGCAGTATCAGTTTTATAATGGCGATATCCGGGTCTCTTCATGGATCACTGGAGATAAGGTGGTGTACACTTTTACGAAAAAAGAAATACTACCCTTGAAACCTGAAAACAAGATGGTTGCCATGTCGGATGTGGCACCTAAATTATTGCTTTCCACCAGCCCCGACTGGAACACCAAATCACTCTGGTTTTATAAAGTGAACGAGGACTTCGGTAGTTTTGAATCCACGCCTGAAATCAAAGCAAAGGTTGATGAAATCCTGAGCGGGGCAAAAGATGAAACAGATTCTGTTACCATGCTGACACACTGGTGTGCCGATGAGATCAGGTATTCAGGGATTTCAATGGGTTCCGGAGAAGGCTTTACTTTACATAAGGGCGCCATGACATTTACAGACCGCTGCGGGGTTTGCAAGGACAAAGCAGGAATGCTGATCACCATGCTCAGGGCTGCCGGTTTTAAATCATATCCGGCAATGACCATGGCCGGGTCCAGGATTGATTACATTCCAGCAGACCAGTTCAATCATTGTGTCACAGTGGTCAGGCTGAGAACGGGAAAATACCGCTTACTGGATCCGACATGGGTTCCGTTCGTCAGGGAGCTCTGGTCAAGTGCAGAACAGCAACAACAGTATCTCATGGGATTACCGGAAGGCGCAGATCTTCAGACCACTCCCGTATCGGATCCTTCAAACCATTATATTAAAATTGAAGGAAATTCAGAACTGTTTCCAGATGGAAGCCTGAAAGGCAGATTCACCTTGCAGGCCGAAGGACAAAGCGATGCTGCCGTCCGCGGACTATTCAGAGGTTCCGCCCCCGCTGCTTGGTACCAGAATGTGGAAAAAGAAATTTTGAAACTCTGGCCCCAGGCAATTGTCTCAAAAATAGAATATTCCGATCCGGTTGCCTACCGGGATAGCAATGAAAAGATCAATATTGAATTTACCATCCCTGATTTTGCCCTGATCAACGGAAAAACGATTTTGTTTACCCCCCTTTCTGCTGCAGAGATCTTTAAATCGGTTCAGACGCAGCTGGGATTTGAAACCGATCCTGCCGAGAGGAAATATCCTTTCCGGGACCGCTGTTCAAGACTGGTTAAAATCCATGAAACCATTAAAATTCCGGTAATCAGCAAGGTCATTAGGATTCCGGCTGCCATAGTGACCGAAGGCAAATCAGCATCATTTACCGGAAGCTATACTTTGAACGGGAACATCCTTGAATATACTTCCAGATCAGTTTTCAGCAAAAGATTATATGATGCTGCTGACTGGCCTGAATTCAGGTCGGCAGTAGAAGCCCAAAATAAATTTGCGGAAAAGCCTCTTGTTCTGGAACTTTAAATGATCAACAGCTCATGAAAAACATTTTTATAACAACTGCACTTATATTCACTTTGAGTTCCGGGTTTTCCGCACAGGAAAAAGACTCCGTTCAGGTACAGTCCTCACAGCTTTCTGATGCAGAGTATCTGACACTGGTCAAAGAATATACCTTAAACCCGGACGGCAGCATGGATTATCATTTCGTTAAAAAACAAAAGCTGAATACCTACAGGTCATTTCAAAATCTTTATGGTGAAACTTTTATTGTTTATAATCCCGGGTTTCAAAAATTAAAGGTGAATGATTGTTTTACTGTCATGGCCAATGGTAAGATAATCAAGGCCCCGGAAAATTCGATCAATGAGGTTCTGCCTGCTTTTGCCGCCGGCGCCCCGGCCTTCAACTCCCTGCGGGAGATGGTGATAACCCATACAGCCCTAGAAAGAGGTGCAACGATCAATCTTGATTACACGATTCATACTGACAAAGGATATGCCCCGGCGCTGTCGGGCAATGAAATACTTGCGGAATCCGAACCGGTAAAGGACCTGACCATATCGGTGAGAATCCCCCAGGGCCAGGAACTTTATTTCAAACTGGTAAATATCAATTTAATTCCGGTTAAAACACTGGAAAACAATTATCAGGTCTATACCTGGACGTTGAGGGACATAGCGGCATTTTCAACGGAGGAGTTTCAGAAAAGTAATTACGGGGCATATCCCAGGCTGATTTTCAGCACTTCGGGAAGCAGGAATTATGCTATCGGATTTCTGACCAACCAACCGTCCTTCGGATTGAAGATCAGCGATGCGATGAAAGCTGAAACAGACAGGATAAAAACCGATAACCCGGACGATTTAAGTTTCATCCTGAAAGTCCAGGAGAAAATAATAGATGAAATTAAACTCTGGCCGGTTCCCCTGAGATATACCGGGTACCATTGCAGGATCCCGGAAGAAACCTGGAACAGCATGGGAGGGACCCTTGCGGAAAAAGCCATATTGCTGGCGGCACTTTTAAAATCAGCCGGCATAAAAGCCGATCCGGTTGCAATTAGCCGTATGGTTTTTTTTGATGAAAAACTGGGAACACTTTCAGATATTGAAGATTTTGCAGTCAGAATTGAAATGAAAGAAGCAGGAATCCAGTATCTTTCTTTGTCTTATCCGAATTCTTTAAACCTGGGCCAGGTATATAGCGACAGGGTGTTTATCAGTTTGGCAAAGAACGAGAAACCTGAATATGCACATTCAGGGGAAGCTGCAGAAAAAATCAGTATGAACGGGACATTCCTGGTTTCTTCGGATCCGAAACTTACAGGAGAATTAAGTTTACAGCTTGATGGGACGGTTAATCCTTATCTCGGACTAGTCCGCGATAAAAACAAAATGAAAAGCCTGATAAGTTGCGGGATTTCCAGGCCGGACATAAAAGAAATCGAAGTCAGCCAGAGTACTCCCGAAACAGCCTTCCAAACCTTTACGGTTTTATGCAACAAACCTTTCAGGAAAGATTCCTCCTGGTTTTATTTCAATATTCCATGTTGCAGCTCAGGTATTGAAAGCTGGGGAATCAGGACATTATCATCGAAACGTTCCCAGCCCCTTGAAGTTCCTTTCCCCGCGGATGAAAGTTATGAATACAGCCTGGCTCTTCCGTCAGGGCTGACACTCTTGTCGCCTTCGAAAAAAACCGACATTAAAAACAAAGCGGGCAGTTATTATTTTGAACTCCGGCAGGCAGGTAATAAAGTGATTGTCAGCAGGAAAATTAAAATCAGGGAAGCTGTTATCCCGGCCGAAAATTATGCTGATTTCAAAATCCTGATGGACAATTGGAATAATCCGAGACTGAAGGAGCTGATTTTTCAGGCAGGGCAGTAAGAAATATTACCGGAGAACGATCCTGTTCAGTTTTCCGTGTATTTGCATGCTTTTTGCCTTGAGATCCTTGAACTGGGACTGAACTCTCTTCTGTTCATCAACAGACCCGGTATCATGTAATTGTTTTTGAAGTTCATGGATCATCCTGTCGATCTTACGGGCTTTGAATGACAGCAGGGCATAATCAAGCCGTACAATCAGCCTTTCTTCTTCTGTATCAGTATATACATTATGTTTCAGCCAGTTCTGGCTGAGCTGATAAGGGGTAAAGATCAGGTCGACGGCTGCATATGCAATTTCCTTTTCTTCGTGGCCCAGGAAGAAAGAACGTTCAGGGATCTGGTCCTGGTCACATCCTGAGCGGTATTCCTCAAATATCGCAGCAAAAACAGGATTGTCGAATTGAAGCTCATCCCGTTGAATGTCATGAACAATATAATCGGCTACCATAACGGGAACCTTTGCCTTATCGTTATTCTGATCCAGTTGGTCTATGTGGATTATATCAGCTCCGTAAAGCATCAGCAGCCGCATGATTTCCCTTTCCTGGTTTTCGGCTGAAGTAAGATCAATTTCAACCAGGGCTTGTGGCAGGGCGATGACATCAGGTTCGGGTATAACGCCAGAACCCGACTGTTCCTGCATTTCCCTGTTAATCCTGTTCCGCCTGACCTTGTTCAGTTCATTCATCAGGACCTGCTCAGGCACTGACATAAGGTCGGAGCACTCCCTGACAAACAATGTGCGGGTGATGTTATCGGGAATGAGGCCGATGGACGAAACAATATCTTTGATCAGCCCTGCTTTCCGGACCGGATCATTTTTAGTTTCTTCAAGGAGCAGCTTGGTTTTAAAGCTGATAAAGTTCAGGGCATTTGAAAGGATAAATTTTTCCACTTCCGCAGGATGGTTTTTCCTGGTAAAAGAATCGGGGTCCTCATTATCGGGGAATAGGACAATTTTCACGTTCATGCCCTGTTCCAGGACCATGTCGATGCCGCGGAAGGATGCTTTGATCCCCGCCGGGTCGCCATCATAAAGAATTGTAATGTTGGAAGTATATCTCTGGATCATCCTCACCTGGTCGGTGGTCAGGGAGGTTCCCGACGAGGCCACCACATTTTCGATTCCTGCCTGGTGAAGCGAAATCACATCGGTATAGCCTTCGACAAGGTAACAGTTATCTTTCGTGGCGATGGAATTCCTTGCGAAATAGATCCCATAAAGGGTTTTGCTTTTATTATAAATTTCCGATTCCGGGGAGTTAATATATTTCGGGCGGTTTTTTTCCGAGGTCAGGATCCTTCCGCCGAAACCGATAATCCTTCCGGAGGCCGAATGGACAGGAAAAATCACCCTGGAGTGAAAGCGGTCATACAGCCGTCCGTCTTTTTCAAGCGAGAGGCCGGTTTTCAGCAGGAATTCTTTTTTATAGCCTTCCTTCAGGGCATGTTCTGAAAAGGCATTCCACGGATCAGGGCTGAAACCAAGCTGAAATTTAAGCATGGTGTCTTCCCTGATATCCCGTTCCCGGAAATAAGCCTGGCCGACGGCTTTACCGTCCTCAGTACCGAACAGGACAGCTGAGAAATACTTCCGGGCAAATTCGTTCAGGTTAATGAGGCTTTCTTTTTCGCTGGTTTCCTGGATCTGCTCTGGCGTCCGTGCTTCTTCTTCAATTTCAATCTGGTACTTTTTTGCCAGGTACCTCAGCGCTTCAGGGTAGGTAAGATGTTCATGTTCCATGATGAACCCCACTGCATTACCGGCTTTTCCGCAGCCGAAGCATTTGTAAATTCCCTTGACGGGAGAAACTGTAAATGAGGGCGTTTTTTCATTATGGAAAGGGCAAAGGCCCAGAAGGTTCACACCCCTGCGGCGCAGGCTTATAAAATCTCCTATTACCTCTTCGATCTTTACAGCTGAAATGATATTATCTATGGTTTCGCGGGTAATCATAGGCATGTTGAAGCGTATAGCGAAAGTACTAAATTCGGAGCAAGTAAATCAGTAATTTTATGCACAAATCCACCCGAACCACATGTCTCCAGGTATATTAAAAACCATAAGGCGGGTAATTGCATTATTCTTTCTGCTGTCAACAGTATTGCTATTCTCCGGCCTCGCTGCCTTGCTGCCTGAACAGGCAGTCAGGTATATCACCTGGATTCAGTTTATTCCGTCATTTCTAAGATTCACTTTTATACTTTCCATTTATACCTCGGGCTTTATCCTTGTTATCATAATGACCCTGTTTTACGGGCGGGTTTATTGTTCCTTTATTTGTCCGCTTGGGATATTTCAGGATATCTTTATCCGTCTGTCAGCCATATTCCTGAAACGGGAAAATACTTACAAACGGCCGTTATATGCCTTTTCCTTTTCTTTACTGCTGATCTGCATTCTCCCCTTGTTCTTCCATAATATATTATTTCTGAATTTACTGGATCCCTTCGGATTAAGCGGAAAGATCTTCGCGGGACCGAGAGGAACCCTGGCCCTTTCCACTGGATTACTATTGTTTTTCATGCTTCTCAGCATGTCGAAAAACCGATGGTACTGCAATTTAATCTGCCCGGTAGGAATACTCCTGGGCCTCATTTCAAGGGTTTCTTTTTTCAGGCTCAGGGTGGATGTGAGTCGTTGCAGGTCTTGCGGGACATGCGAAGCAGGCTGCAGGTCAAACTGCATAGATTTCAGGGATCACAGGCTTGATTTCGATCGCTGCGTCGGATGCATGGACTGCCTGGATTCATGCCCGGAGAAAGCACTTAAATACAAGTTCAGGTGGAAAAAAAGGAATGAACCGGTTATATCAGATAAAAGTAAAGTTGATTTATCAAGACGTGCATTTCTGAAAACAACCGCCTGTGGCGCTGTCACGATGGCAGGTTTTATAAGCACTTCCGCGCTTGCCGTCCAACCGGAACAAGTTATGGAATCGCACCCTGTAATGCCCCCGGGAGCAATCAGCTTAAGCCATTTTACTGAAAAATGTACTGCCTGTCAGCTATGTATCTCAACCTGCCCGACACATGTCTTACAAACTTCTTTTTTCGAATATGGACTCAGCGGACTGTTCCAGCCAAAAATGGATTTCAGCAGGTCTTTCTGCAGATATGACTGTGTAAAATGCCCGGAAATTTGTCCCACTGGTGCAATTCAGCTCCTTACTCTCAAAGAGAAACAGAAAGTCCAGATCGGCCTGGCGGTTTTTCAAAAAAACCAGTGCCTGGTTGTTGCAGAACATAAAACATGTGCAAAATGCGCGGAACACTGCCCTACCAAGGCAATTGAACTGCTGCCTTACCTTGGCAGTCTGTTCATTCCGTATGTTAATTCGTCCTTTTGCAATGGTTGCGGCGCCTGTGAATATTATTGTCCGGTCAGGCCCGACAGGGCTATTTACGTGGAAGCAAAATTATACCACCGGAAACTGGTGTAAAGGAGAGGATTCCTTCTTATTTCACCATTTCAATTACATTGTTAAGCACTTCCTTAACCCTGAACCTCGCGTAGCAATACTGATGATCGGGATATTGCCAGACCGCTTCCCCGTAAGTTGGGATTTTCCGGCCGTCAATTTCCCTGTATTACGGGCTGATTTATTCAACGATGAGTTTTCCGCTATTACCTTAATCCCCAAGCGCTATTTCTTTCCAGCCCTTTCCAGTCAGCACCCATTGTGCTTTGAAGCCGAGGGTTCTTAAAGCAGATCTGGCTTCTTCAAACAGGAAGGACAACTCTTCCGGCTTATGGGCATCGGAGCTTATGGTTACCGGAATGTTCAGTTTAAGGATCTTTTTCAGGATTTCCGGCCCGGGGAAGAGGGTATCGGAACGTTTTTTATACAACCCGCGTGTATTAACTTCAACCACTGCTCCTGATTCAGAAATCAGGCCAAGAGTTTCATCAACCAGATCAATATACCAGACATCGCTTTCCGAAAAATACCTTCCGCGGTTATACATCTTTACCTTATCCATATGCCCTATAATGTCCGGATTATGGTCACTGATCATTTCCTGAATCTGCCGGTAATACGCTGTTACAGCATGGCGGCCGTTGCCGGCGAACATTTTTTGAATTCCTTCATCATAGATTGAAATATCCGGCCCGTCGATGAACCAAAGCCCGCCGGCCTCAGAATGGCGGACCAGGTGAACCGAACCAATCGTATAATCAAGGTCAAAGAGTTCGCGGTAACTTGAAAAGGGCCTGGTCATCCCTGGAATGAAATCTATTTCAACTCCCAGCAGGATTTCAGGAAACGGGTTCATCCCGGATGAATTATTGGGGCCGGCGGGCAGAAAATCCAGGCTTACACTCTTGTTGCCGGGACCTGGCTGATCCCCGGCATATTTCTTTTTCAGTGCCAGAATAGTGTCACAATAAACCGGGAGGTTTTCTTCGGATAAGGCAAATTTATTTTCGAAAGGAACGGGAGTATGGTCTGAGAATCCAAGAACTGAGAATCCCTGCCGGATGGCCTCCTGAATATAAACTTCCGGTTCGGAGGAACCATCGGAGAAACGGGTGTGGGTATGGAGATTAAAGAGCATTTGAATATTGAACATTGAGTATTGAATGATGAAGTAGCAGGGAAGACAATTAGTTATTGGCCAGGATCTTATAAACTTTATCGGCCCTGCGGAGAAAAATGTCGACAGGAATGGAACAGGATTCTCCCTTAACGGTTTTTTTTACTTCTTTCAGATCAACACGAATCCCGGGAACTGTCATTTCCACAACGCCTGTTGTCGGGCCCTGTATATAAACCCGGTCGCCCTTTGAAAGAGAGCCTGATTCCATTCTGAGTTCAGCAACTTTCAGCTTTTTGAAATAATTCGTGACCTTGCCCACGTATTCCTTATAAGTTGTGGCAACCGAACCATGTTGTCCGGCCCATTCGCCCATTTTCCTTCCAAGGTAATACCCATCCCAGAAACCACGGTTGTAAACAGTATTGAGGCGCTCCATCCACCGGTCGATCTTTTCCTGGTTGTATGTCCCGTCCGCAACTGAATCTGCAGCTTCCCTGTAACATGATACCACAGTGTTAACATATTCAGGGCTTCGGCCCCGTCCTTCGATCTTCAAAACCGAAACCCCCGAGTTGATGATTTTATCAAGAAAGCCTATGGTGCATAGGTCCTTTGGCGACATGATATATTCATTGTCAACGAGCAGTTCGATTTCCCCGTCAGTATCGGTGACTTTATAAGGCCGCCGGCAGGTCTGGTAACAGGCGCCCCGGTTCGCTGAAGCATTATAATGATCAAGGCTGAGATAACATTTTCCCGAGATGGCCATACATAAAGCTCCGTGAGCGAAGACCTCAAGCCTGACCAGTTTGCCCGATGGCCCTGTGATCTTATTTCTGACAATGGACCTGTAAATAGCCGACACCTGGCCGAGGCTAAGCTCCCGTGCCGTAACCATCACATCCGAAAACCGTAACCAGTATTTTACCGCTTCGAAATTCGAAATATTGGTTTGTGTCGACATATGTACTTCCATTCCGGCTGAACGGGCATACTGAATTACCGACTGGTCGGAAGCAATAATGGCATCTACGCCGTTTTTCAGCGCCGAATCCACTATTTTCTTCATCTCCTTAATCTCCGTATCATAGATCACCGTATTCAGGGTGAGATAGGTACGAACGCCGTGCTTACGGCATATGCGGGAGATTTTCACAAGATCGCGGAGGGAAAAATTAATTGTTGAACGGGCGCGCATATTCAGCATCCCGACACCAAAATAGATACTGTTTGCACCAGCCTGTATTGCAGCATGGAGGGACTCCCATGTACCTACAGGGGCAGTGATCTCAATATTACGCTGCCCGGGCATTTATTTTGCTATTTCTTTCTCGAAGCTTGCACGGTCTTCCCTGGAGAGATAAGGACAATCAAGCATGGCTTTACGAAGCTCCGTTGCAAATTCCTTACTGAATTTCGGGTCTGAGACTTTTTCCTTGTATTTGGCTTTGAATTCCTGGTATAAAACAGTCATTTCCACCTCGGCCTCCTTTTCCTTTGCGCGCAGCTGAATCATCTTTGCAGAATCATCAGGATTGGCAGCCTTCAGGTTGTTCATGGTCTCAATGTTCCTGCACATTGCAATTGCAATATTTTTGGCATCCTTCTTTAGCTCTTTGTTTCCGCTGCAGGAAGACAATATAATGACCGCGCCTAGGAGGATTATACTTACAATTGATTTCATATGGATGATGTTTTTAATTTTATAAAAGCCATTAGCTACGAATAAAAATGTTTGTTTTAAGTTTTAATTTCTCATTACTGATGACTGATGCCTAATGCCTGTTATCTATTTTGATATTCAATTCTTTCAATTGTTCTTCCTTGATAGCCGACGGAGAATCGATCATCACATCCCTTCCCGAATTGTTTTTGGGAAAGGCAATGAAATCGCGTATGGATTCACCCCCGCCGAAGACGGTAGACCAGCGGTCAAATCCGAACGCTATGCCGCCATGCGGAGGCGCTCCGTATTCAAAAGCATTCATAAGGAAACCGAACTGGTTAACGGCGTCTTCCTCGGTGAACCCAAGAACCTGGAACATTTTATGCTGAAGTTCCTTATTATGGATTCTGATGGAGCCTCCTCCTATTTCAACGCCGTTGATCACCAGGTCATACGCGTTGGCGCGCGCTTTTCCCGGCTCGGAATCAAGCAAAGGAATATCTTCGGGTTTAGGAGATGTAAAGGGATGATGTTTGGCATAAAATCTTTTTGAAGCTTCATCCCATTCAAGCAATGGAAAATCCGTAACCCATAAAGGCCTGAACTCGCCTGGCTTCATCAGGTTCAATCTTCTGCCCATTTCAAGCCGAAGTTCGGATAACGCCTTCAAAGTTTTTTCTTCCGGGCCGGCAATCATCAGTACCAGGTCGCCCGGAACGGCGCCGAACTGTTTCAGAATAAGCGACAGTTCATCCGCAGAATAAAATTTATCCAGGGATGATTTCACTGATCCGTCCGCTGCATACCGGATATATAACATTCCGGAAGCACCGACCTGGGGTCTTTTCACATATTCCGTAAGTTCATCCAGTTGTTTGCGGGAGTATTCACCGCAGCCGTCAGCTTTAATCCCCGCGACCAGCTGCGCTTCATCAGCCACCTTAAATCCTTTCCCTTTCATGGATGAGGTGACATCGACAAATTTCATCCCGAAACGGATATCCGGTTTGTCGGAACCGTAAGACTTCATGGCCTCGGCATATGACATGCGCGGGAAATCGCTGATCTCCAGGTTAAGTACCGATCTGAACAGATGTTTGGCAAGTCCTTCGAATGTATTCAGGATATCTTCCTGGGTAACAAATGCCATTTCACAATCGATCTGGGTGAATTCAGGCTGGCGGTCCGCTCTCAGGTCTTCGTCCCGGAAACAGCGTACAATCTGGAAGTAACGGTCGAACCCGGCAACCATCAGCAATTGTTTAAATGTCTGGGGCGATTGGGGAAGGGCATAGAACTGCCCGGGGTTCATACGCGAAGGGACCACGAAATCCCTTGCACCCTCAGGAGTTGATTTGATCAGGTAAGGGGTTTCAATATCGATAAAATTCAGTGAGTTCAGATAATTGCGGGTTTCTATCGACAGTTTATGCCTGAGTTCAAGGTTTTTTCTGTTTACGGATCTGCGAAGGTCCAGGTAGCGGTATTTCATTCTGAGCTCCTCCCCGCCATCAGTATTATCCTCAATAGTAAACGGGGGAACTTTGGACGTATTAAGCACCGAAAGTTCTTCAACCAGTATCTCAATATCGCCGGTAGGCATTTTCGGATTCTTATTGCTTCGTTCAGCAACTTTTCCCCTGGCTTTGATAACATATTCACGTCCCAGGCTCCTGGCTTCCCCGCAAAGTAAGGGGTTCACTTCCATATTGAATACCAGCTGGGTAATTCCATAACGGTCGCGGAGATCGATGAACGTGAGTCCTCCCATTTCCCTCGACCGCTGAACCCATCCGCAGAGAGTGACATCATTTGAAATATTATCGATGCGGAGTTCGCCGCAGGTATGTGTACGCAGCATAAGATACGAATTGAATCAGGGCTGCAAAGGTAGGAAAAATCAGGTAAATCAAGGATTCCGCAATCGGTCTAATTTATTATTATAACCCTGACACCTTCGGAATGGGCAGAAAATTCCGGAGCATACATACACTGTACCGTTGTGATCCCGTTGGAATAATCACCTGCAGAGTTCACTACCAAAGGGTATTCAAAAACATAAGTCCCCTTCGGAATATAATCAAAGAAAAAATCCGCAGATGCATCTGTTATACTCTGGTAATAGCCCAATCCATCCTGGTAACGGTATCCTGAAAGAGAATTACTCCCTTCAGCGGAATAAGCAGTCCGGCCGCCTCCCTGTCCTGCCTGTATATAAGGTTCAAAAGCTGAAGCACGCTGATCACGCAGGTGGACAAATTCAAGGTCACGATCCACCGTAAGAATGATCCTGACCTTCAGCTTGTCGCCGACACGCAGTTTCCCGTCCGGAGGGATGGTTTCCAGCACAGGCCCGGCAGATGTAATCTTTTCGGGGAAAAGTTTCTTTTCCAGTTTCAAGGGAGACTGTGCCGGGTTGATCCTGTCCAGATTTTCGAAGTACTGCCAATAGACGGCGCCCCAGGCAACACCTTCTGAATTTTTGACAACTCTAATCTTTCCCATATCCGGCTGGATTTCTTTCCCTGACCAGCTTACCTGGAAATAACCAGTTCCTGCTTCCTGGCGTGTGTCGGTAAGTTTTGAGGGATTTATTTTCTCTTTACCCATAGTGATCTTTACGCGGGGGTCATCTGCCAGGAGGTCTGTGCCTTTTAACAGCAGTGCATAGCAGGCTTCGGCCGTGGCGCGCGATGATTCCCATAACTGGGTTTGTTTCTGTTTCAGCAACCATATCTTCATATCCTCAACCGGCTTGCTGTCCCTGACTATTTCATCATAGGCTTCAATTAACAGAGCCTGTGTTTCCACAGGGGCCTGTCGCCGGTATGATCCTTGTTCATCAGCCCAGTACATTCCCATTTCCTGGGAATGCAGGGCTCTTTCGGACAGAGATTTTAAAATAAGGATCGAAATTCCGGTTTTTCCAAACCGCGACAGCGCCATTGCCAGCATTGCCTGGGAAGAAAGATCTTCTTTCATCCAGTAACGGGCCGATTGATCCAGGTAATATGTTAATGCCTCCTGAATGTTCGCATTAACAGGCCGGCTTGCAATAAAATACGAACGCGCATAAAGGTATTGGATCTCAATGGCATCCAGGTGATTTTCATTCATTTGCCCGGGCGACCGTCGTTTCATCTCCTCATAGTTTTTTCTGAAGGCATCATCCATGTATTGAATCCCTTTCAACAGCATTTGATTTACCTGGGGATCAGATGCTTCGACATTACAGCCGATTTGTTTGAGATGAGCCAGTCCGCCCATAATGTTCTGGGTGATAAAGCGATTCTCAGGCATACCTTCCAGCCAGGTCCATCCTCCGTTGCTGAGCTGAAGCTTCCTTAATTTTCCCAGGTTATTTGCAAGGTTTCGGGAAAGATTATCCTGGTCAAAATACATCCCGAGCTTCTGCCGGTTCTCCGTCTCGGTCTTCGCAGCCATCACCCAGGGTGTTTGCTCAAGCATTGCCGATTTCAATTGCGGATTCTTTTCAAGGCTGGAGACCAATAAACCGGGAGTAAGGCTTTTCCAGCTTTCAAAAACCTGTTTGATCCTTGGATTTGAATTCATGATAAAAGAAGCAATGCTGTTCGAATAGAAAGCTCCGAACACGGAAAATGCATCATCAAACTGCCTGTCGTTCAAACCGGGCAAAGCCTGCACTGCATACCAGGCCGGGTTGGATGCAAACTCCAGGGTAAGCCTGAAATTCCTGAGGCTTCCTTTTTCGGATGATGAAAGCAACTTGTCAAAACTGAAGTCGAAGGAACCCTTGTCCCTTACGGGTAAAGGCAGGCTTTCTGTCACCAGCATCCGGTTCGGAAGAATAGGGATCAGCTTTTCCTCTCCGTCAGTAAAGGTCCCCGAAGATGCTGATATCCTGTATTGTAACAGCGACAAAGAAGGATCTGAAGGGATCCTGATCCTCCAGGAAACCACGCCGCTTTCAGATTTTTTAATTGTTATTTCCTGCTGTAGAGGTGTTATGACCAAACTATCTGCCGGTTTCATGCTGATCCCGTCGGAAAGCGTGAGTTGTAGCGAAACATGAAGGTCCTCCGTTGAGAGATTGACTGTTTTGGCACTGAAAACAATCTCATCTCCCTGCCTGAGGAAACGGGGAGGGTTCGGGATCACCATCAGCTCTTTTTGGGTGACCAGCTCTTTTTCAAGCAGTCCGTAGTCCAGGTTCCGGGTATAGGCAAAACCAAGCAGTTTCCAGCGGGTCAGTGATTCGGGGGCGGTGAACTGCAGGACCAGGCTGCCGGATGAGTCAGTTCGCAGGTCCGGGTAAAAGAAAGCCGTTTCACGAAAATCCCTTCTGATCTGGAAACCCGATTTTTCAGCGGGGCTTTTTTGTGCCGCTTCCGGAGGTTTCACGCCGATTGCACTGGAATCCCCCTGAGGAAGATCATTGCCTGGATTTGCATTCCGTTCGGATTCCTGAACCGACGGTGCAGATTCCATATTTGTGGCCATTCCCATCCTGCCTGATTTCAGCATCATCGGATAAGGGCCGGCTCCGAAATAATTAAAACCGAACCAGTTCAAACGGGGATAAACATGCTCCGAATAATTCCCGGTTTCCATACCGGATGCGAAACCGCGGTGAAAAGCGCTGTAGTTGTTTATATCCCATGGATATAAGGAAAAGAATTTACGGTATACATCAAATGACCAGGAATTGGATCTGAAAGCATCCAGGGAAGCATCGTACATAGCCGCGAGAAATTCAGCATCAGCTGCTTTTTTATCAGATTTTTCGATGTGGAATTTCCATTCTTCCTTATTGCCGGGGATAAGTTTATTACGGAAGGTTTCCAGGACCACATTCAGCTTCTTATCTGAATACGGAACCTCGATCAGCAGGCTGTTCTGAAAGATCCGGTTATATTTTGAAAAGACAAGGTTCACCGAAAAATTCCCGCGGTAATTTTCCTGTATCGGAACATCAAGGACTATCTGGAAATCGCTGAATCCCAACCATTTCCTTGAGACCAGGCTGTCGTGGGCCCGGATCTCATAAAGAACGCTCACGTCGGTATCTTTTGAGCCCATGAGGAAACTCGCTGATTCGCCGGGATTCCCGTGTGTCCTGAGAGGCACGAACCAATTCATCCGGTTCCCGGCAACTTCCCTGGAAGCTGGATCAAAGATTGTTAAATACTTCTTCGTTTTAACTTTTTCCCCAAAGGGATCATCGGCCGACAAGAAAATAACATATACACCAGGGCCGGCAAGCCGTTCTTTCCCGTTAGAAGTGATAAATCGTTTAATATTCACCAGTGAATCCGTCCCTGTCGGGATCACTTTATTGAAAATAGTTTCCGACGGTTTCCAGCTTGACGTATCATCTTCATTTCCATAACTGAGATTCGGGAATAAAGCATGAAAATCCCTTTCAGGAATCAGGCTTGTATCGGGTTTCTCCCAGTTTCTGTCAATGAAAACACGGTCAGGCACACTCAGCTTATAAATTGTCACTGCAACATTCGCAGCTGTCTTTTTTCCGTTCAGATTTGTCGTCCTGATTTTGACCAAGCTGTCGGTCTGCAGGTTCATTTTGTCCGGTGCATCTGAACCAAGAAGAAGGGACCGATAGCCGACAGAAACCGATTCCTGTTCCGAATGGGTTTCTCCATTGATATCAGTCACATCGGCCGTGAACTGAAAATCAAAAACCGGACTTTTCGACCTGTCGACCGAAGGATCGGCTAATGCCGGAAAAGAAAAAGTAAAACTACCATCGGAATTGGTTTTTACCGTTCCGGTTGCAATCTCTGTCTCGGGGGATGACGGAAAAGGCATGGACCACCTGTCCCACCATGGGAACCGGGCAGTACGGACAACCCTGTAAGTAACATTGGCATTGTCAATGGCATTGCCGGCATAGGCGGTTGCTTTTCCTTTTACAGTAAGGGTCTCATTCAGTTTATAATTTCCTTCCAGGGCGTCAAAGCTCACCTCAAATGACGGCCTTTTATATTCCTCAACAGAAAATGCAACGCTTCCCGATTCATTGGAAATGCTCATTTGCCCGGGCAATACTTCCGAAGGGGCCGTAAAAGAGCCGTTAAAAGACCCGAAATCATTGGTTGTGAAATTCTGCTCCGCTATCCTGCGGCCATTCACATCCATAAAAACCACATGCGTATTTTCATCCGGTAGCAACTTCACCTGGCTGCCTTGTTTCTCAACCACCACACCTTTGAAATAAACCGTCTGTCCCGGCCTGTATATGGCCCTGTCGGTGAAAAAGCTAGTCTGGAGCGAAGGTTTTTCAGGGACTGCTGTATAGGGATACTGGTAAAAATCGCGGGTAATGAACACATCTTCAGCCCAGATAATCCGGAAATAAAGATTTGAGTACCTGGCGCCATGTTCGGCGGGGGGAAGCTGGATAAAACCTGTATTATCCGTCACGAAATCCCTGATCTTCCTGGCTTCCGTGGCATGTGCCTGGTAGTTATAATTCTTAAGCCATGCCTCAACTGTAACTCCTTTTGCCGGCATCCCGGTTTCACGGTTGAATACAAAAAGGCTGATACCTCCTTTCCCGTCCCGCTGACTGATATAGTTGAAAGAGGTTGAGGTAAAACCTGACCAGGTGATCAGTTTTGAAGAGTTCAGAAATAATGAATCGGAACAGGCCAGGATGATATAAAAACCCGGATCGGTTTTCGGGATAATAACTTCAATGCTATGGTTCCGGTAATCTCCGAAGTCAGGAAGTGCCTGTTCCCAGGTATGTTCAGGCTTCAGGGAAGCAAGAAAATCAATAAGTTCATCTTTCTTCAGCTTGTCTTTCTTCACATCCCAGATACCCTGGTCAATTTTAAAAAGCCGTAGATGCACTTTTCCTGTGTTCCGGCAGGAGATCAATGCCAGTGAAGGCTTACCGGGTATTACAGCAGTTTCGTTCTTAATCCCGATTTCAGGGTTTTTAATTGTTTTGGCCAGGATGGCGCAGTTTTCAGCGCCTTCTGATCCGGGAAAACGCCTGATGGCCGCCTCACAGTTTGCCAAAGCCTTTTTAAAATCCATCCGGTGGGAAGGGTCTTTAAGTTTCTCATCGCCTGACGACTTGTAGAACATAGCTTTGGCAAACATGATGTTTGTCGACCAGGGTGAACCTGCCCAGGCAGTTTCAAATTTCGTCAATGCCTCAAGGTAAAGGCTGTCACGCCCGGTAATGGCCGCTTTTTCCTTCACAAAATCAAAGCGTTGCAATTCCGCATCGATAAGAGGGGCAGGGTTTTTATCGTTCAGATGGAAGGCGGCGATATCACGATAGATCCTGATTGCCTGCAGCACTGCTGAAAGCGAGTCTACGGACGGGAACGATAATTTGACAAAATCCGCCGTCTGGGCGAAAAAGGAACTATTATCCATACGGAACCCATAAGCGGATTGGTTTTTAGGCCCATCCGAAGAGGTGAAAAAATCAAGGGCACGGTTTGCCAGGAAATCATAAAGGGTGGGGCGGAAAATAATTACTTTTTCAGGCTCCCAGACGGGTGGTTTTTTCCTGCCGGTCCCCTGGTCTGGGATTTCAAGGATTGCTTTATAGTTATTGATGGGCGTGGATTTCAGCAGCAGGTCATTGTTTAAAGATGACAGGTAGTTGAAGTAAACTACTTTGGTGATCGTATTCAGGTCCCATGTCTGGATGCTGTCGGCTATCATATTGGCGACCCGGGTTCTCTGGCTAAAGCGATAAAGGTTATTTGAATAATATTTTGAACAGACCTCGGCAAGGACCGACTGCAGGACCTGTTTTAAAGGTTCTTTTGCCTGAAGGATCTCAGCGTTCAGATCATGAATGGTCCCAACCATGAAATCATCACGGAAAGTACTGTTCAGCTTGATCTTATAGATAACTGCTTTAATAAACTGGGGATCATCCTTTGAAGTTTTTGCCGAGAGGTAGATCCGGTCAACTATCTCCAGTGCAGATTTCGGCAAGCCCAGACCGGCAAGCGAATCCACCTGTTCCCATTCCTTCTGCCAGCCGGGAGACTGTGCTTCCTTTTTGTTGTTCTTCTGGGCAAGACCTGCAGATGAGATACTCAAAAGGCCTAAAACCATCCCGAAAAATAATACACGGATGTTCATATCCTGAATTTTAACCAATAATACAAAAACGTATGGAAATTACAAAGATTATGCCATACCGGTTAATTTACCGGATGTTATTTCCGGCCGTTCTGCGTAATGATCCTGAATGAATATTCATAGGTGAAATAGCTGAACACCCACTCGATAAGTATGATCAGGCGGTTCCTGAAACCTATGAGACGGATGAAATGAATGAACATCCACAGAAACCAGGCGAAAAAACCGGAGAATTTACCAAAAGGCAATTTAGCCAGGGGAAAACAATCTCAGTTGACCAATAGTTTTTCAACTATTTCCTGGCCTGAATTATTCACAAGGATGAAATAAAGTCCGGGTAAAAGGCTGACTTTGAGCGAGGTTTTGGGTTGATTATTAACCGAAAGGCTGTTCAGCATTTTTCCGGAAGTATTGAAAATCCTGAGTTCTGACGGACCGATCAGCCCGTTCAGTTCGATGTTCAGTAATCCCCCGAAAAAAGGATTCGGATAAATGAAAATTCCGGGTTCTTTTTTAAGTGGATTTATGCCCAGCGGGCTGAATAAAAATGCATTCAGGGCTGCGGTTGGTTTTCCGTCAGAGCCCCAGCAGCTTAGCTGGTATCCGCTCCAGGATTTTTCCCCTTCGGGTTCCCAGTAGATGACCCCGAGGCCTTTATTACCGGGAACTCCCTTGACTTTTTTCATCACAGCCACAAGCATTTCATAGGTATTCTGAACCTTGGTATAATCCCCTCCGGTTTCAACCACCATGACTTCTTTACTATACCTGGATGCCATATCGTTCAGGTTATTGCCCAAGTCATTGATGCTGAGTGTATAATCGGTCCCGAGCCAGTAAGGATAATATGAAGCGCCGATGATATCAAATCTGACATTATGGTTTTCCGCACTATCGAAGAAAGTCCGGAACCTGCCGTTGTCATTACCCTGGTCAAGATGGATAATGACTTTAATGGTACTGTCAACGGCCTTGGCGGCATCATAGCCCTTATTCAGCAACTGTACAAGCTGTGCCCAGTTTGAAGTGCTTCCGTCGGGCCACAGCATGCCCCCGGTGATCTCGTTACCCACCTGTACCCAGTCAGGTTTTGCCCCTATCGATTTCAGGGTATCCAGCACATCATAAGTATGATCATACAGGTCGGTCAGTAACTGGCTGAAGGAATGGCTTGCCCAGGCGGCAGGCTTATTCTGCTTTCCCGGGTCAGCCCAGGAATCGCTGTAATGAAAATCTATAAGCACCCTCATTCCCATATTTTTAGCCCTCAAAGCCATTGCAGCGACTTCTTTCTTGCTGCAGTGCCCGTTGATTTTATCACTGGAGGGATTTACGAATACCCTGAGCCTCACTGTGTTGATACCGTAGTCTTTCAATATCTGCAAACATTCCTTCTGGGTGCCTGTGCTGTCATAAAATTTATAGCCTGTGGCTTCCATCTGGGAGAGCCATCCGACATCTCCGCCCTTGACAAACTGGGCTCTCGCTTCACCAGCAGAAAACTGAATAACCAGTGAAAATAACACTGCAATGCTGCAAAGGGGAAAAGATCTGTT
>Ga0182021_10002562_pt1 | contig 21215 bp, 22 predicted proteins | sample 612E3MmetaG_FD_120493 | JGI IMG/M metagenome (GOLD analysis project Ga0182021, IMG submission 120493) | Permafrost microbial communities from Stordalen Mire, Sweden - 612E3M metaG (Illumina Assembly) | ecosystem: Environmental > Terrestrial > Soil > Wetlands > Permafrost | place: Sweden... | reverse complement strand
CTCTTTCTTTCCGCCGTCAGAAGCATAGATATAGTTGCGCTGATACTCCGGTTGAATGGTCAATTTACCGGACAAGCCAAACAAGCCCTTGCCCTCAAGTTCATTATAGACAAACCCTTCGCAAATATCTTTGACAGTGATGTTGGTTTTGAGTGTTGTCTTCATTTTGTTTTTTTCTTATGTCTAATTAGTATTCTCTGGTAAACTTTCTCTAATAAGCCGTTCTCAATAACCACTCCACTTGCATTCAAATCATAAGTTCCTTTTTTCCCAAACTTATCTAAATACGCTTGTTTGCATTCTGCCGTTGTATATACTTTCGTTTTCATTTTATACAAGTCTTTATTTTCACACATTCCAACAATTTCAAACTGGTCAGGATTATATTTATCCAAAAAACTAATCGGCACACCCATTACGCCGTCATAATCATTAGGAATATGTTTTACTAGCGGCACATCAATAGCATCATAGTTATCATATCTCTCAAATGGTTTTTTTGTGCTGAACTTTATAACTTCTGCTTTCGTCATTAGTGGTAACGATTTGTGCCGTCTCCCGTGGTCTAGGTTTGTGAACCAGCGAACGCCCATAACCCGTGCGTAATGAACGCCATTTTCATCAGTCCGCCAATTACCGATTTCCTCGAAGATATAATGCGGCACTATAAATTCTCGGTCGCCGCTATGAATACTCTCGCCGAGCCAAACCTTGTTCCCTTTAAGCAACGGGAATACTTCTTTGTAGGTGATTGCGTTTATGTTGCCGATAATTAAAAACTTTTTATCATAATCAACAAGTTGTTTTATATACTGGCGAAATAAACTGAATGGAGGATTTGTTACCACAATGTCTGATTGTTTCAGTAGATTTATAGATTCATCGCTACGGAAGTCGCCGTCGCCTTCTAGCGGTGTCCATTCGTTGTGTTTGTTCGTCTTTAACTGCTTGGCAACATCCATCAAGTTGAACTCGCCACCGTCGTCTATATCGCGTACTTCATTGATAATAAATTTGTTGGCAGTGATTTTAGGACGGCCTTTTGATTTTGTAAGAGTTTTATCATCGCCAAACAATCCCAGTTGCGTGTTGGCAACGGGCGAGGGCTTGTAGCTTGTAGTGATAAGCTGCTTCAACCCAAGCTTGTTGAAATTGAGCGCGAAATAGCGAAAGAAATTGCTCTCGAACGGGTCGTCGCAATTGCAGTACACTACCTTGCCGCGAAATACATCTGGGTTGTATTCCAAATACGCTTCAATCTCTTTTTGAATATCGCCGTACTGAGTATAAAACTCGTCGTTTTTTGTCCTTTTTGCGTTTGCAAGATTGCTGTTTGCCATGTTGTTTCCTGTTAGATCGTTATCATTTTCTTGCCTAACAATATTTATACAGTCTGTATAAATCAGTTAATTTATCTTAATTAATAAAATAAGGGCTAAATTTAATGATTACTGTTTGTAACCTAGCATAAAAAACTTAATTTGAAAATGAAGAGTACAGGAAGTTATTGATGAGTCGTCTTTACACCTGCTGTCAAGTTAACTCCGTCTTACGGCAGATAATTTGAAAAATGATATCATTTTTGAAAAACACTGTTAATCATTCTTGAAAGCGGGTTTTTTCAGTTTCAAAAATGACCGGGGAAAAATGATAATTTGCCCTTCACAGTGAATATCATTGATAAACAACCTAATCCACAATCTTCCAAAATGCAGACATCAATAGAGAAGGAAATCTCAAGACCCTCCCTCATGGTCGGTTCTTTCGATGTCGTCAGGACAAGGACGATAGTCATCGCCTTGCGACAGTTTTATTTGCAGTACACAATTATCTTCGTTATCTCCCTTCGGCTCTCGCCTCTCGGGAGACAACTTCAGATAATTGGTACTGGACTCCCGCCCTCCCTTTGGTCGGTCGTGCGTCCCGATGACAATTTCAAATCTTGTTTGACAACCCTCCGGGGGGAAGATTGTCATGTTTGAAAAAAAGTTGCAGAGAAAGGGGGCGTAATGCCGTCATCTCTTAGATATGTCGTCAATGGTCTGAGTTGAAGAATGTAAATGGCGATATTTATCTTTAACCGATAGAATTAGAATTGTCTTCGGGTTCACAACTTCTTTTATAGAACTTCCTTCCAATATAAACCAAAGTTGACCCCTAACCTTCCCTATGACTGGTGTATTTTCTGTCTTGTCCTCTAAGGCATCTCGACCAAATATAGTAGCCGTATTTTCTCCTTTCCACGTTAGTTTATCCATCTGACCTAACCGCATAAAGCGTGCTGTTTGGGCCATATGTCCGGGGATCTCAACTGTTAAATTCCAATCGACAGCAATACTCGGATCGCCACTATTATCGATAGACACATTGAGTGCGAGAGAGGTTGCATTTTGAGGTTTTGGAGGTATGGCAATATTTGCACTTTCTATCAAAATAGAGAACTTCGGTGGTTTGGGCTGAATGCCCCATGAAATCGAAGTCAAGAGAATACCTAAGAGCAGGCACAATATGATCTGAAGATGTATTTGTTGATCAAGACGAAAAATTCCAAAGCATCCGAGCAAGAATGCAAACGTCAAAAGAATGTTGCAGAGGAAGATGCTGATCCTTCCGGTGGCTGCAAAGGCAGCAAGAACAAGTGCGAGAATAAGCCCAAAAAGAGGATTAAGGAGAACGTTATATATCTTAGCAGTCAACATATCTTTATGTTATCACCATCATTTCCTGTGTCAAGGCAACAATCACGATTAGATTTATTTCAAGATGAGTCAGCGCATCAATGCCGCCCTGAAAATCCTGTTCACTTTTTCCGTGCAATGCCCGGGTTTTGTTATGAGGATAAAAGAAAAAAGGAGGACATGCCATGAAAAAGAAAGTTGTGGAAAAATCCGTTGAAACAAAAGGCCCCGGTGTCATCAGTTCTATTCTTGAGATCATCAGGACAAAAGGCCCTGTTACCAAGGAGGCCATTTTGGATGAACTGTGCAAACGATTCCCTGACAGAAAAAAGGAATCCATGAACAAAACCATTCAGGCTCAGATCGGAGGGAAGAAGAGTCCTACCCGTATGGAGAAGGAAAAGAAGATCAAATTTGTTATCAAGGATGACAAGTATAGTCTCAGTCCTGCCAAAAAGTAATCTCTCTGTTTAAGGAGGCCGGGCATCCGGGCATTGCCCGGCCTTTTCTATCTCCCACAATCGCCGCAATCCATTTTCCCGTATCTTCTGGCATAATCTGGATTAAAGTCTGTTATGGCCTGTTGTCAAGAGGAGTTCAGGCTTGTTTATCCGGGCTTGACTGTGAATTTAACTCACGATTCCCCATTGATAAAAAGTTCTTTCAGTTTTTGGGGGTCTCGTGGTAGTGTTGCCCTGTTCATGCATTCGCATGATCCCCTTGTTCTGTCTTATGCCGGGCTTGTAGGCATAACCACCAAACCCCAACTCACATCTTGAATAATGATCGGCATCAATGACGGTGTCGCGTATTTTAATTTATATCCAAAGGAGGATTGAAGATGAAAATCTATCTTGTAACAAAGGGCAACGATAATCGAGGGCTCTTAAATCTGTATGATGCTGACAATCGGATGATGTCATTTTTTTATCTTCAGAAAATGAAAGAAGACTCTCTAAAGGCTTATCTTGAGAACGGGGAAATTAAATCTGAAAGACCGAGAGTGACAAGAGCAAGTAAACCACGATGGTTTGTATGGAGGTATCCTGACAGGAGACCATCCTATCCCTGCTCGCGAAAAGAGTTTAAGACTTATGTGAGGTTTTTGCCGAAGAGGAGAAAAAAAAGAGGAGTTGAAATGAAGCCGCGTTCTTTCCAGTTTGAAACTGTGCATTATAAAAAAGGTCAGAGGGGAATTTTAGGTTACCTCAGATAAAAAAGAGGAGTTTTAAAAGAAACCGTCCTTTTGTGGATTAAATTTGTGCAGCGAGCACAGGAAAGGCAGATAAATTTGTAAGCGCCTGAAATGGATGATAAGCGTTCGTTTGTTAGTGATATTCAATACTTGAGGAAAAAAATTTCTTTGAGATTTGCAGGCTCTGAGATATGATATTTCAAAATTTAAAAACAATTATAAAAAACGGGAGGCGGAAAAATGGACATATTTGAAAGGCTCAGAGAGATGACAATCGTCGGCATCGAACATGACCATCCCGACGATATTCTATTTATCAAGGTTCGAACCACCACAGGAGATTTTCGGTTTTCTGCAAGCAATGAATTTGCCGAAGCATTGTTGAACGACTTGAGGGAGGAACTTGGGAGAGAACCATTTGGCCGGATTGACGAGGATGAGATTGCAGATATCCGTGAGGGCATCAACAATGCCATCCGTAAAATTGAGGATTCCGTTTATGAGGATGTCCAGACTGAGGAATTAGAGGAGACCATAGGTTGTGAAACATCGGTATGCGACAGAAAAGGAGGATGAAGATGGCGAAGAAAACCGGCCCAAAGACATATGGCTGCAACGAATATGAGAAGACTGTTGGAGATTTGATCGTCCATTCAAGACGGCAGGGAAAGAAACTGCGTGAGATAATCGATGATCTCCATTGCCGGGCGATGTATCCGAGGAGGGCATTGAAATGGACACCGGGGCTGATCTTTAATGTTCATCGAAGGGCAACGGAGGGTTGAACATGGATAGAATGAACGGCGCAATCCATGAAGCAGGCCATATTGTAGCCTGTCACTATGCCGGGTTTGAAGTGACAAAAATAAAACAGAATCAGATTGAAATCATTTACCCTCCCTTGCCATCTGAAAAGCTGCCGCAGGATGAGCCGGGATACGAAGGCAAGGTTTTTCCTCGTACCACATATGAACAAAGAGTCTTGAAGTGGTTGTGGGCGCATATCCATGTCGCCTCTGCCGGGTTTATCGCGGAGTTCATGTATTCGAGTAACATACAATTCTGGACAGACAACCCAAAATCTTTGCTAATGAAAACCTCAGATATGAAAAAACTTCAGGAGATGACTTTTGAAAAGAAGATTTCGAGAGAGTCAGTTGAAACCGCCCTCAAAGGGTTTCATGGATTTCTGTCAAGCCCGGAGATATGGGGAAAGGTGACGGTGCTTGCGGATGAGGTATTAGATAACAAGAATCTTGCAAAAAAGGATGCCGTGTTCGGTCAGCAGTTCAAATGGGTGATAGTGAAAAGCCAGAGACAAAGAACTCCTCAATATGATGCCCATCCTTTAATCATGTTTATTCTCAAAGAACTCTACAGGAGTTAGGCATTATGTCCGAGAAAAAACCACGAAATTTGAAAGGGAAATCGAATAAAAGCAAAGAGGAGAAGTATTTTGCCCCCTGCACCAATCGGACGCATTTAAAAAGTTATGAGGATGTCAGGCGGTTGTTGAGTTCGACAATTAATGATCTCAGGCAATACAAGATTCATCCTGAAACTGCAAGGGCAATGATCTTTGGATGCCAGACGTTGTTGAGAACATTTGAAGGAATTATCATTGAGAAGGATATTGCCGAGTTGTTGGAATTTGCGAGATTGCAACAACAATCAGGAAGGCGAGGATCATCGTGTCTAAAGGTTTAAGGGCAATTGTTGATGAGTTGAAAGAATTGCTCAAGGCAAATTCCTTCCCTCTTGAGAGATGGCAGGCGGCTCTCCGGGAGATCGATGAGTGCATGGAGCCGCCTCCCAAAACAACAAAATCTGAAAGAACAAGACGACAAATATTTTTTGGAAAGGAGGAAATTATATGAGCTACAAAAGAAAGATTGTGGACAAGCCGCAAGGTCAGAATCAACTTGAAATGGCCTTTGGTCATTATGGACAACTGGATTCTATGCAGCACGATCAAGGATGGATTTACGAAAGGCTGAAGGAGTTGCATGAGGACGGTGCCTTCAGCCTGAGTCAATTCTTCGGCGTCGCCCAGTCTGTGAAAACAATGGATGTGTCAGAATTCAAGAAGCACATTGCCGATCAAAAGAAGGCCGAGCCGATTATCAAAGGGAGAAAGGCTTTGCTGACCTTTCTCAAGAAGCATATCACAACGGCGGAGGATGCCGTTACAGCAGTTCAAAATAAGATATTAAGGGTAACTCAGCCTGATGAGCCGTCCGATCCTGTGGCGAAGATGGTTCAATTCATGAAAGAGGCGGAGATCAGAAACAACTTAAAACAGATCGAACCGAAGTTGAGACAAAATGCGATCAGGGGAAATCTCACAAGGATTCAGGCCGTCCTGAGCAATCCTGATCCGTCCGACATCATAGTTGCAGATTCAGCCCTGACCGAGATGCGGAGAGAATATGCCTTCCAGTCTGATCCATCATTGATCGATGAGGAGACGGATCACATCGAGATTTACAAGGCTGTTCGAGGCAGGAGTGCGGAGATCAATTCGACCTCGATCAAGATATTGATGGATGCCGGCTTGAAAGATGATCCCCTGCCCCCCTCAGAACATTTTGAAACATTCCCTCCTCAAAACGATTACGAAAAACATATCGCAGAGAAGCGAATCGCAGCCTATCAGCGAGAGCAGGACAGGATTGCAAAGGATAAAGCATTTGAAGAAAAAAATCAGGGCATCGATCTGGAAGTTGCAGATCGGAAAAAGAGACATAGACAATAAGACCAACGGAGACCTCCTTGGGAGTGCCCGGGAGGATTGCGATCATGCCTTAAAGCCACGTGGCGCATTCCTTCCGGGATTTATTAACAGCCTTTAAATAATCTGTTGTGATCTTTGCATGGTATAATAAGAGAAATAAGGAGGACAAAAAAATGATTAAATTTAGACAGGGAGGGATTCCGTTATGAAGACAAAGAAGGATGATCGAATGACAATTGAGGTTCTTGAACGGCAGGTAGAATCTTCTACAAGGTTGGCGGAAGAGTCACAGAAGGAGATGTATGAGGCCCTTGAGTATCTTCGATATACAAACCGATTCAAAGAGAATGCTCGTTACAAGAAGTCAGATTTTTGGGCATATCTGGACGACCGATTTGCCATCAAAGAAAAACACTATCTGGAGTATGTAAGGGTTTATACAAGGTTTCCGGCTCAGGCGATGGAATATGGGGTTGGTATGGTGGCAAGGATTGAAAGGATTTGCGGATCAAAGAAGATCAAGATGGTCTTTGATGAAATCGAGAGGGAGCAATCTTCTCACAAAAAACCTCTGAGCCGCGCAAAGATTGAGCAGATAATCCAAAAGTGGAAATGGTACAGTCCTGATAACAAAGTATAAACGGTCGTTAATAGAGACGGTTGATAGACGATAAAAGATCGTGCCTTCTACTTTTGTATTTAGGAAGATTAAAGCCTCATAAATACAGTTTCATCAAATTCTAAGGGAGGCCGGGTAAATGAAGACAAAAAAGAAAGAGAAGGCAAAGAGTCAAATCAAAAACATTTGTTACTTGAGAGTATCCACGGAAGGGCAAGACAACGCGAAGAACAAGGCCGACATTTTACAATTTGCCAATGACCGGGCTTTCGGTCATATCAATTTCATCGAAGAGATTGTATCAGGGAAAGTGAGTTGGAAGAATCGGAAGATCGCCCGGATCATTGAAGATGATCTCGGCCCCGGGGACAGGCTGATTGTCCCGGAATTATCAAGGCTCGGTCGAAGCCTTCTTGACATCATGGAAATGTTATCCATTGCCAAAAGAAAAGGAATCTGTATTTTTGATGTCAAGAATAAGACAGAGTTGAATGGTTCCTTTCAGGCTGAGATCATGGCCACAATCTTTGGGATCGCTGCACAGATTGAACGCGATCTCATCTCTGCCCGGACAATAGAAGGCCTCAAGGCTGCACGGGCGCAAGGCAAACTTATTGGCAGGCCACGAGGCCCAGGCAAGAGCAAACTCGATCAATACCGTGAGGAGATCATCGCCTTGTTGAAAAATAGATCGCCCAAAAGTTTTGTTGCAAAACGCTATAAATCGTCAACGGTGAATTTACAGAATTGGCTCAAAAAAAACAAGATTGATATAAAGCCGATGGAGGACGCAACATGAACGAACCGGGAGGATTGAAAAAGAAAAATCTCGTCTTCGCTGCCCTTGTCCGGGTTTCGACGGAGAAGCAGGCAAAGCAAGGAGAGAGCCTTAAAACACAACGAACCGATCTTGAAGCCGACATCAAGATGATGAAGGGAACGATCTACAAGTGGTATGCCGGGCAGGAACACGCCAGTCCAGACTTTGAACGGAAAATCCTTGACTCTCTCATGCAGGATGCGATTGCAAACAAATTTGATGCTGTCATTGTCGCCGATATATCCCGTTGGTCAAGGGACAATGCCCGGGGATCACAGGATCTAAAAGTTCTCCAGAAAAACGGCATCCGTTTCTTTGAGAGAAGCAAGGAATATGATCTGAACAATGAGATTGATTATTTCCAGATTGCCCTCTTTGGAATCATCGGCCAAATGCAGGCGCATACACAAACAAGGAAATCCGTCCTTAATAAGATTGCCAGAGCGAGGGATGGTCATCCCACTTGCGGGAGGCCTCCATACGGCCGAACTTATGACAAAGAGAAGAAGACATGGGGAATCGATCTGGATAAACAAAAGATCATAAAGGATTGTGCCAAGAGATATATATCCGGCGAGCCAATGCGAGACATAGCAAAATCTCATGGAATGAATCTTGCCAACCTGCACCTGATATTGAAAAGCAGATGCGGCGACACATGGGAACAAAAATTCCTCTCCAAAAGAGTGAACATCGATGAAACTGTCACGATAAAAATTCCCCGCCTATTGCCGGAGGAAACAATCAGGCAAATTCATCAACACTCGGAAGGGAATAGAACCTACCTTCACGGCCAACTCACCCACCCGTATCTCTTATCGAGGATGATCTTCTGCGAGGGATGCGGCTATGCTGCACTCGGTCAGACTTCTCACAAAAGACGCCCTTACTATCGACATTCAAGAGCGAGCGATTGCAGGCAATTCGATTATGTCCCGGCAGATGTTATAGAGGCTGCTGTCATAAACGATATTTTCCAAATGTTGGGAGACAAGCCGAGGATTGAACAGGCTGCAAAAGATGCCGTCCCGAATTTGGAAGAGATGGACGATCTCAGGCAAGACATCCTCAACGCCGAACAGCAACTCTTAAAAATCAAGAAGGCCAAAGACAAGCTCCTTGATCAGGTTGAAACAGGCATCCTCCACGGGGATGAACTCAAAGAGAGGATGGAGAAACACAGAGAAAGGGAAGCCGTTCTGAAATCAAAGATTGAAACAGGCAGGGCGAAACTCGCAAGCATCCCTTCCAAAGAGGCCGTTGCGAAAAGATCAGGATTCCTTTTACGATTGGCGGAGGATATCTTGAAGAGTTCAAATCACCTTGACGCATCGATGACATTCGCCGACAAGAAGCGTCTTCTCCAATATGCGTTCGCAGGCAAGGACTCCGATAATAGAAGGCATGGGGTTTATATAAAGAAGGCGGGGAAACGAAGATGGACTTACACAATCCGTGGCCTTCTCTATAACTCAGAAGGCGTTGCTCCGAGGATTGTTACCGAGCCCTTCATCTATGAGCCGGACGAAGGAACAGGCATCATGACCCTTGAGGAATCAAAGGCCGGAATGATCGCTGCAAGGAAGAGTTACATGGAGAGGCATCAGGACCTAACTCTGCCACGTCTTCGTTCCGCATACCACGGCGGCCGTTACTATAAACGAAAATGCCGACCCCGATGTGCCGCGGGACATATTGATGGAGCTGGCGAAAATTGTCCCTCATAATGATAACTACCGGCACGGGGAGGGGAACTCCGCGGCCCACATCAAGGCCTCTATTCTCGGGGCTTCGGAAACGATGTTTATAGAAAACGGCGAGCTGGTCCTGGGTGCATGGCAGTCTATCTTCTGCTGTGAATTTGACGGACCGCGGTCGCGGCAGGTAATTGTCATGCTAACAGCGCTTCCAGCGCCTGAATAGTTTTCATCCGGAATGCGAGTCCGCAGATATCGATGCTCAGTGCCGTAAGGCGATGGCCCCCTTATCCCTGTCCGCGATCTAATGGTGATTGATGTTTGATTTAATGGTTTTAGTTTTTGTGGGGCTATAATTTTTCAAACATGGCCTGGAGTTCCTTGATCAAGGCGATCTCCATGTCGATGGAGTGTTCGTCGGCGAGAATAAATTCGACCTCGTAATAGGTCTGGTACTCCACGGCGCTGGTGGTGTGCTCGACGACCCGGGTGAGGGCGATGTCTCTTAAGCCTTCGTAGTCTTTTGTACGGGATATTTCCGTCTTGCGGAGGACAAGGAGCATGGCCTTCTTGGCGTCTTCGACGGTCTTAAGAACAATATCAATCCCCTCCAGTTTCTTGATGGCCTTGGTGATCTTTTCGTCCCTTACTCTGATTTTCATAATCCCCCCGCTCCCGGTGCTTTTCTTGATGCGCACAGTCGTTAGTTTCATCAGGAGTCTATTAAATTTGCGGCAGGACGTCAACAGAATTGACGCGCGCCGAAGCGGAATCATAAAGGCAAATGAATGCCGCACGGACCCGCCGATCCGGAAAACGCCGGCTCAGTCATTAATCATTGTGAAGTCAGGTCATGACGGGTGAGCGGATTAGTTGCGTCTTTTTTTCCGCCTGTCAAGAATCTCGGCGAGTATAGGGAGAAGAACCAATCCGAAGGGCAAGACTATTATTATCAAGACCGGGACGTGCAGGGACAGGCGCTTTACGTATGACTTAAGATCGTGAGTTTCCTCCCGCGTCCAGACGATCCCGGTGTTTCTGTGTTTCATCAAAAGCCGCATGAAGCCCCGGATATACTGGCCTTCTTCAAGCAACAAATCCCTGTTTTTTGAAATAAACCTTTTGAAAAATAGTTTTATCATACAGTTGAGTTCCAGCCGGGTACTTGTGTGACCGTCAAGGCAATACTTTTCGCAGGAACTGACCTGTAAACGATTCCTCAGCACACGCAACCTCTTCGGGGGTTCCGGACGAGACGATTCGACCTCCGCCGGGACCACCCTCGGGGCCGAGATCAATAATATGGTCGGCGCACTTTATGACATCAAGATTATGTTCGATGACGAGGACAGTGTTCCCCATGCCTACCAACCTTACAAGGACATCGAGAAGTTTCTGAATGTCCGCCGCATGAAGGCCGATAGTCGGCTCGTCGAGGATATAGAGAGTGTTGCTGTTCATACGCTTCCCCAGCTCCCGAGATAATTTGATGCGCTGGGCCTCTCCCCCGGAAAGCGTCGTCGCCGACTGACCCAACCTGATGTAACCAAGACCGACATCGAAAAGGAGTTGCAGCTTGGATCGTACGGCCGGAATATTATCGAAAAATGCAAGCGCCTGATCTACGGACATGTCGAGGACATCGGCAATGTTTTTGTCTTTGTATTTGATTTCCAGGGTGTCGCGATTGAATCTTTTTCCGCGGCAGACATCGCACGTCACATACACATCAGGGAGAAAATGCATTTCGATCTTGATGAGGCCGTTTCCCTCGCAGGCCTCACATCGACCTCCCTTGACATTGAAACTGAAACGGCCGGGCTTATAGCCTCTGATCCTGGATTCGGGAAGGCCTGTGAAAAGATCCCGGATGTGGGAAAAGATTCCTGTATAAGTCACAGGATTGGAACGGGGGGTGCGTCCTATAGGCTGCTGGTTCATGATGATGACCCTCTCAATTCCCCCGAGGTCAACGATCCTCTTGATCTTCCCCATGCCGCCCTGATAATTATCGAGCCGTCTGGCCATGGCTTTGTATAATGTTTCAATCACCATCGTGCTTTTCCCGGAACCGGAAACACCCGTCACGGCTGTAAAGAGTCCCACGGGAATCCTGATATCTATGTTCTTGAGATTATGCTCACGGGCCCCTTCCAGGACAATAAATCTGTCGGGCATGGATCTTCTTTTTTCAGGGACGGGGATGACGAGTTTTCCTGAGAGAAACAAGCCCGTTAAGGATTTGTCGCTTTGGCAGATCTCCTCCGGTGTTCCATGAAAGACGACTTCACCTCCATCGAATCCGGCGCCGGGCCCCATGTCGAGAATATAATCGGAAGACATCATCATGGCCGGGTCATGCTCCACGACCAAAACTGTATTACCCATATCCCTCAGTCGCTGGAGAGTGGAAATGAGTCTGGCATTATCCCTCTGGTGGAGGCCTATCGTCGGTTCATCAAGAACATAAAGGACACCGACAAGTCCCGATCCTATCTGAGTCGCCAGCCTGATGCGCTGGCCCTCGCCGCCGGAAAGGCTGCCGGACGAACGTTCGAGACTGAGGTAATCCATGCCTACATCGGCTAAGAATTTCAGCCTCTCTTTAATCTCCTTGAGAATTCTTTCGGAGATGAGGGCTTCCTGGTTCGACAGCGGCAGGGTTTCGAAGAAAGCAAGGCACTCTTTTATGCAGAGCCTGCACAGATCGTAGATATTCTTGCCTTCCACAGTGACAGCCAGGCTCTCTTTCTTCAGCCGTGCACCATGGCAGGTCGGACATTCTTGCAAGTTGATATACCGCGACAGTTCCATCCTCACGGCATTGGAGTTGGTTTCCTTATAGCGCCGGTCAAGCTGTTTGAGTATCCCCTCAAAAGGCCTGCTGTAAAAGAAGCGCCTCCCGTCCCGGTCAAGATAGAACCTGATCGTCTCTTTTCCCGAGCCATACAGAAGAACTGTCTGTATCTCCTTAGGCAATTGATTAAATGGGCTGTTTACATCGAAATGGTAATGCTCTGAGAGTGCGTCCAGCATCTGGTAATGATAAACAGAGCTCCGGCCTGACCAGGGAGCGACAGCGCCCTCCCGCACTGAAAGTTCCCGATCGGGAACCACCAGGTTCTCGTCGAAATACATTCGGGTACCGAGGCCGTCGCAATCGGGGCAGGCGCCATAGGGGCTGTTGAAGGAAAAATTACGGGGGGCCAGTTCCGGCATGCTGATGCCGCATTCGGGGCAGGCATACTTCTCGCTGAAGAGGATCTCGTCGCCTCCCGCAACGTCGATGCGCACGAGTCCATCGGAAAGGTGGGTCGCAATCTCGAGGGAATCCCTGAGGCGCCTCCTGATCCCTTCCTTGACAAACAGCCTGTCAACTACGACATCGATGTTGTGGCGTTTCTTCTTGTCGAGAGCAATATCATCGCCGAGTTCGCGGAGATCACCGTCGATGCGCACCCGGACAAACCCGTCTTTCTGCAGCTTCTTCAATTCTTTTTGATATTCCCCTTTTTTGCCCCGGGCGATTGGGGCGAGGATGCTGATCTTGGTCTTCTCAGGAAAGGCCAGGATGCTGTCAAGCATCATGTCGATGGTCTGGGATCTAATCTCTTTCCCGCATTGATAGCAGTGCGGAACCCCTATCCTCGCGTAAAGGAGGCGCAGATAGTCGTAGATCTCGGTGACCGTCCCCACAGTTGAACGGGGATTATGGCTTGCCGTCCTCTGCTCAATGGCTATGGCGGGAGACAATCCCTCGATAGATTCGACATCAGGTTTGTCCATCTGCCCGATAAACTGCCTGGCATAGGTGGACAGGGATTCCACGTAGCGCCTCTGCCCTTCCGCATATATGGTGTCAAAGGCGAGTGACGACTTGCCTGATCCGCTGACCCCGGTTATGATAACCAGCTTATCGCGAGGGATATCGATATTTATATTTTTAAGGTTATGCTGTGACGCTCCCTTTATTCTTATGTAGCTCATTCCTTCATTAACTCTTCAAAGGTAAAAACCCCCCGCCTCTCTGATTCATTTCTCTTTCATTATCCCTGCAGCTTTATTTCAATGAGGGACTTTCTTCTCAGCTCTTTAATCCATTCTTCGTATTTCTTGTCGATCTTTTCCTCTTCAAGCTTTGCCTTGATCTCTTCGCGGACGGATTCGATGGGCTTTATTCCCGCGCCTCTTCTGTCCACCGCCTGGATTATGTGCAACCCTATAGGGGATTCAATGACCTTGCTGATTTCGTCCTTCTTCAAGCCAAAAGCAACACCTTCGACGGCAGGAAGCATTGACCCCTTTTCCAGAAAGCCGAGATCACCGGCGGTAGCGGCAGAGGGCCCCTGGGAATACTGTACCGCAACCAGGTCAAATTGCTCTCCGTTCAGTAGGCGCTTATATATTGCATCCATTTCTTCCCGGAGCTTGGCCTTGGTTTTTGTATCGGCGCCTTTGGGAAATAAGATCAGGATCTGCCTGATCCGTACGGCTTCTCTACCCTCATAAGCATCCCGGTTCTTGCGGTAATATTCACCTATCTCGTCTTCAGTAACTGCAACCTTGGATTTTATTTCGCGCCTGAGCAGTCTCATGCGGAGAAGGTGCGCCTTGACCTCTTTCCTGTGCGCCTCGAGGGAGGAGTTCTCTTTCGCAAGCTCCGTTATCAGGTCCTCCATCTTCATCTTTCTCCGGGAAAGGTAGTCGTTGACGGTATCGGTGACTTCCTCGTCCTTGACGATCATTTGCGATTTCTTCGCCTCCTGATCAATAATGATGTTGTCGATCATCTTGTTCAACATTGCCAGTCTGTTTTCTGTTATGATTTTTTCCTTGTCCGGACCCTTATATCCTTCCTGTATCCTCTTCTCGAACGGTTCAAAAGCGGAATTAAGTTCCGTTAAGGTAATAACGTCGCCGTTTACAACGGCAACGATTCTTTCCATGATTTCCGCCATGGCCGGAACGGATATGAATATCCCTGCCGCGATGATAATGTATTTCCATGTAGCCGATATTTTCACTGTCATACCTCATCGTTCTGCTTCATTAAGCAGGGGGACCGTTTCTTTTTTCAGAAGGTCCCTGTTGATTTCTATTACCGCCTTTGACCTCAGGGCGCCCAGCCACAGCGCATACTCCTGGTCCTCTTTCTGCTTCCTCAGATCGGTCAGGACCTGGCCTTTGATAACGTCCCGCCCGGTCTTTCCCTTTTCTATGATCTTAAAAATATGATATCCAAAAGGACTTCTTATGACCGGGCCGATTTCTCCGGGCCGCTGCGAAAAGATAGCGGCATCGATTTCTTCCGGCATGATGCCCTGACTTACAAAACCAAGGTCACCGCCTGTCGTCGCCTCGGGACCAATGGATTCTTCACGGGCAACCTTAGCAAAATCTTCGCCCCGCATCAACCTCTTCAGGATGGCATCTGCCTTCTCCCGCTCCCTTACAACTATCTGGGCCACATGCACTCTCTTTTCCGAAGCATACATACCCCTGTGCTCTCTGCGATATGCCTTCCCCTCATCCTCTTTCACTTGAATCTTCGCATTCACCTCCGCTGCAATCAGCTTTTCGAGGATCATCCGTTTTCTCAGTTCTTCCTTCCATCGGCCGTAATCGACTTTTCGTGTTGCCAGGGCCTTGTCAAAACCGCCTTCTAACGCATAGCTTTCCTTAATATCTTCGATCTTCTTTGCCAATTCAGCGTTACTGACGGATATGGATAACTCCCTGGCGCGGAGGAGCATGATCTCTTCATCAATTAGAATATTCAAAACCTCCTCTTTGAGGCGCTCATAGTCCTCCGGGGTTAGGGAGGATTTGTCCAGTACGGAATTCACGTCTCTGGCAAATCTCTCATTGAACTCGGCAATCGTGATAGTCATGCCGTTCACGGTTGCCAGAGGTCTTGACGTACCAGTCCCTCCGCAGCCGAATATGTCGCAGACGAGAACGGCTGTAAGAAGGCACAGCATGATTCTGCCGACCGCAGGCGCATAATGCTTGCCGCGCCCCGTAAGTGTGGTGACAGGAAGCCGTGCGATGACGCCGTCTCCTGCGAATATAATTTTCAACAAGATACTCATCAATTGACCAGCAGCTTCAGCAGCTCCCTCGTGTGCCTTGTAATATCGCTCGCCCTGAGATCCGGCATGAAGACGCTGAGTTTTAAATCGGGCGTCAACTTCATCCCTTCCATCTTCTTCCGCGCGAGCTCGACGATGCGCGCAGGATTCACGGGGCTTTCCCGGCTAAATTCGATCTGCATGTTCTTGCCATCGTATACCATCTTCTTCCCTTTGACAACTGCCAGGAGATTCCTGATGCCTATCGCCTCGAAAAGATTTTCCAGCTCCGGCGGCACAAACCCATAGCAGTCGACAATCTCCTCTCTGATCTTTTCTATATCTTCATCTGTCGAAGCCAAGGATAATCTCTTGTAGGTAACCAGCCTGCGGTGGACGTCGGGCATGTAGTCCTCGGGTATGAATGCGGGCAGGCCCAAGTGTATTTCCGGTTTTGTCTCTTCGACGGGTCTTTCTTCTCCCTTGATTTCCCTGATCGTCCGCTCCATTAATTCCGTATACAATTCATATCCCACGGCCGCAATCTGCCCTGATTGGGATGTCCCGAGAATGTTCCCGGCCCCTCTTATTTCCAGGTCGTTGGAGGCAAGGCGGTAGCCGGAACCTGGTTCCGTAAAGTCCATTATAACACGAAGCCGCCTCTGCGTGTCCCGTGATAACATCGCGCCTTTCGGCACGAGGAGGCAGGCATAGGCCTCTTCTTTAGACCGCCCGACCCTTCCCCTGATCTGATAAAGTTGCGCGAGTCCGAACCGGTCCGCCCGATTGATGATTATCGTATTTGCCGTGGGAATATCTACGCCAGATGCTATTATGGACGTGCAGACCAGGCAATTGTAGTCTCCCCGGACGAATCTTGCCATCGTCTCCTCGATATCGGCGCCCTTCATACGGCCGTGAACAACCCCGATCCTCGCTTCCGGAACAAGTTTCTCCACCAGCATGGCCATAGTGTATATGGATTGCACCCGGTCATGGAGAAAAAAGACCTGGCCGTTTCTGTTAATTTCCTGCCGGATGGAGTCCCTTATTATGTCCTCGCTGAATTCAAATACAGAAGTCTTGATGGGAAGCCTGTCTTCCGGAGCCGTATTGATGATGGACAAATCGCGGATGCCGACGAGTGAAAGATGCAAAGTCCTCGGTATGGGTGTCGCGGTCAGCGTAAGGACATCCACAAGGGTTCTGAGCTTTTTGAGCTTCTCCTTATGGGTTACGCCAAATCGCTGTTCCTCATCTATAATGACCAGTCCCAGATCCTTGAACACGATATCTTTCTGCAGCAGACGATGGGTCCCGATGACGATATCCACAGTCCCCCTGTTTATTTCCTCCACAATTTCCCGCTGCTCCTTCTTTGTCTTCAAACGGTTCAAGACTTCCACGCGGACGGGATAGTCTTTCAATCTCCGGGAAAATGTCTGGAAGTGCTGTTCCGCGAGTATCGTCGTGGGGACCAGAATGGCTACCTGTTTTCCTTCCATGGCCGCACGGAAAGACGCCCTCAGGGCAACTTCCGTCTTCCCGAATCCCGCATCGCCGCAAACCAGCCTGTCCATGGGCTTTTCATGGCCCATGTCAAGAAGGACATCCTCGATGGATTTCGACTGATCGGGTGTTTCCTCGTATTCGAAGGTGGAACAGAATTCATCGTAAATCCTGTCGGGAGCGGAGAAGGCGTGGCCGTCCATAACCTCCCTCGCGGCGTATACGGATACCAGTTCTTCCGCAACCTCACGGACGGACTTTTTAACCTTTTCTTTTACGGCTTCCCAGGAAGAGCCGCCAAGCTTGTCGATTCTCGGTGTGGCGCCTTCGGGGCCGATATACCTCTGGATCTGATCGAGCCGGTCTATGGGTATGTAGAGTTTGTCGCAATCCAGATATTCAAGAAGAAGGAAGTCGTTCTCGATTTCACTGACAACGAGTTTCTGCAGCCCCCGGTACACGCCGATGCCGTGGTCCGTGTGGACAGCATAATCCCCTTCTTTCAGATCGCCGAATGACTTCAGGAAGTATCCTTCTCTGACATGCCGCGCCCGCCTTCGCGGTATCTTCTTGCCGAATATCTCCTCTTCCGTAATCACAATCAGTTTCAGATCGGGAAGACGGAACCCTCCCGTCAGTTTGCCCTCCCTGATGACGAGACGCCCGCCCTCTGTGTGCGCTTCGACATCTGCCGCGAAAGACGCCTTTGACCTGGTGACGGGCAGGCTGTACTGTTCGAGGAGATGATTCAAACGCTCCACCTCTTCCTGTCCTGTTCCTAAGAATTGCACCAGATAGCCTTCATGAAGCCACTCCTTTATCTTTTCCGCGAGGGGCTTGAGCAATCCGTCTCCTTCATGCGGTCTCGGTGATGCGGGAGGCGGCCGCCAGTCCGTGTCTATATGAATTTCTATATTTGAAGAAGCGGCGTCATCTTCGTCATGACGCGCATCCCTGATATGCAGGCCTTCGAGGAATACTTTTTGAAAATTATCGGATTGCCTGAGAACAGTTTCATCTGTGAGATAAAAAGATTCCTTTTCTAAGTAAAATTTCTCCCCGCCGCGGGCCTTGAGCAGGAAACGGTCAATTGCGTTTTCAATGTCCTCCTGCGCCTTTTCTATTGCGGGCAAATCGTCAAAAACGAGAATGGAGCTCTCCGGGGCGAAATCAAGTAATGTCCCCAACGCGCCGGAGAGATTTTGTCTTCCCGCTTCCGCCGGAGACCCGGAAACGCTCCCTTCCTTTTTATTATCGAATGATTCGTAAAAGAGAGGCAGGTACATGGGGTTCACGGAAGAGAGGAGACCATTTTCCAGCATCCCGACAAGGTTGGTCTTCACCATCCGGGGAAGTTCCAATTCGAGAGACCTGTACTTGATGTTTTCTATGGCCTGCTGTCTTCTCTCTTCGGAGAGGATCACTTCTCTCGCGGGGGTCAGCGTAAAATCCACCAATTCACCCGTGGACCGCTGGGAGGCGGGGTCATACTCCCTGATCGACTCCAGCTCATCCCCGATGAATTCCATCCTGACCGGCCGGAGAAGCGTGGGAGGGAAGATGTCTATGATATGGCCGCGCAAGCTGAATTGGCCCTTTTCATCCGCAAGCGTTACCCTCTTGTAACCCCCCTGGGATAATTTCTGCACGAGATTGTCCCTGTCTATCGTGTCTCCGATGGAGATTGTTTCAATATAGGCTTGGAGGATTTTTCGGGGTATGACTTTTTGCATCAGGGCCTTGAGCGGCACTACGACTACGGCCTGCTTTCCCATGATGAGTCTGCAGAGGATCTCCATGCGGGACAATTCCACATCCTGCTGAAAAGCCACTATGTCTGTCGAAAAAAAATCCCCCGGCGGATACAGAAAGGCATTGTTTTCGCCGGCCGTGAAAAAGGAAATGTCCTGGTGGATATCCCTGGCTTCCTTCTCAGTGGGGGCGACCACGATCAGTGTCCTTTCCGTATGCTTGGAGATTAACGAAAGGAGGAAGGCTCTTGCCGAACCCCGAAGACCGCTGACGGTCAGTTCTTTCTCTTTCCCCCTTATTCCGCCAAACAGGGCTGTAAAGGGAGGACCGTCTAATTTTTTTTCTTTATTAATAATTTTTCTCACGTAAAAAACTCTGCGATCCCCTTCAATGGAGAGAGAAACAGCCGGATCGAAATTCTCTCATATAGTATGCACTCGTTTCTTAAATGGCAAGCATCGTCCCCGGGGCCTGCCGGCCGAAAAACCTCACCTATATCATACACATATTTTATTCAAGAATAAAGATGTCCACCTTAGTTATTGACAAGGGGAGGCATTTGGGATAGCTATTTTCAAGAATCACTGTTGAATTCGGTAGCGAGTGCATTCCCCGTGGCTTGCTGCGGAGAGCTTCAATGAGGGCTTTGAAAATCTCCCCTCTGTCATTGAGACGGAAGGGAGAAATATTATAAGCCGATGAAAAATTTCCGTATTGCCCATGCGCGAGCCCTCCGCATTGCTTAACGTTGCGGCTCAACTTCGCAGGGGTCAGGTTTTTTTGATATCAGACGATGATCAGCGTTGAAGATGCTTTGCATAAGATTCTTGATGTATTCGTTCCCTTAGGACAGGAGAAGGTTAACATCCTAAGTTCCTTGGGAAGGGTCATCGGCGAGGATATATACGCGTCCAGAAACATTCCGCCGAGGGATAACTCGGCCATGGATGGATATGCCGTACGCTGGGAAGATACCCGCGGCGCTTCAAGAGGGAAGCCCGTCGTTCTCAATGTCATTGAGGATATACCAGCCGGAGCCATTCCGCAAAAAAGCATTGGCAAAGGCGAGTCATCTCGGATTATGACCGGTGCGCCTGTTCCGGATGGCGCCAATGCAATCGTGAGAGTGGAAGACACGGCGAAGCATGGGCGGAGAGTCGACGTATTCGTACAGGCTAAAAGGGGTCAGGATATCAGGCTCGCAGGCGAAGATGTCAGAGATGGGGAACTTGTCATTGCCCGCGGCGATGTCATCAGGCCGGCGGAAATAGGCATGCTCGCGTCGCTGGGCCGCTCTTTCATAATGGTGTACCAGAGACCCATCGTCGCCGTCCTGGCCACAGGAGATGAACTGGTTGATATTGACGACAACCCGAACCCATGGCAGATAGTGAGCAGCAACAGTTATTCCCTTGCCGCCCAGATTATTGACTCTGGCGGGATCCCCCTTCAGATAGGCATAGCGAAAGATACGAGAGAGGATCTTGTCTCAAAATTCAAAGCCGCCCTGCGGGCCGATGTTATCGTGTCATCGGGCGGCGTGTCGGTGGGAGACTATGATCTTGTCAAGGATGTCATGAAGGAAGTGGGGAACAAGATGCAATTCTGGCGGGTCGCCATGAGACCAGGAAGACCCCTTGCCTTCGGCTCGATGGGCGGCGTTCCGATGTTCGGACTTCCCGGCAACCCCGTATCGTCGATGGTCTCCTTTGAACAGTTTGTCAGACCGTCAATTCTCAAGATGATGGGCCATAAGAATCTGTTCAGGAGAACTGTCAAGGCAACGATCCGTGAAGACATCACAAAGAAGAAAGGGGCGAAGCATTTTATCAGAGCCCGTGTCGAATATAAGAACGGCAGATTTATGGTAACATCTACGGGAGATCAGGGTTCCGGCATACTGAAGTCGATGGTCAGGGCAAATGGCCTGATCGTGCTGCCGGAGAATTCAACATCCGCCAAGAAGGGCGATGAGGTAGCCGTTCAACTTATTGACGGATCTCTCGAACAGACAGTTAAGCCTCAGTATCCGTAACAGCGCGGAAGTGCCAAGGTCACTGGTGGGCCTCCTGGACTTCAAATCCAGTGCGGGGCGCTAGAACCGTCCCGGGTGGGTTCGATTCCCATGCACTTCCGCCAT
>Ga0182021_10002561_pt1 | contig 21216 bp, 15 predicted proteins | sample 612E3MmetaG_FD_120493 | JGI IMG/M metagenome (GOLD analysis project Ga0182021, IMG submission 120493) | Permafrost microbial communities from Stordalen Mire, Sweden - 612E3M metaG (Illumina Assembly) | ecosystem: Environmental > Terrestrial > Soil > Wetlands > Permafrost | place: Sweden... | reverse complement strand
GGCCGGTTTCGGGGCTGGGCGTTCGTGCGGAACTTTTGGTTTCGCGCGGCGCACCTCGCAGCCATCGGGGTAGTCGCCGCGGAATCCCTGGGCGGTGTTGTTTGTCCGCTGACCAGGTGGGAGGACCGATTGCGGCTGCTGGCAGGCGGCCAGCAGCGCTACGCCGGGTCTTTCATCCAGCACTGGCTTCACCGGTTGATCTTCTTCGACTTTGGCGAGCGCGTCTTCACGATTGCCTATCTCGCCTTCTTTCTGGCTGTGGCCCTCAGCTTCTGGCTGATCCCGCCGCGCTGGCCACGCGTCGGTGCGCGGCCACGATAGGAACCCGGACAAGGCCTTGGCCACGCGCCCGTCAGCATTTTGCCTTCGGGACTCGGAATTCTGGTGAGTTGAAAGGGATTGAATCGTTCGGGCGACGATGGCAGATTTTGTTGGAACCGGTTAGAATATGCGATCATGAGCACCAAAGACGTTCTGCTGGAAGTGGCGGAGAAGCTGCCGCAAGACGCCAGCCTGGCCGATGCCATCCATGAGATCGAATTCCGCCAGGCCGTCGAACAGGGCCTCGCGGAGTTGGACCGCGGGGAAGGCATTCCCATCGAGCAAGTCAAAGCTAAGATCCAGCAATGGGCCGAAAGGTGATCATTTCGCCTTCTGGCGAATCCGACCTCTCGGACATCGTTGCTTATGTTGCCCGGCACAATCAGGATGCGGCGCTGCGGCTGGGCCATGCGCTAATCGCGCGCGCTGAGTCTCTGGCGGAATTCCCGGAGATCGGTCGCATCGTGCCGGAGTTCAAACGGTCGGACCTGCGTGAAATCATTCACCGGTCCTATCGTATCATCTACCGGCTTCGGACCGACCAGCCTGTCGTAGAAATCGTGCGGTTCTGGCATGCGGCACGCGGATTCCCGCAGATACCTTCGACATGACTCAATTTGCAATCCTCATGCCCCTCCTCGCCCTCCTCACATCTCTGCCAGCCTGCTCGCGATCCCCAGCCCCTGACCCCGTGACCACGAGAGCTTCTTCCCCGTCAGGCGACCTGTCGCCGGTCGCCCTAGCGGTGTCGCCCGACGGCCAGACCCTCTATGTGGGCTGTGCAACCGCCAGGCAGGTGCTGGTCTTCGATACCCATCAGCGCCATATCACCAACCGGCTGCCGCTGCCGGGTGAGCCGTCGGGGTTGGAGTTGGCGCCCGACGGCAGGCGGCTATTCGTTACCTGCAAGGGACCTGCCAGTCAGGTTTGTGTGCTGGACACGGCGTCCGGGAAGGTGCTGAAGACTTTGGCTGCCGGCCACACGGCCCTCGGCCCGGTCTTGAGCCGCGACGGTAAGACGCTCTTTGTGTGCAACCGTTTCAACGACGCGGTCTCGGTGCTGGACCTGAGCCAGGATCGCGAGGAAGCGCGCATCCCGGTGGCGCGCGAGCCGGTGTCGGCCGCCCTGACGCGGGACGGGCGCTTCCTGCTGGTTGCCAACCACCTGCCGCGTGGCCGCTCAGATTTGCCTTACGTGGCGGCCACCGTAAGCGTGATTGACACGACCCTGCGCAAGGTGGTCAAGGAATTGCGCCTGCCGAACGGCAGCATCAACCTGCGTCAGATTTGCATCTCTCCGGACGGCAAGTACGGGTGCCTGGCTCAGACAGTGGGCCGATTCCAGATGCCGGTCACCTATCTCACGCGCGGCTGGGTCAACACCAGCGCCTTCACGCTTATTGACCTGGCTGCGCTGGAAGTGGTGAACACGGTGCTGCTGGATGACGTGGATCGCGGCGCGGCCAATCCCTGGGCGGCAGCGTGGTCTGCTGATGGCCGGTGGCTGTGCGTCACACACGCGGGCACGCATGAATTGAGCCTTATTGACTTCCCGGGTCTGCTAAAGAAGCTGGCCGCCCTGCCCGCCGCGGCGCCCCTCGCGGTGACGAACAGTTACGCCAGCTCACTTTGCGCCGCCGATGTGCCCAATGACCTGTCCTTCCTCTACGGCCTGCGTCACCGGGTGCAACTCAATGGCCAGGGCCCGCGCGCGATGGTCATCGTCGGCAACCGGGCCTTTGTGGCGAGCTATTTCTCGGACAGCCTGGACGTGGTGGACCTGTCCGCCGCCAACCCCGCGGCGGAGGCCGTGGCGCTGAATCCGGGGTATAAGCCGACAACGCTCCGCCGCGGCGAGATGTATTTCAACGACGCGACGATCTGCTTCCAGGGGTGGCAAAGCTGCGCCAGTTGCCACGACGACGACGCGCGTGTGGACGGTCTCAACTGGGACCTGCTCAACGACGGCATCGGGAATCCCAAGGACACCAAGAGCCTGGTGCTGTCTTACCAGACGCCGCCCGTGATGAGCCTGGGTGTCCGGGCCACGGCAGAGATCGCCGTCCGGAACGGCATCCAGAATTCTCTCGGCACCGCGCTGCCCGAGGAGGTGGCGGCGGCGATGGACGAGTGGCTCAAATCACTCAAGCCGGGCCCCAGCCCCTACTGGGTCAATGGTCGGTTGTCCGAAGCCGCTCGGCGCGGTGAGAAGCTGTTCCAGAGCGCCGACACGGGCTGCGTCAACTGCCACGAACCGCCGTTGTTCACCGACCTGCATTCCTACAACGTCGGCACGCAGAATCCTTTCGACAAGGACGACAAGGAATTTGACACCCCAACGCTGCGCGAACTTTGGCGCACCTCGCCCTACCTGCATGACGGCTCGGCAGCCACGATCCGCGACGTGCTGACCACGCGCAATCCGAAGGACGAACACGGCAAGACCTCACGACTCAGCGCGCCGCAGATTGACGATCTGGCCGAGTATCTGCTCTCCCTATGATGCGGCCCCGGGCATTCAGTCAGAGAATCTCGGGGAGTATTCGAGGCGGGTTTCCGTCCAACACTTATGGTCCGGCTTGGTCAAATTGAGTAACGTATTGCTATGCAAAGAAAGATCACCATACACATCACACAGGTTTCTGGATCACCCATCGCCATTATGCTCACAGCTTCACTCATTCTCGGCTCCGCGCCCGCTGCCCGAGCGGCACAGACTGAATCCCTTGTTCAGGGTAACACAGCTTTTGCCCTGGACCTCTATGGCCAGCTTAAGACCAGTCCGGGCAACCTGTTCTTCTCGCCCTATAGCATCTCCACGGCCCTGGCGATGACTTATGCCGGCGCGCGCGGCGAAACCGAGAAGCAGATGGGCCGAGTCTTCCATTTCGACAAAGACCAACGACAGGTCCATTCCGCTTTCGGCGCACTCCAGCGGCAACTGGGCGAAGCCGGCAACCAGAAGGGCATTGAGCTGAGCATCGCCAATGCTCTATGGGCACAAAAGGGCCACCCTTTCCTCCCCTCCTTCCTTCAAACCGGCCAGGGCGAATATCAAGCCAACATCGCCCAGGCTGACTTCAAGACCGGCGCGGACGCAGTCAGAGGCGAGATCAACCGTTGGGTGGCGCAGAAGACCAAGGACAAAATCCAGGAGATTCTACCGCCCGGCAGCCTCGATGCGCTAACCCGGCTGGTACTGGCCAACGCCATTTACTTCAAGGGAACCTGGGCCAAGCAGTATGACAAAGCCGGCACCTCTCCGCAGCCGTTCCACTTTTCGCCAACTCGCCAGGCTGAGGTGCCGCTGATGCACCACTTCGATAATGTCCGATACATGGAGAACAGCGACTTCCAGGCCGTAGAGCTGCCCTACAGCAGCGGTGGGCTCGCGATGGTGATCTTGCTGCCGCGCCAGATGGATGGCTGCGGCGGCTTGGAAAACCGGCTGGCTCCCGCGCTGCTGTCGGAAGCACTCAGCCAAATGAAGCAGCAAAAAGTCGAAATCTTCCTGCCCAGGTTCAAACTGGAATCCAGCTTCAAGCTCAACGACACGCTGGCCCGGATGGGGATGTCCGATGCCTTCGGGTCGAACGCTGATTTCTCCGGTCTGGATCAGACCAGGGACCTCTTTATTTCCGGCATCTTCCACAAAGCCTGGGGAGAAGTTAACGAAGAAGGCACCGAAGCGGCAGCGGCCACCGCTGTGGTAATGGCCAGAAGCGCCGCACTCAAGCGGCCGCCGCCGCCTCCCGTGTTCCGCGCCGACCATCCCTTCGTCTTCTTCATTCACGACACCCGTTCCGGCAGCCTGCTGTTTCTGGGCCGGCTGGCGGATCCGGGCCACTGATGCCCGCCGCCGAGGCCAAGATCTGTATCCAAGGCTGGCAAAGCCGGGCCAGGGCCTGGCCGACTATCTCCTCTCCCCATGAGGCGCCCCCCGACATTCAGTCAGGGAATTTCGGGGAGCATTCGAGGCGGATTTCCGTCCAACACTTATGGACCGGCTTGGTCAAATTGAGTAAGGTATTCCTATGCAAAGAAAGATTGCCATACACATCACCCGGGTTTCTGGATTGCACCTCGCCATTATGCTCACGGCTTCACTCATTCTCGGCTCTGCGCCCGCCGCCCGAGCGGCTCAGACTGAATCCCCTGTTCAGGGCAACACGGCCTTTGCCCTGGACCTCTACGGCCAGCTCAAAACCAGTCCGGGCAACCTGTTCTTCTCGCCCTACAGCATCTCCACGGCCCTGGCGATGACCTATGCCGGCGCGCGCGGCGAAACCGAGAAGCAAATGGGCCGAGTCCTCCGCTTCGACAAAGACCAACGACAGGTCCATTCCGCCTTCGGCGCACTCCAACGACAATTGGGCGAAGCGGGCAACCAGAAGGGCATCGAGCTGAGTGTTGCCAATGGACTGTGGGCCTAGAAAGGCCATCCTTTCCAGCCCGCCTTCCTCCAAATCGCCCAGGGCGAATACCAGGCCAATCTCAACCAGGCTGACTTCAAGACCGGCGCGGACGCAGTCAGAGGCGAGATCAACCGTTGGGTGGCGCAGAAGACCAAGGACAAAATCCAGGAGATTCTGCCGCCCCGCAGCCTCGATGAGGCTACCCGGCTGGTGCTGGCCAACGCCATTTATTTCAAGGGAACCTGGGCCAAGCAGTATGACAAAGCCGGCACCTACCCCCACCCATTCCACCTTTCGGCGGCTCACCAGGCAGATGTGCCGCTGATGCACCACTTCGATAGTGTCCGATACATGGAGAACAGTGACTTCCAGGCTGTAGAGTTGCCCTACAGCAGCGGGGGGCTCGCGATGGTCATATTGCTGCCGCGCCAGGTGGATGGCTGCGGCGGCTTGGAAAACCGGCTGGCTCCCGCGCTGCTCTCGGGCACGCTCAGCCAAATGAAGGAGCAAAAAGTCGAAATCTTCCTGCCCAGGTTCAAACTGGAATCCAGCTTCAAGCTCAACGACGCGCTGGCCCTGATGGGTATGTCGGATGCCTTCGTTTGGCCGAAAGCCGATTTTTCCGGCATGGATGGGACCAGAGACCTCTACATTTCCCATGTCTTCCACAAGGCCTGGGGTGAGGTCAATGAGGAGGGCACTGAAGCAGCGGCGGCAACGGTCGTGGTGCATGCCCTGGGGACGGGTGCGAGGCGCCCTGCGCCTTCCCCGGTCTTCCGCGCCGATCATCCCTTCATCTTTTTCATTCGCGACACCCGTTCCGGGAGCTTGCTGTTTCTGGGCCGGCTGGCGGACCCGGGCCACTGATCTCCGGCTGCAACGAAAACGGTATAATACTGAGCATCATAAATCTTTTCGCCGCGTGAGGGCACGCGACCTATCAGTCGCTGTAGGCCGCGTGGCCTCACGCGGCAGCACTTTCGTCGTTAGGCATGATCTTGAGGTCGACGCCAGGCCAGCTCTTCGGGAACGTCGGCTCGAATTGGTGAGAAGTGAGTACGCCAACAACCAACTCTCTCTTGCCCTGGAAGCCCGAAAACAGTAAATCCCCTATCGCTTGAACGAAGCCATCCAGCACGAACCTTCGACGGACGTTGTGGTCAAGACGGTGGCCGGCCAGGTCACGCCGACCCACTACTCGGCTTCCCCGGAGTACAACGAAATGGTGTTGTCGCTCCTGCGCCAGTCGGCCCGGAGCGGCAACGCGGATTCGCAAGCGAGGCTGGGGGCGATGCACGCCTGCGGCGACGGCGTCGCGAAGAATTACAGCGTCGCCCTGGCGCTGCTGCGGCGGGCGGCGGACCAGGGCCATCCGTTGGCGCTCTACAATCTCGGCGTGATGTACGCCCAGGGCTACGGGATGGACGTGAATCCCGAGGTGGCCTTCAACTGCTACACCAAGGCCGCCGAACGCGGCAATCTCGATGCCCTCAACAACCTGGGCGTCTGTTACCAGAACGGTTTCGGCTGCGTGCGCAACCTGCAGGTGGCCTTCGAGAAGTTCCGCGAAGCCGGCGAGCGCGGCCATGCCATTGCCACTTCCAATTGCGGCTACATGAAAGAGCTGGGGCTGGGCACGAACCTCGATGAGGAGGAAGCGATTCGTTTCTATCGCAGCGCCGCCGGGCGCGGGTGTGTGGAGGCCGCTTACAACCTCGGCCGACTGCACATCTTCACCAAGACGTTTTACAATGACTTCACCCTGGGCCGCGAATCGTTGCACAAGGCGGCCAAGATGGGCTCGGGCGATGCCTATAACCTGCTGGGTTGCATCGAATACAAGGGCTTCAAGGTGAAACGCGACTACGAGCAGGCGCGGCAGTTGTTCCTGCAAGCGGAGCGCCTCGGCAACGCCGCCGCCCTCAACAATCTGGCCTGGCTCTACCAACACGGCTACGGCGTGCCGATGGACCTCGATAAGGCCGTCCAGTACTACACTCAGTCCGCGGCGCTGGGCTACTCCAGCGCCCAGTGCAACCTGGGCTATCTGTATTTTCACGGCCTGGGGGTGGAGAAGGATCTCGCCAAGGCGTTTGAATTGTTCCGGCGCGCGCTGGACGCGGAGAACACCACTGCCATGTTTAACCTGGCGCTGCTGCACCTGGATCCCGATTCCGGCTACCACGACCCGGCTCGGGCGGCGTCCCTCCTCAAGAAATGCGCGCTGGCCGGCTTCGCCGAAGCCCGAGACCTGCTCGAGGAGCTCCGGTCTGAAGAAGCGGGCCGTGCTTAAGCTGATTTACCATACGGCCGTCTTCGGCCCCATCCATCTTGAGTATGACCGGCCCGTAATTCGCGTCGGACGCAGCGAGGACAACGATCTGGTCCTGCGGCATCCCTCGATCGAGCCGCATCACTGTCTGCTGGTGTTCCGGGATGAGAAGGTGCTTTATCTTGCGCCGGTCCAGGCTCTGTCCGCTGAAACCGATTTGCGGAATCTGGCCGGACCCGAGTTTGGCGCGGGGGACCGGCTCAGGATCGGCGAGCTCCAGTTCAGCCTGGCGCATTCGGCCCGGACGGTGGCCATTCCGGAGGTTCACAGCCAGGATGCGAGGGCCGGGGCGGCGGAAGGTGGTTCGGCAACCGGGGCGGGCGACGAGGCGAGCCAGCGGGGTCACTTCTGCGCCCACTGCCGGGTGTTTTTTCCGGACGCGGAGGTCAAGCGCCTGGGTTTGGTGGGCCACACCAAACGCTATCTATGTCCCAAGTGCGGCCGGGTTCTCGACGTGGAGCCTGAGCCGCCGAAGCCCTCGCCGGGCCGCAAGATCTGGTTGCGACACAAGGCGTGAAACCGACCGCCTGAGGGCGCCACCGAGCCGGGGCCGCCCCCCAGCAAAGGCCAGTCTGACTTGGAGAGCCTGGTCATGGGTCATTCGACCGGTTGTGCTGCACTTATTGCCATACCCCATTTGACAATGCCGGAACGGAAATATCGCACGACCCTGGCTTGCTGCTAGCCCGAGCACTTCAGAAGCTGTTGCGTTGTGCAGTAAGATTCCGCCCAGTGCCGGGCCGCTCTAAGGAGTGACCAGCCGGAAGAATGCCGGAGGATTGGATGTGCCAAACGTGAAGATGTCATTGTTCGGGAGTTGGTCCATCCAGGCGCCAGCCGAGCCAATACCCGCAGGATTGGCCACGCGCTGCAGCACGTAGTTCGGCCAATAATATGCAGGCCATGTGAGTTGAACATAGTTACCGACGTGATCGGCGGTAATGACCGGGTGTGTGCCCGCAATAATCGTGAGATTGCCGCTGTAACTGTTATAGCCTCCCGCCATGATATAATAACTGGTGCCGGCCGTGGCATTGAGCGTAAGGCTAGCATTGATGCCGACGCAGTAAGGGCCGTTGTCATCGGCGCAGATGACGGGTGTCAGCGCGCCGCAGGTCCCGGTATAAACCTGGAGCACAGTATCGAAGCTGCTGCCGCAGGTGCTGATCGGCACGGGCCCGGTAATGGGCGAGGTGAACGTGAACCAGACGCTCTTGCCGAAATTGGGCCGGCAAGTCGGGGTCTCCCCCGCGCCAGTGGTGGCATTAGCTGTGGTCATGGTGAAGGGCACGCCGTAGGCCAACGGCAGGGCCGTGGCGCAGTTGTCATTAACCAGGCCTGAGGTGGCTGTGACTGTTATCGGCCCGCCTGAAACGCCATAGCTGCCCACCAGGATGTAATTGGTCGCCCCCGCATGCCCACTGAAGACCACGCTGGCCATGAGGCTGAGGCAAGCCGGGCCATTGTCGTCGTCACAGCCATACGGAATGCGTTTGAGCCTGCCGCAATCCCCCGTAAATACCTGCAGCACCGTGTCAATGCTGCTGCCGCAGGTGCTGACAGTCACCTGTTCGTCTATGGCGGGAACGAAGTTGAACCACACACCGTTGTGCAGACTGCCGCACGGCACCTGCGGGTCACCCGTATCGGTGGCGGTGGTGTTGGCCATCGTGAAGGCGACGCCATCGGTCAGGCGAATAGCCCCGCTGCAGTAATCGTTCGGCGGCGAGTAGATGGCCGCCAGGTTGTGGTTGGCCGACATAGTGACATAGGCGGTGAGACTGGTGGTCAGGTCCGCGCCATCCAACTGCCACTTCTGGAAGGAGTCGAAACCGTCGGAACTTGGCGCGGTGACGGCGACAGTCAGGCCGTCCGCGTAGGTGAAGCTGGCCGCCGTCACGCCGCCACCGTAGCCGTAGATGTCCGCGGGATAGACCAGGTTGGTGAGGCCGGTGAATGGCACCGAAGTGACCGTCAGCGTCCGGGCCGGAACGACTTTGGCCGTGATGTTCAGGTTGCCGGTGTAGCCAAAATAGCCGCCGGCTAGAATGTGATAAGTGGTGCCACCCGTGCCGGGGAATTGCACGAAAGATTGCCGATAAGGGCAAGTGAAGCCCGCGTCGTCGTTGCACCCGTTGACCGCCGGAGTCAGCGCGCCGCAAGTGCCGGTATAGACCTGGACGACCGTATCAAAGTCGCTCGGGCAGGCGCTCACGGTGACCACGCCGTTGCTGGGGGCGGTGAAGGTAAACCAGACGCCGTTGCTGGTGTAGTTCTGGCAGGTGGGCGACGGGTCGCCGGCGGAAGTCGCGGTGGTGGTGTTCATCGCGAAGGGCACGCCGGCCGAGAGCGCTATGGCGTTGGCGCAGGTGTCGTTGGGCGGCGCGTAAACGGCTATCAGGGCATGGTTCGCGGACATGGTGACGGCGACGGTGTTCGAGGTCGAATAGTCCGCCCCATCCAGTTCCCACTTTTGGAACACATTAAAGCCGTCACTCGGTGGCGCGGTGACGGACGCGACCGAACCGTCCCCGTAGGTCAAGCTTAACGGCGTGGGCCCGCTGGAAAGGCTGGTCGTGTCGTTCTGGTTGATCAAGGTCATGGTCACGCCGGAATAGGGCGTCGAACCGATGGTGAGAGTCCGTGGCGCCACCAGATTGGCGGTCAGGCTCAGGTTGCCGAAGGACGCGCCAAAGCCTCCGGCGATAATGTAATAGGTGGTGCCGGCAGTGCCCGCAAAGGCAACCCAGGACCGCGTGCTCCCGCTCCCGCAGACATAGCTATCGTCGTTGCAGCCATAAGGCACCGCGGCCAACCCGCCGCACGGGCCGGTGTAGGCCTGCAGGACGGTATCGAAGTCGCTGCCGCACGCGCTGAGGGTCACCACTCCCGAGTTGGTGGACGTAAAGGTGAACCAAACCCCGTGGCCCAATGGGGCGCCGCAGGCTGAATTCGGGTCACCCGTGGCGGTGGCGCCGGTGGTGTTCTCGGCGTAGGCCATCCCCGCGCTCAGCGCAATCGCGCCGGCGCATTGGTCGTTGGGCGGCACATAAACAGCCGTTGCCGTGTGCGCCGCAGTCATGTTAATAATGGCGCTGTAGCCGTTGGTATAATCCACCCCATCCAGTTGCCATTTTTGGAACACATTGAACCCGTCGTTGGCCGAGGCGGTGAGGTAAACCGTGGCACCGTCCGGGTAAGTCCGGCTGTAACTGCTCGAGCCGTCGCTCAGACCGTTTATGTCCGAAGGCACCGTCGTAATCGAAACTCCAGTGTTCGGGAACGAGTTGACCGTCAGGACTCGGGGTGGCACAACATTGGCGACGATGCTCAAGTTCCCATAATAGGAATTATAGCCACCAGCCAGGATGTAATACGTCGTCCCGACACTGGCGGGGAAAGCCACCGACGAACGGTTGCCCTGGCAAGCCCAGCCCCAATCATCGTCGCAGCCGTTCGGCACCTCCGTCAGCGCCCCGCAACTGCCGGTATAGACCTGCACCGCGGTGTCAAAGTCGCTGCCGCACAGGGTGATGGCCACCACGCCGCTGTTGGTCGCGGTGAACCGGAACCAGACCCCCTTGCCGAAATTATACGCGCATGGCGCCGGATCGTTTACCGAAGTCGCATCGGTGGTGTTCAAGTTGTACGGAACGCCCGGCGTGAGCGCAATCGACCCGCTGCACTCGTCGTTGGACACTCGGGCCACGATCTGGAGCGTGCCGGTGTTGGTGACAAATCCGGCTGCCTGGATGTAATACGTCGTCCCGGCCAGTCCGCTGAACGACACACTCGCCTGCACGCCGGAACACCCCGGGCCGCTGTCATCATCGCAGGCGACCTGCGTGAGGGAGCCGCAAGTTCCGCTATAGACCGCGAGCACAGTATCGAAACTGCTGCCGCAGGTGCTGATGAGCACGAGCTCATTGACGGCTGGGGTGAAGCTGAACCAAACACTGGCGCCCGAGTTGGGCCGGCAGGCAATGGGGGCTTCGTTGGTGGATGTTGCCGTCGTGGTGTCCAGCGTCACCGGCACGTCGGGCATCAGTGGAATGGCTCCGGCGCAACCGTCATTGGGCAGCGCAGCCAGGATGTGCAGGTTCCCGCTCACGCCGTTGTAGCCGGCTGCCAGGATGTAATAGGTTGCGCCGAGAGTGGCGGTAAAGGAAACGCTGGCGGCGGTCCCGGAGCAGGCCGGGCCGCTGTCGTCATCGCACGCCACTTGCGTGAGCGAGCCGCACGCGCCCGAATAGACCGCCAGCACCGTGTCAAAGTCGCTGCCGCACGTGCTGATCGTGACTGTGCCGCTGGCTGGGGGCGCATAGGTGAACCAAACCCCCTTGCCGGGGTTGTATCCGCAGCCGGGCACCGGGTCGCCCGTCGAGGTCGCAGTCGTGGTGGACATGATGTACGTTGAACCCGTCATCAGCGCAATTGCCCCGGAGCATTGATCGTTCGCGAGTGTCGGCGGGTACGCCCCGCCCACGCTCGTGACCCCCGTGTTCGACGCGTCCAACCAATCGCGCAGCCGGTTGGTCGCCGCCGTCCCGCTCGCCCACGAGACCGAGAACTTGCCGTAGCAATCAACTCCCAGCGGAGTCGTGCAATCCGAGCCGCCGCCCGAGAGCGTCCCCACCACTTTGTGCGTCGCCGGATCCCAGATCCCCGAGCCGGAGGAGCCGTGCTCCGTCACCCCCAACGACCAGGTCACATCCCAGTGCGTGCTGATGCCTCCGGTCCCAATGCAACTGTTGGCGGTGGTCAACGCATTGCTGGAAAAACTGATGCACTTGCCGTCGGCATTGGGATGGTGGATGCCGACGCAACCGGCGGGGGCGGTGCCGGAACGGTCCCAGCCGGCGTAATAGACCCCGTAGCTCGAATCGGGCGTGCTCGTCAGCTCGATCAGGCAGAAATCCACATCATATTTGGCCGCGCGAAACGTCGCGCCGCTGGTGTTTTGGGACAGTGAACCGCCCAGCCCGTGCTGTCCACAAGTGGGCGATTGGTAGTTCCAGTAGGCCACCACGGACGACGCGTTGGCGGAGTTGATGCCGCAATGGTTGGCGGTCAGCAGGTAATTCTTAAAATCGCCCGCCGCGTCCATGATCATCGTTGCGGAGCAGAGCGACGTGCCGCCGATGCTGATCCGGGCGACGCTGCGGATTTCATTCGTCCAGAGCACCGCCTGGGGACAGACCACGTCAATTTCGCAGGACTCGGCTTTCGGCAGGCCCGTGCCGTCCTTCCTGTGGAACAGGTCGCGATACCCGGTGCTGACCTGCGTCAGCACCAGCCTGGGCTCCTCCTGCGCGTCCGCCGGCACAAACAGTTCGATGACGGCCGCCTCACCGGGCACCACCGGCGTCCAGAGCTGACCGGTTTCGGTGTTGTCCGCGTCCATATAGGGGCCCTGGTAGTAGGCTTCGCTCTCCGCTATCACATACAGGCTGGCCCCCTTGGGCAGCCAATAGGTCGTGAAGCCCAGGTTGAGGTCCGTCGCCCCGGCGGAAACCACCCGCAACCGCCACAGCCGGCCGTTGGCCACCGGTTCCCAGGCGCCATGGGTGGCGGGTGTCACCACCACCGGCCGCGCCGTCGCAAACCGCAGCGGGCCAACACCTTTGCGCTGAACGTCGGCTGCCAGTTCCGACTGCACATCGGTAGCCGGCAGCATGAGCTGGGGCACGGCACTGAGAGCTTTCACGTTCTGCTGCATACTCGGCGGCGGCGCTCCCTGGTGGGCGGCCGCGGGCAACGTGACGGAGAAGATCAGAGCGAAACACAGGGTCCAAAGGCCATTCCTCCGACCGGTCGGAACTGAGCTTGATTGGGATTTCATAGGTTTTTCTTTCCGGGGATTTTCTTGTTGTTGAGTAGGTAAACCGGGTGAGTGATCGTCAGACAACTCATATTTGCTGAACCCAGTCATCAACGCGATTATGAGTCTCGGCCTAGGCTTGTCAAAGTCAAAATTCCCACTGGCGGGGCTAAACCAGCTCAGTTGCCCCGCACAGCGGACTGGGCCACGTACCTGCTCCCCACCTTCGGATCTAAGAAGACGAGTTCTTTCTTCCCGTCCACCTCGGCAATAAAGCAGCTTCCTTTGGGGAACTTGGCGACCAGTTCTTGATCCGTCAAGTGTCGCGGTTTGTCGGGTGCCTTCGGAGCTTGGGTATGCGCCACCGTGATGTGCTGGGGAGGCGCTGCGGGCGGGCCAAACCAATGCACCACGCCCGCACCCACCGCAACCAAAGCCGCCACGCTCCCCGCCCATCGCGTCAGTCGGCGAACGCGCTGGCGGGCGCGGAATGTTCCCAGCACCTCGGCCTTGAAGGCGGCGTTGGCCGTCTGCCAGTTCTCGTCCTGCAACAGGGCGCCCAGCAAGGCGTCGTCCCGTTCGGGGTCAGCATTCGTTCTCATGGCGCAGACCTTTCAGCAGTTGTTCTTTGAGTTTGTGGCGGAGCCGACCGAGCCGCGATTCGACAGCCTTGTAACTCTGGCCCGTTTCATCGGCCAGTTCGCGCAGCGGTCGCTTGTCCACGTAAACGGATTGGATCAATTCGCGCTCGTCGGGCGGCAGGGCGGCGAGCGCTTCCCGAAGGATTTCGCTGAGGTGATGGTCTGGGTTCTCGTGACCATTCGGCTCGGCGGACAGTTCATCCAGAGGGACAAAGCGGTTCCGGCGCTGCCGGGTCCGCCAGTGGTCAACAAAGGTGTTCTTGGCCAGCACGCACAGCCAGGCCCAAAGCCTTCGCTCGTCGTCGAAAACCTCACATCGCTTCGCCAGCTTGATAAAGACAGCCTGGCACACTTCGCGCGCTTCGGTCTCGTCGCCGCGCGCCATGACGAGTAGGAACTTATAGAGGCGAAAGCTGTAAAGGTCATAGAAACGGGAAAAAGCCTCCGCGTCGCCGCGCCGCACCGCGCGTGTCAGCGCCTGGAGGTCGGGTGTGGGAGCCACGGCGCTGCCTTGCGATTTCAGGTTTTCCTCGCGACGGAACCCGGCAGCATCCGCCGGCAGATCAAAGCCCAGAGGTTTGATCGCCACTGTGGCGCTGCCTTCATCACGCGGCAACATGCCTGGATAAGATGCTATCTTTCCGGCTTGTTGGGCAAGGTCGTTGGTGTCACGGGATTCCTGCCCCGCTCTTTCGCCTGACAAGCGGTGACGATTGATTCGACCATGTCCACAAAGGACTCGGAACCGGTCGCGACCAGGAGGCTGGTCTGGTTGTGTATTGCCACGGTGCCCTCCAGACTGCGAACTCCGGCGGAGCTACGCAGGCCAGATGCGTAGTTCATTGCTTCCTGTTTTGCCCGCTCAATGTCCTCCTGCAGTTTGGCCCTTTCCGCGTCGTTAATTCCCCAAATGCTGAAGGCCTTGACCTTGACCTTGGGCTGCGTGTCGGTCAGAGCCTTGTCGGGAACGAACATTACGACCGAGGGCTTCGTCAGGTCGCCTTTCACAATCAAGCGTCCAAGGTCGGGTTTCTGCTCGCCCAACTGGTTGTAAAGGCTGACCAATGCCCCCAGCGCCTCGGTCCCAACGTCGTTGCCGTGCCCCATAGCCACAAGCGACTCCTGGTTGATGCGCAAGCTCGGGATGTGCACGTCCTCCGTGGCTTTCGGGATGTCCGCCACACTCAACCAGTCAACCCTGTATTGTTGTTGCACGGCCTCGAGGAATTGGCTGGGCGTTCCGCCTGGAAACGCGAAGCCGATCACCTCCCTGCGCGCCGGCTCGGAACCGTGCGGCGAGAAGACCACACCATAGTCTTCAATGGAGTATTTGATCGGATGGTCAGCGACCTTGACCACGGCGTCAAGCACGTCCGCCAGCCGGACGTCGTTGAGCGGTGGCTTGATTCTGACGGCAATGGCGCTCACATCCACCTGCTCTGCCGGGGGGGCCGGGAGGGGGTTGCCATCCGGTCCCAGCATCGGGGCGGGGGTGGTGATCGCCTCGCCGGGGTCCAGGTTCTGGTTGAGGAGAAAATTGATGCCCTTCTTTTCCGGGTCCAGCTTCTGGGCTTCGTCTCTGAGATGGAGCACCACTTCGCCCAGCGGCAGGCCGTCGTAGGTAACAGTGTCGAGCCGGATGCGTTCGAGTTTGTTGATGATGGCCTGCCGGCCGCTGCCGGCGGCTGCGGCAGGATTCGTTTGATTCCTGGCCTTCGCCGGCTCAGACCCTCGCGGCGAGAAGACCACGCCATAGTCCTTCACGGAGTATTTGATCGGATGGTCAGCGACCTTGACCACGGCGTCCAGCACGTCCACCAAGCGCACGTCGTTGAGCGGCGGCTTGATTCTGACGGCAATGGCGCTCACATCCACCGGCTCTGCCGGGGGGGCCGGGAGGGGGTTGCCATCCGGTCCCACCGTCGGTGCGGGGGCGGCGATGGCCTCGCCGGCGTCCAGGTTCTGGTTGATGAGAAAATTGATCCCCTTCTTTTCCGGGTCCAGCTTCTTGGCTTCGTCTCTGAGATGGAGCACCACTTCACCCAGCGGCAGGCCGTCGTAGGCGACAGTGTCGAGCCGGATGCGTTCGAGTTTGTTGATGATGGCCTGCCGACCCGAGCTGGCGGCTGGTGGGGAGTTCGCTTCATTCTTGGGCTGCGCCAGCGCGCCGGAGGGCGCCAGCAGCGCCAGCGGCAGCGCGAGGGGGACAATCGTGAGGAAGGTGAGTCTGGTATTCATATCGGCCTGCGTGGTTCGCTGCAATTATCTCTGATAGCTCTGGAAGCGCAAAGCCAAACCGGCCTTGCGCCTGTCTTTCACTACGGAAGACGACGGCCACCCTGAATATCCCTCGAACTTTCTGAAGATGAAATTGAAAGGTCGCACTTCTATCCTTCGATGGCCTTACTCTGGGACACTGTGACGCAGCGTCCCCTGGCGTTGGAAGCCGCTGTCTTGAACTTCGGCGGCCCTTGTCTTTTGGCGCCGCCTGACGTAGCCTTTCACTATGAGCAAAGCTGAAATCTTGGGTGTCTTGCCCACACTCAGACCTGAGGAACGGCAGGAAATACTCGACCGTCTCTGTGATCTTCAGGAAGCCGAACTGCGCACCGTTCATCAGGAGTGGGTGAATGAGGCTCTGAACAGCGGCCCGGCACGCCCGGCGACGACAGCGGACTGGCAAGGGGCTTTGGAGAGGGGATTGGCCCGCGCGGACAAGCGCTCGTGAGCGTCATCTTTCGCCCTCAATTCTGGCTTGATCTCGAAGTGGGCGTAGCCTACCTCGCGGAACAAGCATCGCCCGAAATCGCCTGCCGCTGGCACGAGGAAGTGATGGCGACAGTTAAGCGGGTCGAGAGCCAACCGGACCTTGGAAGGCTTCGCCGAGATTTGACCCCCCCCGGACATCCGCAGCTTAATTGTCCGCCGCTATCCACGGTATCTGCTGTTTTATCGCTGGCATGCCGACACCCTCGAAATCTTGCGAATCAAGCACGGCATGATGGATTTGCCGCAACTGTTCGGTGGACAACCCCGGCCAGAGTGACGCCCGCTTATAGGAGATGAGCAGCGAGCCCCTCACTCAACGTGACCGGGGGCGGCTGAATTGGCGCGAGGTGGGGGTGCTCTATGCCCGCGAGATGCGGGCGGCGCTCCGCGAGAAGGCCATTGTGATCAACAGCCTGCTCATCCCCATCGTGCTCTACCCGCTGGTCCTGTGGGCGACGTTCAGCGGCATCACGTTTGTCATGGGGCAAACCGAAGGATTCATCTGCCGCGTCGCCGTTTCGGGCTGGCCGGCGGCGCACCCCAAACTCCGTCTGACCCTCGAGCACGACGAGAAGCTCGAATTGACAGAGCCGGTGAACCTCGAACGGGCGAAACAGCAAGTCAAGACCGGTGGGCTGGACGCGGTGCTGGAATTCCTGCCGGCGGGCGGGGCCAAAGCCGCGCTGCCGGGCAACTTCGAGGCGCGGATTACTTACGACCGATCGAGGGAACGCAGCGATGAGGCCCACCAGCGGTTGACGGGCACGGTCGAACGTTACCGGCAGGAATGGCTGAAGCGCGAGGCGCGCCAGCGGGGGATTGACGCCGCCAGTTGGCAGGCGTTCGTGATTTCCAGGCATAACGTGGCTTCCAAGCGGCAGATGGGCGCCTTGATCCTTGGCCTGATCGCGCCGGTGATTTTCGTGGTGATGGTGGCCATGGGATGTTTTTACCCAGCAGTAGATTGCATCGCCGGCGAGCGCGAGCGCAACACCTGGGAGACCCTTATGTCCACGTCCGCCAGCCGGCTGAGCGTGGTCACGGCCAAGTACCTGTATGTGGCCAGCCTCGGCGGCCTGGCCGGCATCCTGAACCTGCTGGCCATCGTGGCCACGCTGCGGCCGGTGTTTGCGCCGCTCATGGCGCGCACCGGCCAGGTGTTCGACTGCACGATTTCGGCGGGCGCCTTGCCGGTGGCGTTCATGGCCGGGTTGCTGCTGGCCGGCTTCATCGCCGCGGGGATGATGATCTTCGCGGCGTTCGCCCGCACCTTTAAGGAGGGCCAGGCGATGATCATGCCATTCTACATGCTCACGATTGTGCCGATTGTTTTCCTGCAGGTGCCGGGGATCAAATTCACCCTGCCGCTGGCGTGCGTGCCGATCGTCAACGTCACGATGATGGTGCGCGAGGCGCTCTCGGGCGTCTTCCACTGGCCGCAAATCGGCGCGGCGGTCGCCAGCTCACTCGTGGTCATCGCCCTTTGCCTGCGGCTGGCGACGTTCCTCCTGCAATTCGAGGACGTCGTGCTCGGCTCCTTTAACGGCAACCTCCACAAGTTCATTCAGCAGTGGTTTCAGAAACACCGCCGCCCGCAACCCTCACTATGACTGCACCCGTCGCTGTTCGAAATCTCTCCAAGACGTTTTACGACGAAAGCCGCGGCGAAGTCCTCGCCGTGGATGACGTCAGTTTCGAGTGCCGCGCCGGGGAAATCTTCGGGCTGCTCGGCGCCAACGGGGCCGGCAAAACCACCACCTTGCGCATCCTGGCGACCATCCTGAAACCCACCTCCGGCAGCGCCAGCGTCATGGGGCACGATGTCCTGACCGAGCCGGAAGCGGTGCGGTCCAACCTGGGCTTCAGCTCCTCGACAACCGCGCTTTATCCCCGCCTGACCGCCCGCGAGACGCTGGATTTCTTTGCGCGCATCAACGGCTGCCCGAAAGCCCAGGCCCGCGAGCGGGTGGAGCGCCTGATCCAGCGGTTCGGAATCGAGGAATACGCCGACGCGCGCGTGGACAAGCTCTCGCAGGGCATGAAGCAGAAGGTGGCCATCGCCCGGACGGTGGTGCACGACCCGCCGGTGCTGATCTTCGATGAGCCGACGGTCGGGCTGGACGTCCTCAATGCCCTCGAGATGCAGAAGGTCATCGCGGAATTCCGGGCCGAGGGCAAAGCGATTCTCTTCTCGACGCACATCATGAGCGAGGCGGAGAAGCTCTGCGACCGCATTGCGATTATTCACCGGGGAAGAATCCATGCGTGCGACACACTGGCCGGCTTGCGCGCCGGCACCGGCCAGCATTACCTGGAGGATATTTTTGTGCATGTCGTCCGCAACAGCGGGGGCGGGACAGATCCCCTGCCGCCAGCCGCAACGAACCCGTGAGCCTCAGATCGCCCATTGTTTTTACGCTCTTCCGCACCGAGCTGCGGATGCTCCTGCGCGACCGCCGGGTACTGCTGACCTCGCTGGTGCTGCCGATGCTGATCACGCCGCTGCTGATGCTCGGCTCGAAGGCCACGATCCAGCGCCGCCAGAAAACCCTGCGCCAGATGACCTACCGCTATGCGGTAACCGGGCCGGAGGCGGCGTCGGTCCAGGAACTGGTGCGGGCCACGCGCGCGCGCATGGATTCCGGTTCAAAGACCAACCAGAAGCCTTTCCGGTTCGAGGAGGAGAAATGGGAGGATGCGACGAACTCATTGGCCCACGGCAAGATCCATTTCATCCTGGAAGGGCTTGGGCCGGACGGCCAGGCGGCGGCCGGCGGGACTAACGCGGCTGCCAAAGCCGTGCCAAGCAGCCTCGAGGACTGGGACGGCGAGAAGCCGGTGGCCGGCGCTCGGATGGTGAAGATCGTGTTCCGGGGCGACCGCGACGATTCGGGGTCTGGCTCGTCCCAGATGAGTGAGGCGCTCCGGGAAACGCGGCGCGCGCAACGAGCGGCCCTGCTCCAGAACCGCGGCTTCCCGGTGAAACCGTCCGAGCTGGCGGTGATTGACAACCAGGACCTGGCCTCGAAGCGGCAGGTGGCGGGGCTCGCGCTGGGCCGGGGCCTAACGCTTTTCCTGATGCTGTTCATCCTGATGGGCGGCGCGGTGGTGGCGATTGACTCCATTGCCGGCGAAAAGGAGCGCGGCACACTCGAAACGCTGCTGACGACGGCGGCCAGCCGGGTGGAGATTCTGGCGGCGAAACATCTGGGCGTGCTGGCGATTGCGCTGCTCATCACGCTGCTGCAAAGCGCCAATCTCCTGGTGTACATCGGTTTCAAGCTGTTGCCCCTGCCGCCCAACCTGTCGGCAGCGGTCACGCCCGGCGCCGCGGTGCTGCTGTTTTTCATGTACCTGCCGGTGGCGGCGCTGGTCGCGAGTGTGCTGCTGCTGATTTCCGGGTACGCCAAGAGCTACAAGGAAGCGCAGATGTATTTTATGCCGGCGATGCTGCTGGGCGTGCTGCCGGCCGTCGTTCCTTTCCTGCCGGGGATCTCGTTGCGGTCAATCATCGTCCTGCTGCCCGTGGCGAACATCGCCGTGGCGGCGAAAGATATTCTCACCGGCTCATTCGACTGGCCGATGCTGGCGCTTTCGTGGGTGGTCACCGCCGGGGCGGCGGTGTGGGCGACTCGCGCCAGCGCCCGATTCCTGCTGGCCGAGCGTCTCATCACTGCCACGGACCGCGACGTCGTGGAGGCCAAGGGCGGACTGCCGTTGTTCGAGCGGCACGTGTGGCGGTGGTTTGCCCTGCTCTGGGCGGTGTTGATCATTGTGAACGGCTTCACGGAGAAGCTCGACCTGCGCCTCCAGCTCATCATCAACCTTGTGGTCCTGTTTTTCGGCGCTGTTTGCCTGATGCTCCGACGCTACCGCCTCGACCCACGCGCGGTCCTGGCTCTCCGCGCGCCCAAGCCCGTGGTCTGGCTCGGCGTGCTCTTCGCCGTCCCGGGCGGGTTTGTTACCGCGCTGGGAGTCTTCCAGTTGGCGAACCAGTTTCTGCCCGCCCCCGCCAGTCTCATGGAAGACTTCAGCGGAAGTCTTTTCCCAAAGGAGATTCCTTTCTGGGAACTGCTGCTGTGCATGACGGTGCTGCCAGGCATCTTCGAAGAACTGACCTTCCGCGGGATGCTGTTGCATGGCCTGCACCGGCGACTGCGACCGGTTCCGTTGGCGCTGGTGGTGGGTGTGGTCTTCGGGTTTTATCACGTGGCGTTGTTCCGGTTCGGGCCGGCCGCCTGCCTCGGGGTGATGCTTGCCGCGGTGACGTTGCTGACTGGGTCAATCTACCCGGCCATGCTCTGGCACGCCCTGAGCAACGCGCTCGGCCTGCTCGCCTACAAGCTCCAGATCCCCGAAACCGGCCTGGACCTGGTCTGCTATCTGGCCGGCGGGGGCATGCTGGCCGCGGCTTTCTGGATCTTCTGGCGCAACCGCACGCCCTATCCCGGGCTGCGGCGCGCAGCGCCGGGCTGAGAGCCCATTGCTCAGGACTCCAACCCCGCCAAGCTCCCATTGATGCGGCGGGAGCAACGGCGCGCTGGTTTTGCGGGATTGATTACCATTCTGGTTATGTTATGGTTCTGGCATGGCAAGCATCATGCTGAAAGACATCCCTGAGGAAATGCACGCTCACCTCAAGAAAGAGGCGGAGGCCAATTTCCGCTCCTTGACCCAGGAGGCCCTGGTGAGAATCGAGCTGAGTTTTCGGATGGAAGAGGCCTTCAACACCAAGCGGGACGAGAAATGGATTCAGGAAGCCCTTGAGAGCGGACCTGAGGAGCCATTAAGCCGGGCCACATTCGATGCCGCCTTCCGCAAAGCGCGACGCCGATTTGAGGAGTCGAAGAAGGCAGCTTTGTGAAGGTCTTTGTTCGGCCGCTCTTCTACGAAGACATCGCCGAGGAGGTTTATTGG
>Ga0182021_10002560_pt1 | contig 21220 bp, 25 predicted proteins | sample 612E3MmetaG_FD_120493 | JGI IMG/M metagenome (GOLD analysis project Ga0182021, IMG submission 120493) | Permafrost microbial communities from Stordalen Mire, Sweden - 612E3M metaG (Illumina Assembly) | ecosystem: Environmental > Terrestrial > Soil > Wetlands > Permafrost | place: Sweden... | reverse complement strand
ATTCAAACAGTTTACCACAGCGATTACGCTGTGGTAAAAGATGTATCATTCATCCCCGCATTCCGGCGGCTACCTAAATCCACGACGCCGCCTCCATGCGGGGTTTCCTGATATAACAAAAATGCGGGGGGTCACCCCGCATTTTTTGTGCAAAACGGGCAAATAATTATCAAAACCCGGCGACAAACCCGAATCGGATTTCTACACCCGGATGAACGTCCAGGGCGCCCGCGCCTTTTGCAACGTCCACGGCCTCTGGAAAATGAAAAAGTAAACTATTCGCAGCGGAAAACGCAGCGGGAAAACCGCTGTGTTATTTATTAATAAAGAAGGTCTCTGCAACGCCGACCGGCATTTTTGTTTTCTAAACAATTGTTTCGGGCAAGGAATGCCGCTTGAAAAAAAGCAGTGGTTGTGTTATTTTTAAACCCAACTCAAAAGGAGGAAGTCATATGGTTGGAAATGCGGCCGAGCCGGGTAATGCAGTTAAGCCGGTTCATGTTAAACCGTTGGTAACGACGATAAAGAACGCGATCGTTCATATCGGGAATAGGAACGATGCAAATGTGCAGCTCATAGTTGGAGATGTTGCCAATAACACGTTGTTGCATTGGGCCAGAAAAATAAAGGGTAACCTCGGGAACAAAGGCATGCCCGAAGAAAAGAAAGCATTGTTCAGAAAACTGCAAGTGTTCGTTACCAGCGAAATAAAAAATCGGGGGCTTGAAAACCCCGCAGATGAAAACCATCCAACGTGCGACTGAATTAATTGTACCCAGACTCATTTTTATGAGCCTTTTCTTTAAATTGCGCACCCATCTCATCCAGCGCAGGAGTCCAACCCCTGTATCTTGTTTGTCTTTAAGCTGATTTTTGGGATTTGAAACGGCCCGAGTAGGTAGCTTGGCCTTGGCAGTATTCGAAGACGAACTGGCAGATTTTGGTGCCCGGAAAGATCGTCAGGGGTGTAGGACCCAAATTGGCTATCTCCAGCACTTCGCAATTGTTGATCCCGGGCTGCATAAACGGCGCCGAAATGTGTACCATCAACCCCAGGCGGGCAAAACGGCTGCGGCCTTCCAGCCAGCCGGCAATGTTGGTCGCCAAGGTTATATTTTCCACGGTCGCGCCCAGGATCGTTTCCCCGGGCCGCATGGTATAGCCGCTTTCATCAAGCTTGATCAACGTGGTCAGGTCGTTGAAGTCGGAATCATTACGCACCTCGTAGGCTTTGGGCCGCGGGATATAGATCCGCAGACTGCCGCCCAGGGCCAGGTCATACGACGCCGGCCCCAGATTTTTTTCGTCAAACGGCGAAATCGCAATATTCCCATTCTTTATCTCCTCCAAAATCACGTCGCGGGTAAGGATCATAATTAATAATTGGATTATCACTAAACATACCAAACCAAATCCCAAAGTCAATTAATACAATCTCAGTATTTGTAAAAAAAATCGGCTAGAGGAAGCCGAGAATTTCGTCTTTGGGAGGAGCTCCCGTTAAGGGACACTCGCCCTCGACGGCCCGCTGTTCTAACGTCGCCTTGATTTTTTGGATCTCGGGTTTGACATCCACATTAGTCGCGCAAAGTTTCTGGAATATCTCCAGGGATTCGCCCAGGTCCGTGATACTCAACCTGATGAGCGCTTTGAATAATACCGCATGCCCGTACAGCGCAGCCCCCAGGCAGTATTGGTTTCCTTCAACCCGGCTGACCTCGACGGCTTCCTGATAGGCGTTCACGGAGTCTTCAGTGGCTCCGTCGCGGCGGCGTAAAAGGAGCGCGCGCGTCAACCTCAGCTCTCCGGAATCCGGATATTTTTCGATGGCTTCATCGATGATGACGAACGCAAGCCTGTTGTTACCCTTAAGTTGCAACAGTATCGGGATGAGCCCGTATATTTTTATTTCAAAGTACTTCAATTGCTCGCCCGATAACTTTTGGCGCAACAAGATCGCCCGCTGCAGGTAAACGTAAGCTTCCTGGATAATGTACTTATCCGAATCGCCATTCAGGCAATATGTGGCATACGCCAACATATAGTATATTTTTGCTTCAAAGAACGGCTCCTCGGCAAGCTTTGCCACTATATTGTCATCTTCCAAATATTTGCTGCAAAGACCGATGACGATAAGAAACTCTCTGCGCAAAAAACGATAATCCAACCCTTCCGCTAAGCTCGCAATGCTCATAAATCCTCCTTTCCCTGGTGGGAACCTTGGCTATTAATTAGCTTTTGCCGGCAAAATTGTCGATGAATTGTAGCAGTGGTAGATAAAAAAATCGGCTAGAAGAAGCCAAGAATCTCGTTGGGATTTTCTTTGCCTGCCGATTGTTCCGGGGAAAGCGCGAGATCTTCGTCTCGCCACGCGCTTATTGTTCCTTCAACAATTTCAATCTCGTCGGCAACGTTAATCGAAGCAGCAAGCTTTTTTAATATTTCCAAAGACCGATCAAGATCCCGGACAGTCTTTATCCCGAATTTTCCCTTTTGCGCTACGGCGCTCGCGTACAGGGAAAAGGCTAATATCAATTCGCTTCTTTCTTCCAAGGCGGCAATCACTGCGCTTTCGAAAGCGGAAATCGTGGCGCAGGCAAACCCGTCGCGGCGGAGGCATAAGACACCCCGGGTAAAGTACAGCCGGCTGAAATGACAATTTTTTGCCGGTGGCCTTTTCTTATTGCGTTTAAATGCTAAAGTAATTTTATGAAGGTAAATGAAACGTTCATATTGATCGTTCTGCTGCTCATGATCACCGGGGTCGCCGGGTTTTTGGGCTACCGGGATTATGTGCTGATACAAAACAAGCTGGCGCTGGAACAAAACCTGTCGGCCACCACCGACTTGCTCAATAACGATATCAAAGCCCTTAGCACGGTCATTGTCACGACCAAGGAGGATTTGGCGACGACAACCGCCCAACTGTATGAATCCAACGGCGCTCTTAATGAATGCCAGGCAAAATACACCAGCACCGTCAACGACCTGGGCCAGCAGGTAAGCGAAGCCCAAACGACGATCGGAACTTTAAAAAAGCTGAGCGAAACGGATCCCGAACTGTTGAAGAAATATTCGAAAGTTTTCTTTTTGAGCGAAAATTACGTGCCGGCGTCGCTGACAAAGATCGACCCAGGCTACGTCTACAATACCAAAACAGATCTTTTGTTTTATTCCGAAACTCTGCCGTTCCTGAACGTGTTGATGTCCACTGCCCAAGTCGACAAGATTGATATAAAAGTAATTTCGGCTTACCGGTCGTTTGGAACGCAAAGCGGGTTAAAATCGTCTTACAAGGTAACCTACGGCACCGGGGCCAACAAATTCTCGGCCGACCAGGGATATTCCGAGCACCAGCTGGGAACGGCTGTCGATTTCACCACCTCGACCGTTGGCGACAGTTTCACCGGGTTTGAAAAAACGCCGGCCTACCAGTGGCTGGTGGACAATGCCTACAACTACGGCTTCATTATGTCTTATCCCAAAGGTAATGCCTATTACCAGTACGAACCCTGGCACTGGCGGTTCGTGGGCCGGGCGCTGGCCCAAAAATTACACGACGAGGGCAAGAATTTCTACGACCTGGACCAGCGCGACATCGACCAATACCTCATATCTTTCTTTGACTAGGTTTTCCGGCAAATCGCGTCCCAAAGGATCATGCCGTCCCAAAACGGCGGAAAGGTTTTTTGGATAGCCCGATCCGGGGAAATGTAGCCGAAAGAGTTGCCTGGAAAGGCATTTTTGGCGGCGGCGTTTGACACCAAAAACTCTTCATAATAAAATTAAATATATTATAGAAGCTCTAGAAGCTCAGACATTTTTGGTTTGGGCTTTTTGTTTTAAAAAATATTAATTATTAACAAACCATCCAAAATGGCTGACGATCAAAAAAAGCGATCGCCGACTACGATTCCGTGAGATTGCGCAAGGATGGTTCCAAGATCGATGTTTCCCTTTCTCGCCTTTTTAAGCGACCGGCCATTATTAAAATAAATAAAATAAATAATTTTTTATGTGAATGATTCAAAATTAGACTTGCTGACTAGCGCCAATAGTATTTTGTTGTTGGTTGATTACCAACCGGCAATGTTTAGGGGCGTTTGTTCGGGAAACCGGACGCTCATCAAAAACAGCGCCGTGGCGGCGGCAAAGGCCGCCGGAATTCTGGGCGTGCCGGCGGTGCTCACCTCCATTTATCCCAATGGAAACGGGGAATTCATCCAGGAAATTACGGATCAATTTCCCGGACTTGAGGTTATCCCCCGCAAGATTCCCGGCTTTGACGCCCTGGAAGATGAAACGGTAGCCACGGCCTTAGAAGCCGCGGGACGCAAGAAGCTGGTTGTTTCGGGCCTATGGACCAGCATGTGTTTTGCCTTTACGGCCCTGCACGGGTTGCGCCTGGGAATGGATGTTTACGGCCTGATGGATGCCGCCGGAGACGCGACCAACGACGCCCACAAGTACGGCATCAAACGGATGCTGCAGGCGGGCGTAATCCCCATCACCTGGGAAACGATCGCTTCGGAATGGATGCACGACTGGGCCAATCCAAAGGCGCCGGAATTAAAAAAAGAAGTCTACTCAAAATACGACGCGATACTGGGAATGTAAAAAACCTAATCAAATAATAAATAATAAAAAATTCATGATAACTGTTAACAGGAATTCGCTGGCATTCATATCCGCCGCCTTATTTGCACTTGTCGCATCCGGACTGGCGCCGATCGCCGCTAACGCGGCTGGGCCGGCGGCAGTAAATCTTGGTACTGCTGGCAATTTCGCGATCCTGTCAAAAACAGGTATTTCAACAACGGGAACCACTGCCGTCGCCGGCGATCTTGGGGTCAGTCCGGCCGCCGCCACCTACATAACCGGATTCGCATTGAATCTTCCGGCGGCAGGCGCGTTTTCCACCTCGGCCTTGGTGACCGGAAAAATTTATGCCTCCGACTACGCCGACCCAACTCCCGCCAACCTGACCACTGCCGTGCTTGACATGCAAACCGCCTACACCGACGCGGCGGGACGGGCGGCCGGCATTACCGAACAGGGCGCAGGAAACATTGGCGGACTGACCCTTGCCCCCGGCGTTTACAAGTGGAGTACCGGCCTGGCGATACCGACGGATGTCACTCTTAGCGGCGGTGCCGATGACATCTGGATTTTCCAAGTGGCGCAAAATCTTAATCTTAGTCCGGCCGCCAAAATCATCCTAAGCGGCGGGGCGCAATCACGCAATGTTTTCTGGGTTGTCGCCGGACAAACGACAATCGGCACGACTGCGGTTTTTAACGGCAACATATTGGACCAAACCACGATCGTGTTGAATACCGGCGCCCAATTAAACGGCCGGGCACTGGCACAAACCGCCGTAACATTGGACTCCAACGCGGTTGCCGCGCCGGGTTACGCCAACCCGCTGCCGGCAACAGGCGCGATATCGACAACAGCAGCGCCGACTGTTGGAGCAACCTCGCAATCGCAAACATTTGCCGAGAGCGCACCAACCGCAGACTCGGTCAATCAATCTCTCCAAAGCCAGGTGAATTCGCTAAACGCGGCCATCCAATTGCTCCAAGCGCAGCGTGCCGCCCAATCCGTATCCTCCTCTGCCAATTTTTCCAGTCAGATCCAGGGAATCGCCATCAACCTGGGAATGGGCAGTCGCAATAACGATGTCATGACCCTTCAGAGGTTTTTGATTTCTCAAAATAAAGGTCCGGCCGCCCAAACTCTGGCCCACGCCGGCGCGACCGCTTATTTCGGAAATTTGACGCGCTTGGCCCTGGCCGAATTTCAAACGCAAGCCGGAATCAATCCGCCGTCGGGACTTTTTGGACCAGTGACCCGAGCCTATTTGCGTTCAATAATAATTAACAAATAGTAAATAAATATGAAAAAGAATCAGTCAAAAGTTTTGGCGATCGCCCTGGCGATCGCGGGCCTTGTCTGCGCCGGGCCGGCGGCGCTGGCGGCAACAGCGGTGAATCTTGGCACTGCCGATAATTTCGCGGTCCTGGCCGGTTCGGGCATCACCAATACTGGTGCGACAACGGTTGTTGGCGATATCGGGACTTATCCGACTTTAAGCGAGACCGGTTTTGGTTCCATCTCGTTGACTGGAACGAACCACGCCGGCGACACTATCACGCAAGGGGCCAAGACCGATTTGACCGCGGCCTACGTCGATGCCGCCGGACAGACGGCAACTTCCACGATCTCCGCCGACCTTGGCGGCCAGACACTGACGCCGGGCATCTACAACTCCGGCTCTTCGGTTGGACTTACGGGAACGGTGACGCTTGACGGCGGCGGCGACCCGAACGCGGTTTTCATCATCCAGGCTGGATCGACGCTCACCACCGCGTCGGCCAGCCATGTTAATCTGATAAACAGCGCCCAAGCTTGCAATGTTTTTTGGCAAGTCGGCAGTTCAGCGACCCTGGGAACGACCAGCGATTTCAAGGGCAATGTGTTGGCCTTCGGTTCGATCACGGATAACGGCGGGTCAACTGTTGCGGGAAGGCTTCTGGCAAGGAATGCCGCGGTTACTTTAAACAATACCAATGTCGCCAAGTCGGTATGCGCCGGCGCGTCCCCCGCCACGCTTAACGTCATTAAACACGTCATCAATAATAATAGCGGCGCCGCTGCCGCGGCCGCTTTTACGATTAACGTCGCCGGCACAACCAATATTTCTCCCAGCTCGTTTGCCGGTTCGGAAACCGGGGTGGCTGTTTCGTTGGATGCCGGTTCTTATTCGGTAACGGAGACCGGGCCGGCCGGTTATTCGGAATCTGATTCCAGCGGTTGTTCGGGAACGATCACGGCCGGACAAATCAAAACCTGCACCATCACCAATGACGACATCCCCACTACCTCATCGGGCGGTGGGGGTGGCGGCACCTATGTCCCGCCCGTGCCGCCGCTCATCGACGTGGTAAAAGTGCCAAACCCGTTAAACCTGCCCGACGGGCCGGGGATGGTAACGTATATCTACACCCTGCGCAATATCGGAACGGTCCCGGTAAGCAACATAACAATGATTGACGACAGTTGCAGTCCGCTAACCCGGGTTTCGGGAGACACGAACGGCGACTCCAAACTTGATGTAAACGAAACCTGGATATATGACTGTTCGGTAGCGCTGGCCATAACACATACCAACACCGTCACGGCGACCGGACAGGCCAACGGCCTGACGGCGACCGATACCGCCAGCGCCACCGTGGTTGTCGGCGCGCAAATAGAGCCGCCGCTGATCCATGTGACAAAAATTCCCAGCCCGCTGGCGCTGTTTAACCAGGGAGGTCTGATTACCTACGACGAAAAAATCACCAATCCGGGAACAGTCGCGTTGAGCAACGTCACGCTCGCCGACGACAAATGCAGCCCGGTAATGTTTATTTCCGGTGACATGAACGGCGACTCCAAACTTGATGCCAACGAAACCTGGACCTACCTCTGCCAGGCAAGGATCGATTCCACCACGACGAACACCGCCGTGGCGACCGGCGAAGCCAATGGGATGGTTGCCAGGGATTCCGCGACTGCGACTGTCGTTGTGGCCGCGGCTCCCAGACTGCCCAATACCGGGATTAAGCCCGGGAAAAAGGGCGTTTCGTGGTATGCCGTCATTTTGGCCGGGATTTCGATATTATCCATAACATTGTTAATCTCTGACCGGAAAAGAAAACGCGAAATTTAATTTTTTCCGAACCGGGATCTTAACCCGGAGGCGACAAAATCCCCGCCTTAGCGGGGATTTTGTATCATTGTCCAATGTCGTTAAAAATATTTTCAAAACGCAATTTATTGGTCGCGTTCATTCCGGGACTTGCGTTTTGCCTGGCGATTTTTATAAATTTCACCGCCAAAAAAAATCTTCCCGATGAACCGGCACCTCTTATTGAAAATTCCGCGGTCCCGGCAATCCAACCGGCATCGGCTGAACTGGTAAAAAAACTGCCGGAAATCTTTGGATTGCCGGTCCGCCTCAAGATCCCTAAGATCAACGTCGACGCGTCATTGGATTATGTGGGACTGACTCCAGACGGCGCGGTAGACGTGCCCAGGGGCGCAACCACCGCGGCTTGGTTCGATCTGGGACCGCGTCCCGGCAATAACGGCGATGCGGTTATTACCGGACATTACGGTCCCTGGAAAAACGGGCAAGGATCGGTATTTGACGATTTGGACAAACTAAAAAAAGGCGACAGCCTGTCCATTGAGGATGAAAAAGGAAAAATCGCAATTTTTGTGGTGCGTGAAAGCAAAAAGTATAACCCAAAAGACGATGCCCCGGAAGTGTTTGGATCAAATGACGGCAAAGCCCACCTTAACCTCATCACTTGCCAGGGGGAATGGAATAGCAATTCCCTGACCTATTCCCAAAGACTCGTCGTATTTACCGATAAAGAATAATTATAAAAATTCGGGCGCCCGATGGCGCATTATCAATGATCCATTTTGTAAATAAAATTTGCGTTCGTTCAATAACAATTTTTTTGGCTGGTTTGGCATTGGTCGCGACCGGCCTCGCCGGGCCCGTCTACGCGGCAAACTCGCCGTCCTTGGGCGCGGCCGGCAGCTTTTCGGCCCTGGCAGGCGTTGCAATGAGCGCGGCCGCCCCCGGCACGACCGTCGCGCATGATATCGGCCTTAGTCCGGGTCTGGAGAGTTCAAGAACCGGCAACTGGACAGTGGCGGGTTCGCAATATTTCGGCCCGCTTACTTTAGCCGGGACCGCGCAAAGCGCGGCCCTGGGAGCTTTTAACAACCTGGCGACACAAGGTTCCGACGGGACCTGGAGCCTTAATCCGGCACCATTGCCGGGCGTATGGACCGCCGCCAGTAGCGCTACGTTCGCCGGGCCAAAGCTGACCCTGGACGGCGGCTATGACGATGTCTGGGTTTTCCAAATCGGCGCCGATTTCACGTTCACCGGATCGGTAGCCCTGACGGGCAACGCTCAGCCCTGTCACGTGTTTTGGCAGGTTGGCGGCGACGCGACCATCGCTTCGGGCAGTACCTTTGCCGGGACTCTTATCGCTTCGGGCAATGTCACCGTGGTTTCCGGCGCAACCGTTAATGGCCGGATCATCTCGCTCAACGGCGCTTTGACGACGGACGGCAATAACATTTCCGGGCCGACATGCTTAACTGCCCCTCCCGTGACACCGGCCTCTCTCCATGTAATAAAAGTTGTAAACAACGATAATGGTGGATCTAAATCGGCTTCTGATTTCTCGTTTATGATAAACGGGGGGACGGCCACGGCATTCCAAACCGGCGGAGAAAACGACCTTTCCCTGGCCCCGGGAACATACTCCGTAACGGAACCCGCGGGTTTGGGATACTCGACAACTTACGACAATTGCTCAAACTTGGCGATCGCCAGCGGCGCCTTGGCCACTTGCATCATCACCAACGATGACCGGGCTCCGTCACTGACTCTGGACAAGATCGTCGTCAATGATGACGGCGGCACAGCCGCCGAATCGGATTGGGTCTTGACCGCTGCCGGTCCGACCCTGATTTCCGGACACGGTGCGGCCGGATCAGCCGATGTTGTCAGCGGCCCGACATTCTTGGCCGGAACTTATACTCTGTCGGAATCGACCGGACCTACTGGATATAACGCCTCACCCTGGAGTTGCGCAAAAAACGGCGCCGCTCCGGTCAACGGTCCGCAAATCGTTCTTGACGTAGGCGACTCGGCGATTTGTACGATCACCAACGACGATATCGATCCTCAGGCAGGACAAGCGGCAACTCTTCATATTATAAAACACGTTAGCAACAATAATGGCGGCACATTAAGCGCGAAGGATTTCAGTTTCTCGGTCAATGGCGGCACTGCCCAGGCTTTTGAAGCCGATGGCCAAAACGATTTAACCGTCAGCGCCGGCACCTACAGCGTTATCGAACAAGCGGTTGCCGGTTACACGACCAGTTATGATAACTGTTCCAATTTGGCAATTTCTGCGGGCGGCTCCGCAACCTGCACCATCACCAACGATGACATCGCGCCATCCCTTACACTTGATAAGATTGTCATCAATAACAATGGCGGCAACGTTTCCGAATCTGCCTGGACGTTGACTGCCGACGGCGGCACGGCAGGAACGCTCTCCGGTCCCGGCGCGGCCGGATCGGCCGACGTGCAAAGCGGCAATAATTTTAAAGCCGGGACCTACGCGCTTTCCGAGTCAGTTGGCCCGGCAGGATACAGCGCTTCGGCTTGGAGTTGCGTAAAAAACCAGAATCAACCGGTTGCCAGCGCCCTGATAACTCTTGGCCTTGGCGATAAAGCAACCTGCACCATCACCAATACCTACAATGTACTCGTATCGGGCGTATCAGGCGGCGGAAACGGCTCGGCATACACTCTGCCCGTACCGCCGCTTATCGACGTGGTTAAAATACCCAGTCCTTTAACTCTGCCGGCCGGTCCGGGCCCGGTGACTTACACCTACATCCTTCGCAATATCGGAACGGTTGGAGTAACCAATATAACGTTGGCCGACGATGCTTGCAACCCGGTAACCCTGGTTGCCGGCGACATTAATACCGATTCCCAACTGGAGACAAATGAAACATGGACATACCGATGCTAAACGACGCTGGCGGCAACCCGCACAAATACGGTCGTGGCAACCGGCTGGGCCAATAGCATAAGTGCGACCGATACCGCCAGCGCCACCGTGGTTGTCGGCGCGCAAATAGAGCCGCCGCTGATCCACGTGACAAAAATTCCCTTCCCGCTGGCACTGCTTAACCGGGGAGGACTGATTACCTACGACGAAAAAGTCACCAATCCGGGGACGGTCGCGTTAAGTAACGTCACTCTCACCGATGACAAGTGCGGCCCGGTAATGTTTATTTCCGGCGACATGAACGGCAACTCCAAACTTGATGCCAACGAAACCTGGACCTACCTCTGCCAGGCAAGGATCGATTCCACTACGACGAACACCGCCGTGGCGACGGGCGAAGCCAACGGGATGGTTGCCCGGGATTCCGCGACCGCGACCGTCGTCGCGGCTAATCCCATTCCGGCGCTACCGAATGCCGGATTTCCTCCCACGGAGAAAAGTACACCTTGGGGTATTATTATGATCTGCGGCATCCTCGCTTTCATTTCCATTTCGTTTGCCATAATTCGAAGAAGGCGCGCGATTTGGCCCGGGCGTTAACCGCGGCTGGCGGTATTTACCGACAAAGAATCAAGGGGATGTCGGCATCTACAAAAAATGCGACGTTTTAAAGCATCGCATTTTTTGAAACAAAAACTTCTTTGCACAACCAGACTACCGCCAGAACTATTTAATAATGTCGGCGATCAGCGTAACGTTGGTCTGTGCCAAGGCCTTGCCGTTCAGGCTCGCGCCTTTCTGCATTGTAACCGCTGTTTTATCCAATATATTCCCGTTAAAAACGGATGCCGATGCAATATTCGTTACTCCGGCAACCTGCCAGAAGATGTTTTGGGCTTGCGCGCCGCCGCTAAGGATCATTTTTTCACCGGAGGCAATGCTCAAAGTTCCCGCTACCTGGAATATCCAGACGGAATTTTTGTCGCCCGACAGGGTAACATTCGCCGGTATCGTCACATTAGAACTCCATTTGTAAAGTCCAGGTTTTAGCGTTAACCCGCCGATATTTCCGCCACCCAATTCGGTCGCGGTCGGATTTGTCCTGCCGGCAGCGTCAGCGTACGCGGTTTGCATGTTTTTCACGGCCGTGGTTAACATGCTAGGGGTCGAAACCGCGTAGTTGGCCGCGTAGACTTTGCCCGACACCGATGGCGAAGTTGAAAATTGACCAGAGCGGTCCAGCTTTAACCCAAATCCGGTTATGGCGGTACTGCCGATCGGACTGACTCCAATGTTTCCAACGATCGCGGTGGTTCCGGTGGCGGTTATTCCCGACTTTGCCAAGATAGCAAAATTACCCGCCATTCCCAGGTTTACCGTCGCCGGACCGGCCGCAAGCGCCACTGACCCGGCAAAACCAAAGGCCATGAAAGCGGCGAGTGCGATCGCCATTGAACTAGTATTAAGTTTTTTCATATATTTTATTTTATTTCCGATGTAATCATTTTATTGGCAAATTTGCCGACCCATTAAAATCAAAGCTCTGTCAATGACAATAAATACCTGCCGCAAAGCAATTACAACTTAATATTAACCTGCCGACCATTAATCTGGGATTACATTTCGGCCAGCCAAAGATTATGCCAAAAGACCACCTCGCCGACAGCGAAGTGGTCTTTTAAAGCAAAGCGGTATTCTCGCGGCAGAACCGCAAATTATCCGGTTTTTAAATTTAACGCGCAAAGGCACGGGCAATCACGATCAGCACCACCGCGCCCAGCAGGGCGACCAGGAAACTGTAAATGTTAAAACCGGTAACTCCGGCCTTGCCGAAATAATCCATTATCCAGCCGCCAAGAGCGGCTCCGACTATACCCAGGACGATATCAAGGACCAATCCTCCCCCGCCACCCGTTATCATGGATGCAGCCAAACCGACTATCGCTCCAAAGATTATCCAAACTAATATAGACATAATTTTATTGGTTAATTTTTTTATCTTCGCTGTTCAATTTGGCGGCGGCTTCCGGCGTGGAAACCGTTTTGCCGATCAGCAAAAGTTTGACGATGGCGTAAGCGACGATCCAGTAGACCAGCATTGCCAGCAACGTGGTCCATTCAAAAATACTGCCCAATACTTGTGTAACATGGAAAACGCTCAAAAAAGGCGCGACCATAAATCCGGTAATGGCATAGATAAAGCTGGTAAACCCGGCGGCCGGATTGGCGCCAAACAATTTCAGCGCAAACCGCAGTATCAATATCGCCTCCACGTAGTACAAAAGATACCAGACGATCTGGGTAACCCGATAGATCGGCTTGGTAGTCGGAGAATTATATGAATCCATATTAACTATTTTTTTATTAATACCGGGCCGTAGTACCACCGCCCGTGTATTAATACTAATGCGCCAATCATTAACATAAGATTAATGGCACCCAAACCGGAAAAAGCGCCAATTCTTGACAGTCTACCTTAAATCTGGCAAAGTTTGGTCAGAAAATGAAAAATTTAAGGAGTATCAAATATGGTGGTAGAAATACCAGTTGTCGTTAGGATCAAAGCGGCGCAAAGAATATTAGACATCTTGAACGCCGGAAAAATTCTGGAACTGCAAAAATTGTTAATGAGGGGCGGACAAAGCTTATGTTGTCTTAAGAAGCTGAAACGTAATTTGGGACGATTTAGTTCTGTGGCCAATTCAGGCAATTGGGTAACGGCTAAGAATCTCTAACACACCCAGAACCAAGATATAGAAAGAATTGAGAGTAAGAAAACGGAAATCATAGAGGAGCTTGAATCAATCAGCGACCTGTTCAAGGTAGAAAACCCCAGCGAAAAAGAAATCAGGGGCCTGGTAAAAGTCTTAGACTGCATTAAATCCCTGCGAGATAGGATATTCGAACTTGATGTGTCGGAAAATGAACCGCTGGACCTAATTGCCGTGTATAATGAGGCTATCCAATCCTAGAGGAATACATCCTCTTTTATTTTTGCCCAAAAAACCAATATTTGCGTTTTTACCCTTATTGGGGCAAAATATCTTTATAATTAAACAAACATGGAAACTATTTTAAACGACAACAATTTTGACGAGATGGTCAACGGGGCCGCCAAACCAGTGATCGTGGATTTTTTTGCCACCTGGTGCGAACCCTGTTCGATGATCGCCCCGATCCTGGAGAAAGTCGCCCACGACTACGAGGGCAGGGTGGTTTTAATGAAAGCCAACCTTGATGCCTGTCCGGTGATCGCCACCAAGCTTGGCGTAAACCAGATCCCAACGGTCGTCTTGTTTAGCAACGGCACGCCCGTCAGCGGATTCATCGGGGTAAGGCCCGAAGAAATCATCAAGGAGTGGCTGGAAAAAGCCCTGAAGGAAATCCAAACAACGGCGCCGGAATCAGGCGACGACAGAAACAAAGCCGACTCGCTGATCAGGGATTACATTGTCCACGCGCAAAAAAATAACATCAATTTGAATCCCAACCAAGAAAGCGTCCACAGGATAATCAGCGGCTTGTTCGCCAATGAAAAAAAATACGGCGAAAAATATTGCCCCTGCCGCCGGGTTACGGGCAACAAGGAAGAAGACAAAAAAAACATCTGCCCCTGCGTTTATCATTTAGACGAGGTCAAAAAAGACGGCCACTGCCTTTGCAACCTGTTTGTGAAGTAATTTCCCCTCGGCCTTGTCAATAAGTGGTTTATGGTCTATAATAGGATAACAAGACAAATCGTTTAAAAAAATAGTCGGTTGTCGTCTCAAATAAAAAATCAAACACAAACATGCAAGGTACAATCAAAACACTTACGGAGAGAGGCTTTGGATTCATTTCCCGCGAGGGAGAGGCCAAAGACCTTTTCTTCCACTCCAAGGAATTGAAAGGCGTCGAGTATAACGATTTAAAAGTTGGCGATGTCGTCACTTTCGAAGTCGTTAACAGCGAAAAAGGCCCCGCGGCAGTCAACGTCTCCCGCGCGTAATCACAGCCTGCAAAAACGCCCCGCCAACCGGCGGGGCGTTTTTAGTTATGAATCCGTTACAAACCATTCTGGTATTCTGCAGAATATGAGAATGGTTTGTAACGGCTCCTGGCTCGAAAAACGGTTGTTTAAGGGCAGGTTTTACGGCATAATGGGGGTATGACGCTGGTTGAACAAATAATAATCGATTGTTGGGTTATTTTTGGAGTGGTTTGGACCATTGGCGCGGTGACGGCAAAAAGGGCGCAGAGGCGGCAAACGGTCGGGAAACGGCTTTGGTATGCGGTTTTTTTGATGATTAGTTTTGTGCTTCTGTTCAAAGGATTTCCAACGGCCACTCCGGGAACCGGATTAAAGGAACCGATCTACCCGCTTTACATTCCCGTCCTGCCCTATTCGGCAACGTTCGCCGCAGTTGCGGCTGCTTTAACAATTTTGGGATTGTTGCTGGCGCTGTGGGCGCGCTGGATTTTGGGACGGAATTGGAGCGGCACGGTGGATATTAAAAAGGACCACGAATTGGTGACGAACGGACCCTATGCGGTCATCCGGCATCCCATCTACACCGCTTTCCTGTTGATGTTTTTGGGCACTGCCATTGCCGTCGGCAATCTGGGCGGATTCCTGGGCTTCGTCACTTTATTCATCAGCCACTGGATCAAGCTCAAACAAGAAGAGCAATTGATGACCCAACAATTCCCAACCGCCTACCCGGCCTATATGAAACGCACCAAAGCCCTCATCCCCTTCGTGCTCTAGCGCTCGGCCAAGGCACACTAATTTGACTTGCACGATCAACCGTTATATTGTTTTAAAAATAGCAGAGGTGATTGCAACGCCAAAAGAAACTATAACGGGTATTGTGGGCGCGGGTATGCTCCGGCGCAGGCTCCTTTTCCGGACCGGCCAAGAGATCTTTAAAATATTCCGGAGTGTCGATCCCGATCTTGATACTATTGCCAACGAACCGATTTTCGACTTGACGGCCAGCGACCAGCTAAAATATGAGGATGTCCATCTGATTGTTTTTTATTTGCTGACAAAGCCGTTATTAGCGGAAATATTAAAAACCCTGATTTCTTTTAACGGTGTCAGGGTAACGGCCCAAAATGTCTTTGAAAGAATGGACAACCTGCGCGCCCCCGGAACCAATCCTCGGGGAGCTAACATATCTTCAGTCACGCATGCGTTGACAGATTTCAGCGATTTAGGGTTGGTAAATCATTCGCGCAAAAAGCCATACGGATACCAAATCAAAGACGGCGTGACAATTGCCGTCGAAACGATCGAAAAACTACCCACCCTGGCAAAGATAAGAGATACCAAACGGTGGCCATAATTGAGATCGTTTTTTTATTTAAATTATTTCGGCTTCATTAAATTTGACAATGATACGGAAATATTTTATGGTCGTATTGGCAAGGCTGGAGGTAACTGCGATGAATTTCAAAAAACGAAAAAATATTGTTTGGGGCGCCATTATATTCATTGCTTTGCTGGAGATGATATCTGGCGCGATCTATGTATCCGGGAATGAATGGTATTTGCAAAACCCCGTATCAAAAAATGCCATGTCGCTCGTTGACAGTTTAAGCGGAATAATCATTGGCAGCCTGGTTGCCTTAGCGTTAGTTAAGAAAATAGTCGGGCTGGATAAAAGGGTCTTGAACGCATATCTGTATGCCAAAGAATTTGTTTTGGCAATATTTGCCGCCCTGTCTATCGTTATTGCACTAGGGGGATTTAGCCAGCTCGCGCGACAGGCATCGAGGCTTTCGGGTCTAAGCCCCGACCTGGCGGCAATTGTAATTTTGGCCGTCGGATTGCTGGTCACGATCAAGATAAACGACTGGGTTAAAAACGATCCCAACGAGACCAATACTTCCGATCCCTAGGCAACAAAGCTTGGGGATTTATTTTAAATACCTAGCTTTCCACAGGAAAACCAAAATTGATTCAATTTAGATTTTATGATAGACACAATTAATACATAAGGAAGTGTAAGGATGGAGCAAAAAAGGAAAACGCCAGATTATGCAACATTGGTCGAATCATTGGCAAGAGACGCATTGGATGCCGCCAGGACAGCCGTAGAAGGAATGACAGATGACAAAGAGACGCAAGATAAAGTCTTACAGATGATAGCCATAAGATTTATCATTTCGAAGACTGGGGGAGACTTTGTTGTCACGGAGGATAGCGACATCGCCGCTGTTATAGAAACGGAAAGCATAGCAGAAACAGTCATTGAAGCAATAAGAAACAGCGTGACTGCAAGCATCGGAGAAGAATGTGACCCGCTCGTTGATTTGGCCATATTGCAAACAGTCGAGTCGATAATGCAAATATCGCAGACCCATCTACATTCTAAGCTCAACGAACTGGTTCAGCTAACTTGAAACTGCGACACCATATAGGGAACGGACTCCAAAAGGCCGTCTTTTTTTATTTAATCAAAGATTAATCTTGGATATGGCAAATTAATAATTGTAAAAAAATTATTATGTTTATCACAATCACCACCAGCAAAGTTAAGCCTGACCAATCCGACATGGTCGAGGAATTCCTCGAAGGATACCTCCCAAAAGTCGGAAAATTGCCGGGAGTAATGGCGGTCTATCACTATAACCGGCCTAAAAACGATGACGACTCGACCATCATCGTCTGGAAAGACGTCAAATCGCTGGAAGCCTATCGCGAGGGCGATTTGATCAAAGAAGCGATGGACTTTATGCGTAAGTTGGGATCGGAATCAGTTATGGAAGCCTATCCCCTCGCATACCCCGCCGAAGACGATAATATTGAGATATGAACAGAAGCTGCGCAGTCGGCCCATCTTCTGCGTTAAAGCGGCTGAGTACTTGTCGTCCCGCTAAGCGGGACTCCTGCACACTCTTCCCCTTCTCCTTGAATCTGAGCCAACTGCGCAGCTTCTGTATGAAAACAAATTTTATTTTTTTGTTTATTGCCTTGGTAATAATCGCCGCGCTCATTGGAACGGTTGGCTATTTTATTTTACGGCCGACGGCCCCGGCTCAGGTTGCTTGCACCCAGGAAGCCAAAATTTGCCCTGACGGCTCGACCGTCGGACGCGTTGGGCCAAACTGTGAATTTGCCTCATGCCCGCCGATTGCAACCGGCGGCAATTTGAAAACTTTTTCGGACAGCAAAACGGGCATTTCATTCCAGTATCCCGATAACCTGGGCACTACCTTCATTTCCCCGGTTGACTGGCCGCCGGCCGCGACAGTATCGGACCAGCCTTATTCCTGCACGCAAGCCGGATCGGAAACCGCGCCCGCCGGCCAGACTGTGGAAAAAACATTCAATGGACGGGCTTATTGCGTCACCAAAGAAAGCCAGGGCGCGGCCGGGAGTATCTATACCCAATACGCCTATGCCTACGCGATGGACTCAAAAACCGCCATCCTGACATTCAGCCTGCGGTTTGTGCAATGCGCCAATTATGATGATCCGCAAATGACCGCCTGCAAAAATGAGCAAGCTTCTTTTGATATCGACAATCTGGCCGACAGCATCGCCGCCAGCCTGCGCGTAACGGCAAATTAATGTTGGTCCTGTTATGGTTAATACGTTAGTAAATTGTGGTTTGATTACGTTGCTGCGCGGCGATTGGCGGCGCGGCGCGGGCTGGATCGCAAAAAAAACATGGTAGACGAAAAAAATGTGGAGCCAAAAGTTGAACCAACCGTACCGGCCAAACCTGAAGGCGAAAAGAAATAGTTTCAAAATCTGTGCGGCGTCAAGCCGCTATGAAAATGCCCTATTCGGGCATTTTTGTTATCCGGAGCCTTAGCGGCAGGAACAGTACCTTGCATAAATCGCAGATTTAAACTATAAATTATAATTGCTCTTCAAACAATTTAAAGGAGGTAAAAATACGAATCCAGAGCAAGAGCTAAGGTTGGAAGAAATAATAGATAGAATTTCTCTCATTAACGACTACTACAACGGAGTAAGTGTAAAAGGCCATCTCGACGACTGCGGCATAATAGCCGTATTCCTGGCCCCGCAGGTTGGCGCCGACCCGGAAATCAGCCACCTGGGCGCAAAATTCCACGACCTGGGAGCCATACTTGGCGGCCGTGATAATCATGAGATTCTGGGCGCCTACCTGGCCAGGATGATATTGCGCTACCTGGGATTCGACGAGGATAAGATCGACGCAGTGGTAAATTGCGTGCTTTCGCACCGCAGTTCGATCGATAACTTCGACGAACTGACCCTGGAACAAATGGTAGTCCGCGCCGCCGACGCCCTGTCGCATTTCAGACGGGTTATATATCTCTGGGAAGAAGAATACCAGAAACGCGTGATCCTGGATAAAGCCACTTTTGACGACATCAAGGGTAAGCTGGCAAAAAAGTTCGCCAAGGACCTGAAAAAACCATGCCCCAGTGCCCAAGCCCGGATGCCAACAGATTATACTTCCTGGCACTTGCCAAACTGGAAGAATTGCACGGCCTAGCCATGGCGCTGCCAGAGAAGACCTTATCTATATCGCGTGCCAAGTATGCCAGGATTAATCCGGCATTTTTTTAAATATCGGCCATTCTTGCTAGAATACAGTTACAAAATCAAAAACATGGATAAAAAAACAAAAATTGAAAGGACTATCTTGGCGGCCTTAAAAGAAGATATCGGTTCCAGCGATGTTACCAGCCAGGCCATCATTCCGCGACTGCAGACCATTCGGGGCGTTTTTTTGGCAAAAGAACCGGGCACAATCTCGGGGATTGATATTGTTAAAATCCTATTCCGCCTGCTGGATAAAAATATTAGGTTCCGACTCAATGTCCAAAACGGATCAACGATTGCCAAAGGCCAAATTCTGGCAAGGATCGAAGGCAATGGCCGCGCGATTTTGTCGGGCGAACGTATGGCGTTAAATTTCCTGCAAAGGATGTCAGGGATAGCGACGGCGACAAAACGCTATGTCAACGCCGTGGCCGGCACGAAAGCGGTCATCTTAGACACCCGGAAAACCGCGCCGGGTTTGCGGATATTCGACAAACAGGCGGTGCGCGACGGCGGCGGGCAAAATCACCGGTTCGGCCTCTACGATATGTTCCTCATCAAGGATAACCATATAGCGGCGGCCGGATCGATCGGCAAGGCGGTCGCAGCGGCCCAAAAAAACAACCGGCGTAAATTGCCTATTGAAGTCGAAGTTAAAAATTTCGCCGAATTGGATAAAGCGCTTGCTTTGCCAATCGATAGGATAATGCTGGACAATATGGATGTTGCCCGCATGCGCCAAGCAGTTAAAATAACCAACGGCAGGGTACCCCTGGAGGCCTCGGGCATGGTCGACATAAACACCGTGACAGCGATCGCCAAGACCGGTGTGGACTTTATCTCAATCGGCGCCCTGACCCATTCGGTAAAAGCGCTGGATATCAGCTTGGAAATCGAAAATCAATAATTTACCGGACCGACAATCTTTGTCATTTTAATTTTAAAAACGCCCCCATGACAAGGGACGTTTTTTGTTTACTGACTTATCGGATGAACCAGTAAAAACCAAAGGAACGGCGAGCGGAATACCCCCTTCCCCTGAACGAGTACATTCTGCCCGATAGTCTGGAACCAGCTGTGGACACCGCGCTCGTACGAGCTACGCTAAAATCCGAACCGCTGCTGACGGCAGATGGAACCGCCAGGGCAAGTTTATTGCCATTAAGCATTGTTATCGAAGCGGCGCCCGATTGCGAGACATTAACGGCGTTGCCATCCTTTATGGCGTAACAGTTGCTGAATTGGACGGAACCGAAATTGTCAAGAGAAATGATGCCCCGGCTGACGCTGGGCGCCTCGACCACCCATTCGGCCGATCCCAGCGAAGAGGAATAAACAAAGGTGTTCTGGTAGGTTGCGCCCGATGTATTGTCTTTAAATGATATAAGCCACTGGCTGCTTGCCTGCTGGGTTATTGAAACAGTAACCGAATCGTTGGCACCGATATTGACCGGCATCGTTTGAACCGTTTGCGGCAACATTTCATACCAGGCGGCATATTCCGTCTGTCCGGCCGAGTTGGTCGTTGCCTGGGTGCCGGCCTGGATCAGATCGCTGGTCTTTACCCCGCCGATACCGACCCAAACCGTATCGGCGCTGCCCCTGGCGGCATTGCTGACCGCAGGCACATTCCAAGTTCCCGAGACGGACGTGAATTTGCCGCCCGTAGCCGCATAACCGGCCCAGTTGGTCGAATTGGAAATACTGTTGACTGCCAGCACCGGGGCCGCCTGAGCCACCAATCCGGCAATTATCATAATAGATAGTGCCTTAAGAATATTCATGTTTAATAAGGGAGATTACACTTATTTAATACAGGTTCGGCCAAAAAATGTTTCAAAAGGGGTTAATCGGTTTTTAACGTCTGATGGAACAGGCTGGGCTTAGCAAACAAATGAATCTCTCTGGGCTTACGCCACGGGGTATCTTGTTAAAACGCCTACGCTACGCTCCAGGCGTTTTAATAAAATGACCTCCTCCCCGGGTTCCGGCTTCGCCTCTACCCGGGGTTTCCTTTCGTCGTGAATGAGAATCCAACGTCAGTGCTTCTTGGCGCGCGCGAAGAGACTGACCGTCTGGGGCATGTCTT
>Ga0182021_10002559_pt1 | contig 21220 bp, 11 predicted proteins | sample 612E3MmetaG_FD_120493 | JGI IMG/M metagenome (GOLD analysis project Ga0182021, IMG submission 120493) | Permafrost microbial communities from Stordalen Mire, Sweden - 612E3M metaG (Illumina Assembly) | ecosystem: Environmental > Terrestrial > Soil > Wetlands > Permafrost | place: Sweden... | reverse complement strand
CGACGTGGACATCGCGAAAATTTCCGATGCCTTTTCGCGAGCGGAAAAATCGGAATGGCCGTTCGCACTCCTGGTGACGTGCGACCTGGCATGACGGATCAGAATGCAACGATTGCCTCCGCCGAGCGCAAACTGCCTATGATGACAAAAGACGAACTGCTGGAACCTCTCGCAAGGCTGCGCGGCGACGCCGTCGTGGTCACCTGCATGGGAGTCACTCGCCCTTGGGGAAAGCGCTCGCATGTTGACCTGGATTTTGCTTCGGCCGACAGCGCGATGGGACACACGGCCGACCTGGCTTTGGGGATTGCTCTGGCGCGTCCGGAGCGCAAAGTGATCTGCCTGAATGGCGACGGCAGCATGCTTATGACCCTCGGCACGTTGGTTACCGCCGCCCAGGCAGCGGCCAGGAACTACTACCTGTTTATCGTTCAAAACGACACCTATGAAATCACAGGAAATCTGCCGATCCCCGGCGCTGGAAAGGTGGACTTCGGCGTGATGGCGCGCGGCGCGGGATTTACGAAGATTTACGAATTCGGCCATGCAGATTCCTACGCTGCCTCCCTGCCGGCGGTTCTGGCGAGCGAAGGCCCCGTTCTGATCGTAGTGAAGGTGAAGCCGGGTACGGAAGGGCCGATCAGCAGGAGCGCCAAGGAAGCCTCTCTCTACCTCAAAGTATCGCTTGCCGAATGGGCGCGGCGCATGCGCCGGGCGCTCAACAGCTAAAGCTGCCGCCGGCGATCAGGACTCCGCAGCCGGCACGCAGCAGCGATTTTCGATCTGGCGGTTGCGGGCAACGGGACTCCTGACGAGCTCAGACTCAAGCCCGGCACGGTGACGACGCTGCGCGGCGAATTTGGCCGTGTGCTCCGCTTCCTGAATCATCTGTCGCAGGGCGCCATTTTGGTTGCCTCCGCGGATATGCTCGCCTCCACCAGCGTGGGCATGATCGCCCGTGATTTTCCCGGCGGCTACTGGAATGCCTCCACTAATGCTGATGCGCGCACTCTATCGATCGGCGGCATCTGTGAAGATGCGATGTCAGGCTTTCTTTCCGGACTCTCTTCGTTCGGTCATCACATTGGTGTCGGCTCTTCGTATGGCGCGTTTCTCGCCCCGCTCGGGCACATCGCCGCACGGTTGCACGCGATAGGCGCCCAGGCTCGATGGCGAAAGCCAGGTTCAGGCCATCAAGCGCTATCTTAACGCTTTGTCTCAAAAATAGGTGGAGCCTCAGGAGCGCGGCGTCATGACCCGCACTTACACGCATCTCAGGTTTGCTGTGTCGCGCCTTCGGTGCTCGCTGATGAAGTGCATACTAATCCCGGCCTGACGGCCGGGCCTAGAGTTTGGCCGGTTTGCGTCCCGTAGGGACGAGGTGAAAATAGCCCGGCACTTCAGTGCCGGGATTAGGCATCCGGTTAAGGACAAGTCCCATAGGGACGACTGATATGGAGGACACGGAGGTGAATTCTTAGTCCAATACGACGAGAGATACCTCTCTAGAGGACTCAGCCGTCCTTATGGGACTAGCCTCAGAGGTATCCGAGGTCCCGGCACTGAAGTGCCGGGCTACTCTCGCTCCGTCCCTAACGGGACGCAAAATGCCAAAATTCAGGTCTTATCGGGCATTGAATTAGCGCGGGCAAGCGCTGTGTTGTTTCCTATTTTGCGCTTATGTTTTGGCCCACAGAAATGCGTGTAAGGAGCAGGGCATGCAGCCGCACTCCTTCTGATCATGAGCCTCACTCCTCGAACACGGGAGTTTGCATGGCACGGTTCGAGCGGACGTCTTTCTGAAAGCGTTCGTGCAGGAAGGCGAATACCGGACCCGGTTTCCCCGTGCCGACGGCTTGGCCGTCGAACGACACTGCGGCCACTACATCGAAGGATGTTCCGAAGATCAGAATCTCGTCACCGCTGTAAGCTTCCGCAAGCGGTATGTCCTCGAATGAGATTGTCTGGATAGTATTACTCTTCACCAGATCCTGCGCCATTTCGAGTCCGCGCGAAACGGTCGTTCCTCTCAAGATGCGGGAGAAGACGGGTAGCTTGAGCACCCGGTCCTTGCCCACCACGGCAATGTTCTCCGCCGCGCCCTCGCCAAGAAATCCCTCCTCGTCGAGCGTAATCGTATAATCCACGCCGGCATCTACGGCTTCCTTCTTCATCAGGACGTTCTGCAGGTAGTTGCAGCTCTTGACATTCGCGAAAAACGGCTTCTTTGCGGGCACGCTGCTGCTCTTAATCGAGACCCCTCTGGCGTACTCTGCCTCGGTCGGCACCGCAAGGTCGCAGATGACTATATAGAGCTGCGATTCCGGGCACTCGTACGGATTCACGGTAAAGCCTCCAGGCCCGCGTGAAACGAAGAGACGGATCAGGCAATCGCGCGCGGCGCCGATGCGGATGGTCTCCTTGACGAGGGTGGCGATCTCCGCACGCCCAAACGGCAAATTCAGGTGCAGGGAACGTGCGGATCGTTCCAAGCGGTCCAAATGGCGCTCGAAATTGTAAAGCCGGCCATCCACGCACTTGAAGGTCTCGAAGATCCCGTCGCCACGGTGCACCATGTGGTCGTCGATCGGGACTGCCATGAGAAAGGGGTTCGTTACCACCCCGTTGAGCACACTGCTGTACATGGCAAAATATTTCTTGTGGTAAGGCTTGGCAAAGGTGGCCGCCAGGCTCTCGCAGTCCTGCACTCCCCAATGGCGTAGCGTCATATCTCCGCTCCTCATGATCTCGGCCTAGGTCAGCGCGTCCGCCTCGGAGGGTGGGTTCCGGCGGGTGATCGATCGTCTGGTGCAGATTGAAGCAGAAATTCCTAACCCCGGGGACCCTCACCCCGATGGCGCTTCGAATATAGCACTCTATCCTTCCGCAGACAATTCGTTAGCTTGGCTTGTCTGATACAATCATTTGGGTTCGTAGCGTTCGCAACCTGAGTGGAGAGGTAAAATTGAACATGCTGATCGTGGTGGAATCAAAGAAGTCGCTTGCGGCTGTCTGCGCAGCGATGGAACCTGCCGTGCAGAAGCATAAGTTCGGCGTGTTGAATCATATTGAATAAGTCGCCGCATCCTCGTAACATTGAGTTTCTCGGGATGTTTAAACTGCCGAGCATCGCTGGTTCTGCATGTGAAGACTTGAACACGGGCTGACTGAGCCTTGGTGTTCATCGAATCTGTGCCCTGCCAGAAGCGACCGTAAAGATAGCCTCCGGCCGAACGTGCTTGATTTCATTTACACTCCGGACCGGGCCTATGCCTAGAGGTATGGAATTGAAGAGAGTGGAAAGCGCCTCACGAATGCCACAGCGCCTGAAGTTGGTCCTGATCAAGCCGTCAAAGTACGATGACGATGGTTACGTCATCCGGCATTTTCGCGGGGTGCTTCCGAGCAATACGCTGGCCTGCCTGTACGGCCTGACCGAGGACGTTCAAAAGCAAGGGATGCTTGGCGAGGACGTGCGCATCGATGTCGAGATGATCGACGAGTCGGTGCAGAAGATTCCCTTTCGAAAAATTGCGCGATCTCACCGTCCTCCTCACTCCAAGACTGTCGTCGCTCTGGCGGGCGTGCAGTCGAACCAGTTCCCGCGAGCGGCGGATCTCGCGCGCCGGTTCCGGCAGGAAGGGCTGCCGGTCATGATCGGCGGATTCCATGTGAGTGGCGCCACGGCCTTCTCCCAAGGGGAAAGCCCGGAGATCAAGGCGTTGATCGATCTGGGAGTCACGGTGGTCAAAGGCGAAGTGGAGGAGAAGTGGGCCGCTCTTCTGGGCGATGCACTTCAAGGACGGCTCCAGCCCGTCTACGATTTTCTCGGGGAAAAACCCGTGCTTGCCGACCGCCCCGTACCCAAGCCCATGCGTCGCTACATGAAGCGGTTTGTCGCGTCGAATCTTGGCACGATCGATTGCAGCCGCGGATGTCCATTCAACTGCAGCTTCTGCTCCATCATCAATGTTCAAGGCCGCGAGATGCGCGCCCGCTCGGTCCCGTCCTTGGAACATGCGATCCGCGAAAACTACCGGCTGCATGGGATCGATTTTTATTTTTTTACCGATGATAATTTCGCGCGCAACCCGAATTGGCGTGAGATCTTCGAGATGCTGCTGCGTCTCCGGTCGGAGGGAATCAGCATTGATTTCATGCTGCAAGTGGACACTCAGTCCTACAAAATCCCTGATTTTGTGCAGCTGGCCGGCGAAGCAGGCTGCAGCCAGGTGTTCATCGGCATGGAGAGCATCAATCCTCGTAATCTGAAGGCGACCGGCAAGGGCCAGAATCGCGTGCAGGACTACAGGCTTCTCATCGAGTCCTGGCACAAAGCCAAAGTAGCAACTCACGTGGCTTACATCATCGGTTTTCCCTTCGACACTCCTGAATCAGTGCGGGAAGACATTGAACGCCTGAAGAGCGAACTGAAAGTGGAGCAGGCTTCGTTCTTCATGCTGACTCCGATTCCCGGTTCCCGCGACTACGACGATGCGGTGAAACGGGGTGATTGGATTCATCCTGACCTGAACCGTTACGACTCGTTCCACGAGACCATGATCCACCCGAATTTCAAGCCCGGGGAATGGTACGAGACATACCGCAAGGCGTGGGAGAGCTTCTATTCGTTCGATTACATGCGCGAGGTGCTTGTCCAGGCCAATCCGGAGAACTACTGGAACATTTTTCGCGATTTTATCTGGTATCGGAACTCCGCCTTGATTGAGCAAGGACATCCGATGATCCACGGCTTTTTCCGCCTGAAGAGTCGCAAGGACAGGCGTCCAGGCTTTCCGGTCGAGTCCAGGCTGCGGCACTTCAATCGTCGTGTGCGGGAAGTGAAGCATTTCGCGGGCGCCGCGCTGTCGCTCCTCCTCGAAATGGAAGAACTGTGGCTGCAGACCCGCAAACGCAGCGAATCGGAGGTCAAGCTGCGAGGGGAACTCGAGCGCATACGCGCCGAACTCGGCCGCAACCTGCGCACTGCTGAACTCGAGCTCGCACATCTGAGAGCGCGAGTCCACTTCCCGGATGTGCGCGTTCCTTCGCGCCTGACACTGGCTTTCAGAGATGTGAACTTCAGCTTCGCGAAGCGCATCACTTACAGCCGTACCGACATCCGCCAATTCTGGAGCAAGACGCAGGAACGCTGGCACAGGCGCCAGTTCCTGCGAATCCCGCCGCACAAAGTGATTCTGAATACCCTGCGTGATGTTCAGTTGATGATGCTGTTCGCCGCCGACCTCATGCGAGGAACCAGGGAAGGCGCGAGCAACGTTCGTGCCTGGCGCTGAACCGCGCTGCAAGAATTCTCCGCAAGGCTTTGCCGACAATTGTCGACGCTGCAGGATCCCCAATTCGCTTTCCTCGTCAGACTTCCTTTCGCCTGTCCCTGACCCCCCTTCCACGTGCAGAAAATGCGCGATTTCATCTCCTCAGATTAGCAATGAGTGACGATAAGTGATTGGGACATATAACTCACATGACGAAATACCGGCATCCCGCCTATTTCCTTTATCTCTACGGCATTGCTTTTGTCGGCCTTCTTCTTTTGGCCCAGTCTATTGTGGATGTGATCAGGGAAGGGATCCCTATATACTGGATTATCCTCGCCTCTCTGACTGCCCTCACCAGCGCCCTCGCCATTAAGATTCCGCAAATCGATTACCGGATCTCTATCGAGGATACATTCTTCTTCACCAATCTTATTCTGTTCGGTCCTCATGCCGGGTGTATCACGGCTGCCCTACAGGGATTTATGGGATCCATTCGGGCCAAGTCGATCAGCAGGCGCCTCGAATTCATGATCTTCAACATGGGCGCTCTGGTGCTGTCAGCCTACCTCTCCGGGCGCGTACTCTTCGGCATTCTCAGGTGCGGACCCATCTATACAAACCCGCAAGTGGGATTGATCGCGATCATATCGGCGATGGCTGCAGCAGGCTTGGCTCACTACCTTGCGAATTCCGGCAGCGTCGCCGTCGTCATTGCCCTCGATCAGCGCACAAACATCTTCAGGACATGGGCCAAGAACTTCCGCTGGGCGTCCATCTCTTATCTATCCGGAGCCACTTTTGCTGCTCTCGTTGCAGAAAACATCAAATCACTCCCCTTATTGCTGGGGGCGATGTTCCCGATTGTTCTAATTACATACTTTGCCTACAAGACCTACAGGGAAAAGGTGGAAGAACAGCACCGACGGCTGCAGGAAATGAACCAGCTCTATCTTCGAACGGTAGAATCGCTCGCACTTGCGGTGGACGCAAAAGATCGAAAGACTTACGGCCATGTCCGGAGAGTCCATGCTTACGCGCTCGGGCTTGCCCGGCTCCTGGGCATCAAGGATGCCAGCGAGTTACAGGCAATCGAGACCGGAGCTATTCTGCACGACATTGGGAAACTGGCTGTGGATGATTTCATTCTCAACAGGCCTGGCCGTTTAAGCGGCCCTGAATTCGAAAAGATGAAGACTCACACCACTGCAGGTGAAGAGATCCTCAATCAGGTTCAGTTTCCTTTCCCCGTAGCGAAGATCGTGAGGTCACATCATGAGCGATGGGACGGCAAAGGATATCCGGATGGACTAAAGGGGGAAGAAATCCCTTTGGGGGCTCGGGTTCTTATCCTGGCCGACACATTTGATGCACTTCGATCCTCCCGGCCATACAAAACCGCGCGCGGAGTCCAGGAAGCAGTTCAAGAACTTCGGGGAGACATGGGCGCCATGTTCGATCCCAAGCTGCTGCAGCTCTTCATTGATAATATCGAACAGCTGGATGAGGAAGCGGCTGAAGCGTCAAAGAGCGTGCCCGAACTGTCTTTTCGAGTGCAGAACCTCAAGTTCGAGACTGGCGCGCCAGCGGCTGATTTTGCATCATTCACCTCCGCGATTGCCCTTCCGGCAGACAAGGAAGCCGAGCTGGTTTCGCTTGCCGAGTTCTGCGGAAGTCTTGCCGGGTATTTCAGCATCGGCGATCTGCTCATGAACCTGGAGTGCCGAATTCGTAGGCTAATGGCATACAGCACATGTATCTTTTTTATCGACAATGGTGATGGAAGTCTGATCGCAGCCCACACGGGCGGAATGTATGCCGATAAACTGCGAAACCATCGCGTCGAATGGGGAGGCAGTATCAGCGGTTGGGCGGCAGCCTATGCACAACCTCTGATCAATTCACGCGCGACTCTGGAATTTCAAGGTCTGCATGATGATGTCAGTTCCCTGATTCATGCCATGGTCGTCCCCGTGCGCACGGGCGGGAAATGCCTCGGGACCATTTCTCTTTATGGCGAAGCGCCTGTCGGCTTCAACGATGATCATATGAAGACCCTTCAAATCGTGGCGAACCAGGCAGCCCCGGCCCTTGCGGAAACCTGCCGCCGGCAGTCCTCCGCTTCCGGCGAGCACCTTGCGGATCCCGTAACGGGGCTTCACAGGGCAGGATATCTCTCATTGGTGGGCGAGGAACTCATCGCTGCTTGCGCGGCAACTTCCTCGCCTTTTTCCCTGATTCATATCGACCTTGAGAATCTCCGCGAGATCATCGATCTTCATAACGCATTCGTCGGCGACTCGATTTTGCGCAGGGTCGGGGAGATCTTACGTGCCGAAATTCGTGAGAAAGACATCTTGGTTCGGTTCGGCCAGCGTGGCTTCATCGCCCTCCTGGTGCAAGCAAGGCGGGATCAGGCTTTACGTCGAGCGGAATCTCTGAGGGATCGGATCTCAGCCATAAGGCTATTCAGTTTCCCGGAAATCGTCAGCAAGATCGGTGTTGCTTCATATCCTGAGGACGGCACCACGATTTTCGCCCTGTTGGATCGCATCCGACAATCACAAGAAAGCCGTCAAGGATCTCATGAAGAGGCCGTTATCCAGAAAGAGCGGAAGGTTTTGGAGTTTCCTGCCTTAGGTTAGTTTCATAGCTACGAATACCGCGGCGACACGAGCCTCTAGCGGCCGCGCTTGGTGAGTTCCTCCGAGTTCCAGAGCAGAAAAGGCGGCAGGACGGAGGGCCGGATATTCCCCAAGGTGTTTCTCCAGGCAGTGAGCTGATTGGGCGCCACCGTCGCAATCGCTGGCATTTGCGCTGCCCATATCTCCTGTACCTGAGAAAAAGCCTTCCTGCGCACATCTGGATCCAGGCTCTGCACCAGTCGGGTGGTCAGCGAGTCGATCTCAGCTTCCCAGGGCGTTCCAGGGTTTGTCTGATTCGGATGCCAGAAATGAGAGCCGCCGCTGCTGTACCAAAGATCTGCCTGCAGGTCAGGAACGACGTCGCTGGGCGTAAAGCCGAAGAGCATCGCCTCGTAGTCGAAGGATTGAGCAAATCGGGCATGGAGTTCATTGGGGAGGACAAGTTGGACACTCATGCGGATGCCCACTTGAGAGAGGTAATCCCTGATGATTTCGGCGATGCTTTCCCTGGCAGCGTTTCCTCTGGTCGTAACCAGATTGATCTCGAAGGGGCGGCCGCCTGCGCCGTATTCCAGGAGATTATCGCCATTCGTATCTTTGAGTCCGACCTGGGCAAACAGAGCTTTCGCTCGGCTCTGATTGAAGGAAATCGGCGAAAGGCCGCTATTGTACCATGTCTTGTTTCCGGAGCTGATCGGACCGTATTGAGGAGTGCCCAGGCCGCCGTAGACGGACCGCACCATTGCCGCACGATCGAGCGCACAGGAGACGGCCTGGCGAAACGAGGCGTTTTCGAAGATGGCCCTCTTTCCCGGATCGAGGAAGGGCTTGCCCGCCTGGCTCTTCCCGGAATTAAGGTTGAACCATAGGAAATCCATGGAAAGTCCCGGCCCCAGATCCTTCAGAGTCATTTCATTCGTCCTGTTGGAGCCGCGCAAACTGGAATACGATTCGGAACTGATGATATTCAGAAGATCGAGCTCTCCTGCTTGAAAGCGCAAAGCTTCGGCGTTTCGATCTTCAATGACGAGAAATGTCAGCGTATCGAGGTATGGGAGCGCCTGGCCGGCCTTGTCTTTTTTCCAATAGTAAGGGTTGCGATCCAGCACGACCCGCACTCCGCGTTGGTATTCCTTGAGGCGAAACGGTCCCATGCCCACGACCTCCTGGGGAGGCGCTGTGGGTCCGTACGCAGAGTCAAAGGCGCCTGCATTATAGGCGTTCAGCAACCGCTGTCTGGGCAGCATTGGAATTGAATCGAGCGCCCGCAGGCCGGTGCCGACCTGTCTTGGCCAAGTGAGACGTACTGTGTACGCGTCGATCCGCGCGACCGCCGGGAACTTTCCATCGACGCGCAGTTGATCCGCCATAATGGAATCCCATCGCGGATCTTGCAGGACGTTAAGTGTAAAGACGACATCATCGGCCGTAAATGGGGTCCCGTCCGAAAAGCTCAGGCCATGCCGCAGGTGGATCGTATAAGTGCGGTGGTCTGGGCCAACTTCCCAGCGGCTGGCTAAAGCGGGCTCGACCTCAAAGGTAGTCCGGTTGATGTGAACAAGGTCAGCCGACAGCTGTTCCGCCACCATTGCGTTGGCTCGGCCGGTGGCGAACATGCGATTGAAAGTCGCGGGATCGGTGCTGATTGAGGCGACCAGGTTTCCGCCGCGGGTCCCGCTCAAATCTGCGCGCACCAGATATTCGGTAGATTCCTTCTGACCAACGAGAGCGGGAGCGAGTAACTGGAGGAGAAGAAGTATCCCGATTGCCTGAGCTGTGGTTCTTACGGATTTAATGAGCATCGGCGCAGTTTCAAGGAATCGCGCTCCAGTGTCAAGAACAAGGTGACGCGAACGGAGGCGGAGGAGCGTTATCTCGAGCTCGAGGAATGCTTCTATGCACCCATTCCTTCCATCGCGGTCCCGAACCAACTCTCAGACCCGGCAGCCAAGGCAATTCAGCAGGCTTTCCGCCCCAGCCCATGCTATTCTTCATTCAGTACCAAATAGTTATTTCCTATACTTAACATGAGTCTGGCACACGCAAAAGCGCAACGAATGAGGCGGCACCCGGGAATGGGGCTGTTGTGGATCTTCGGTTGTAGCTTGTTCCTGACCGCCCAGACGCCTGTCCTGACGCCCGCCGATCTGGTGCGCCAAACGGTCGAGAACGAACTCAAGACAGCAAATGGATCTGCCAATTTCATGTTTCGTTCCCGCAAGGAAACTTCTCACGGCTCCCAGACTAAACTCTACGTGCAAACCCGCGAAGGGATGGCCGGTTTGCTGATCGCGATCAATGATCAACCCTTGACTCCGGCGCAGCGGCAGGCCGAAGAAGCAAAGCTGCGGAACCAGGCAAACAGTCCTGACGATCTGAGGGACAAGCAGAAACATGAGAAAGAAGATACTGAGTTGGTCAGCCGCATCGTGCGGGCGCTGCCGAATGCGTTCACCTACCAGTACGACGAGATCGAGGTCGGCAAGGCCGGCGTTGGCAACATGGGAGGCGAACTAATCCGCCTGAAGTTTCACCCCAACCCCAAGTACAACCCGCCATCGCGTGACGAGCAGGTGCTCACGGGGATGCAGGGTTACCTGTTGATCGATGCCGGCAAGCATCGGATCGCCAAGATTGACGGCGTACTGTATCGGGACGTCAATTTCGGATGGGGCATTCTCGGCCGCCTCAACAAAGGCGGCCATTTCCAGGTGGAGCAGGGCGAAGTTGGAGACAGCCCATGGGACATCACCCACATGATCCTGGATTTCGCGGGCAAGATCCTGATTTTCAAGAGCCTCGTGATCAAGTCGGGCGAAGTCTACAGCGATTTCCGGCGCGTGCCCAACAACTTGACATTCTTAGAGGGCGTTGCCTTGCTGATAAAGCAAGAGATTACGATCCCCTGAAATGGGTACCACGGCGGCTGAAGGTAGGAGGCACAGCGAGATTCGTCGCTATCAGTCTCTGAATCTCTGATCAGGAGTTTGGCAGAACTCTCATCCGTGATGTTTCCTTTCGCGCGGACTTTGTTTTTAATTCGGTTACAGAATCCGCCGCGAGGCTTGCTGCTGGTCATGACATTCTTTCAAGACATTCGATTTACGCTCCGCATGCTGAGCAAGAATCCGGGTTTTGCAATTGCAGTTGTAATGACTCTGGCGCTCGGCATCGGCGGCAACACCGCAGTTTTTTCCGTGATCAATGCCGTATTGCTGCGTCCGCTGCCATTTCAGAATCCCGAACGGCTCGTCTCGCTGTGGGAATCGAGTCCCCAGCAGGAGATGGACAGGGCTGTCGTCTCGCCACCTAACTTTGTCGACTGGAGCGCCCAATCCCAGACTCTGGAGAACATTGCGGCATACAGGTATTGGGGATTTGCCCTCACGGGCAGCGGCGATCCCGAGCGCATTACCGGGGCGCGCGTGTCAGCCAGCCTGTTTCCGTTGCTGGGGGTAAAACCCATCGTGGGACGGACTTTTCTGCCCGAGGAAGACCGGTTTGGCAGCCACCCAGTCGTGCTGGTCCGGGAAGGCCTGTGGCGGAACCGCTTCGGCGCTGATCCCGACCTCATAGGAAAATCTCTGACCCTCAATGGGGGGAGCTATACGGTCGTTGGGATCCTGCCCTCTGATCTTAGGCTCCCTGATGCCGAGTTGTGGGTCCCGATGGCTTTCGAGCCCTATGCCATGACGCAGCGTGGGTTTCGTGCGCTGACCGTTCTGGCAGGTCTGAATCCCCGCGTCACCCTGATACAGGCCCGTGCGGAGATGCACACCATCGCGCGCCGGCTCCAACGGCAGTATCCGAAATCAAACGCAGGTTGGGATATTGCAGTCCTTCCGCTGCATGAGGAGATGGTCGCACACATCCGGCCCGCACTTTTGGTTTTGGGTGCAGCGGTCGCTTTTGTCCTGCTGATCGCGTGCGCAAATGTTGCCAATCTCTTGCTGGCTCGCGCTACTGCGCGCGGCCAGGAGATCGCCGTCCGCATCGCGGTCGGCGCGAACCGGTCTCGTCTGATCCGGCAATTGCTCACGGAGAGCGTCTTGATCGCTCTGCTGGGTGGCGCGTTAGGTCTGCTCTTGGCGCAGCAGGGCACGCACTTGCTCGTGACTCTTGGCCCCGCCGGTCCTTATAGCTCTGGCGAAATCGGGATTGATCGAACTGTGCTTGAATACACGCTGCTGCTGTCGCTGGTGACCGGATTGGGTTTCGGATTGGTTCCTGCGTGGCAAGCTTCCAGGCCTGGCTTGAACCAATCACTCAAGCAAGGCAGAGGCCGGGCAATGGCAGGCGCGCGCCATTCACTCCTCCGCCAGGCCTTTGTCGTCTCTGAGGTGGCATTGGCGCTGATCGCGCTGATCGGGACAGGACTGCTGGTCAGAAGTTTTGTTGGACTTCTTGCGGTGGAGCCGGGCTTCAACCCTGCGAACGTGTTGACGATGACAATTTCCTTGCCAGAGTCCAAATATCCTGAAGGTCAGCAAAAGGTCGCCTTCTTCCAGCAACTCCTGCATCGCGCCGGCACCCTTCCCGGCGTGGCGTACGCGGGACTGATCAGCCATCTGCCGCTTGCCGGCCGGAGCCTCAACGTCGATTTCACGGTGGAAGGTCGTTCTCTCCCGCCCTCCGGCGAGTCACCACTGGCCGATTATGTCAGCGTCAGCCCTGAGTGTTTCCGTGTTATGCAGATTCCGCTACTGGTGGGACGTCTGTTCACGGAACGCGATGTCATGGGAACTACGCCGGTGGTTGTGATCAATGAAGTCATGGCTCGCCGCTTTTGGCCGAACCAAAGCCCTCTTGGCCGACGGTTGATTCTTGGATCAACCAGTGGCGCCGACACGACGCCCCGTGCGATCGTTGGAGTCGTGGGAAACGTCAGATCGGCCGGACTGGAATCTGAACCGGGACCGGGGATCTATGTTCCATACTTTCAGAATCCATGGCCCACGATGAGTACAGTGATCCGCGCGTCCGGCGATCCTATGAGTCGCGCGGCTGTTTTGCGGAAGGAGGTCACGGCGCTGGACTCGGATCAGCCCGTATACAATATTCGGCCTCTGGAGGACGTTCTGGGTGCGTCGCTTGCGGCGCGGCGTTTCCAAGCGCTCCTGCTAGGAATTTTCGCCGCAGTGGCTCTGATCATGGCGGCGATTGGGGTGTACGCGGTTATGGCGGAATTCGTCATGCAGCGCACCCACGAGATCGGCATCCGCATGGCGCTAGGAGCACATCCGCATGATGTGCTCAGGCTGGTTCTGGGGCAGGGCATTCGGATGATCGCAACAGGTGTGGCCATTGGATTGGCGGGAGCCCTCGCCCTGACGCGCTTGATGTCGAGTCTGCTATTTGGTGTGAGCCCGAAGGACCTGATGACGTTCGCAGCCGTCTCGCTGACCCTAGCTGGAGTAGCACTCCTTGCTTGTTACGTTCCTGCGCGACACGCCTCGCGCCTCGATCCCATCATCGCGGTGCGCCACGGGTAGTTCCGGCGCGGGGCTGCTTTCTTGCGAAAGATCAAATCAAATTGCGACTAGGCGCGCCGCCAGAGTCGGTGAACTTGCCAGGGTGAGCAAGAGCCGAATTGAATTGTCTTTCCCGTTATTGGGACGAGGATTATCTTGGGACGTATCCGCGAGGAAGAGTACGCCGGAGAAGGGGAAATGACAGCGGCGACTTCACTCCTTGTCGTATTCAATCGAAGCTCGGAGGCAAGATGACATCAAAGCGTCAGTTGGGAGGTACCGGGATCGAGATCACCCCCATCGGTTTGGGCACTTGGCAGTTTTCTGAGGGGAAGGGAGGCGCAATCGGATCCTGGGATTCCGTTCCTGCGGATGAGACCGACGAAATAGTCAGGGCTGCTCTCGAAGGAGGGATCAACTGGTTTGACACGGCCGAGCTCTACGGTTTCGGGCGGTCTGAAAGAGGTTTGGCGCGCGCTCTGGTGACGGCAGGAGTCACGGACGGGCAGGTGGTGATCGCCACCAAGTGGAATCCGCTGCTGCGCACCGCAAGCTCGATAGAGAAGACGATCGGGCGGCGCCTCGAATGCCTGAAACCCTTTGGCATCGATCTCCACCAGGTTCATTTCCCGGCCTCTTTCTCATCCGTGGAAGCGGAAATGAACGCAATGGCGGATCTGATCGAGGCAAAGAAAATTCGCGCAGGCGGGGTGAGCAACTTCTCGGCCAAAAAGATGCGCCGGGCTCATGAAGCTCTGGCGCGACGAGGGTACCGGCTGGCTTCCAACCAGGTAAAGTACAGCGTCCTCGACCGCCGCATTGAGAGAAACGGAACTCTGGAAGCTGCGCAGGAGCTGGGGATTACGATAATCGCCTATTCCCCCTTGGAAATGGGCCTGCTGACCGGCAAGTTCCATAAGAATCCGGCATTGCTCCGTAACCTACCGTTCGGGCGGCGCTGGCGATTGCGGCGGCTCATCGAAAGGAGTCGCCCTCTGGTGGAGGCGCTGGAGCGGACGGCAGCCGCTCACACCGTTTCTCCAGCACAGGTTGCGTTAAACTGGCTGGTGAACTTTCACAGGGAAACGATCGTGACCATTCCCGGCGCCTCCAAAGTGAAACATGCCCGTGAAAGTGCCGGCGCTATGGATTTCGTTCTTTCCCCGGACGAGATGGCTGAGATCGATCGGCTTTCCCGTCCTTGAGTCGCGTGATCTTGCGACTCTTCTGTGCCTCTGGCAAATCGTTTTACCCGGACAGGTGCAACTATCTAGTTTCTGTCATGAAACTCTATGATTGCCCGTCCTGGACCTGGACCTAAACCTGGACTTCGACGTGGACGTGGACAAGCACCAATAAAGGGCGACCTGGTAAATATTATGTCTGGAAAGTTTGCCTCGGACAAAACCGTCCAGGTCCAGGTCCAAGTCGCTCACTCGGTTTTTCGATATATCCAGCGAGTTTCGCGACAGAAACTATCCAGAGTTGATGGGCCGGCGAGATCGCTTTGCCTTTCTGGAAATCGAGCGGCTTGACGGCCATTTGGGTTTAAAGGAAGGGAATCCATTGGAAGAAGAAAAATATTCGATGTTTCTACAAGCCGCCATACAAGAAGCGTGCCTGGGGTTGGCGGAAGGTGGCATTCCAATTGGCGCGGCTCTTTTTGACAGCACCGGCAAACTGCTGGGAAGGGGCCGCAACAGGCGCGTCCAGAACGGCGATCCTTCCGCTCACGGCGAGACCGAAGCGTTTCGCAATGCCGGACGTCAAAAGAGTTATCGCGACAAAATCATGGTTACCACTCTCGCGCCTTGCTGGTACTGCAGCGGCCTGATTCGCCAATTCGGCATCGGGGTCGTCGTCGTCGGTGAATCCGTGAATTTCCAGGGTGGAATCGAGTGGCTGCGCGAAAACAAAATCTTGGTGATCGATCTCAATTCACAGGAATGCATTCGAACGCTCGAGAAATTTATTGCCGAAAATCCCGCATTGTGGAACGAGGACATCGGAGAAGAATGATTCGGGCCCCGTTTATCTGACCAGCGCGGATGTTGCGATTTATCCGGTGGACGCCAGGGGAATAGTGGGCTTCCGGAATCTGTCTCCCAGCGTACGGACGCTGCCGCGAACTCAAACGAATCGCAGAGTACCGGCGGCGAGTGCGGCGCCCCTGGCCACACCGTCACGGTTGAACAGCGATAGCATGCAAGTCATGGCGGCTCGCACGGGCGGGAAGGCCTTCTTCAACACAAACGACATTGGAGGGGCAATCCGGCACGCCATCGATGACGCCAATGCAACGTACATCCTCGGGTACTATCCCACAAACAGCCGCTGGGACGGCCGTTTCAGGGAGATCACCATCGATGTGAAGCGGCCCGGCGCGCACTTGCAATATCGTAAAGGCTATTTTGCGTATGCGGAACCGGCTGTTGATATTCAACGTGAAAAGGAGCGGATGGAACAGGCTATCTCCAGCCCTCTTCAGGATGCAGAATGGAGATTGAGGGTTGCGGTGACACCGAAGACAGAGCCAGGCGTGCGCAGGATCGCTGCGGATGTCGAGATCGACGCAAGCCGGTTGAGTTTTCGGACGAGCGGGGAAAACCGCGTTGCGGATGTACAAATCGCCTGGGCCCAGTGCGGCGTGGGAGGGCGCGCAGCCGGTGGTGTTACGGAGACTCTGAACGTCGTCTTTTCGCCGCAGGCCTATCAAGCCAGTCTGCGCGAGGGACTGAAGTTTTCGCGAGAGGTTGCCGTCAACGACGATGCCATTCTGGTTCGCTTTGTCGCTTGCGATCTTGGTTCAGGGACGATTGGTTCCTTGGACATACCTTTGCAGAAAGTGTTCCCGCACGAGCCTCTTTCGTGGAATCCGTAAAATTCGTGGCAGCTCTTGCTTTTGAAGGGCGAGTCGAGGGCATGCTGCTAGACATTTTCGAACCCGTCAAAATCGTGTCAAGCCCCATTGTCATACTGCAGACAGTGCCCGTGTCTAATCCTCAACCGGACTTTCGCTGCAGCGAACAGTTACTTTCACTAAGATGAGATTTACCGGCGCGGCAACCTTTTGTCCTGCAATCCATCATGCAAATGTCCAGGATATGGAGAATGTCATGCGATCCTCGATCCATTACGTTGTGACTGCATCATTCATCTGCGTTTCCGCATGGAGTTTTCTGGCGTCGGCAGGTGCCCAGCAGGATCTCCCGATTTTCACCCGGGATGCGGCTCCGGCTAATTCCATCTGGCTCGACAGCCTCGACCTCAGCAAGATCGAGCAAGGCTGGGGTAATCCGCACGCAGGAGGCTCCGTGGACAACAATCCACTAAAGATTCACGGAGTGAGTTTTGTGCACGGCGTCGGCACGCACGCCGAGAGTGAAATGAGGGTCGATCTCAAGGGCGCTGCAACGCGATTCCTTTCGATGGTCGGCGTTGACGATGAAACGCAAGGTCGCGGGACGATCCGCTTCGAGGTATGGGTTGACGGCAGAAAGGTCGCTGAGACCGGCGTCCTGCACGGCGGCGCCGAATTGACACCGATTTTCGCCGACCTCACCGGGGCAAGAGAGCTGGTGCTCATAGTAGCCGATGGGGGCGACGGAATCGACTACGATCACGCAGACTGGGCCGGCGCCATGCTGGTCATGTCACCCGGTGCAACGGTGCAACCTGAGACCACGTCTCCGCCGCTGCCCCCTCCGCCCGTTCTGGCACGAGGCATGTCACCTAAACCAGCCATAAATGGTCCGAGAACGACGGGTGCCACGCCGGGAACGCCGTTCCTCTTCCTCGTGCCTGCCACGGGCCGTCCGCCGCTGAAATTTTCTGCGAAGAACCTGCCTGAAGGGCTCGAACTCAATCCAGAGACCGGCATCATTTCTGGTTCACTGAAGAGACCAGGCATTACAATCGTGGAGCTGACAGCGGCAAACGATCTTGGCAAGGTGAGCCGGCAACTGACGATCGTTGGCGGCGAACACAGCCTGGCGCAGACGCCGCCGATGGGCTGGAATTCGTGGAACTGCTGGGCCAGCGCCGTAAGCGACGACAAGGTGCGCGCGGCGGCAGACGCCATGGTAAACAGCGGCCTGGCTGCCCACGGTTTCCAGTACATCAACATCGATGACTGCTGGGAAGGCAAGCGAGATCCGTCCGGTCAAATCCAAACGAACGAGAAATTCCCCGACATGAAGGCTCTGTCGGATTATGTGCACGCCAGGGGACTCAAGCTTGGCATTTATTCATCGCCTGGCCCAAAAACCTGCGCTGGTTACGAAGCGAGCTGGCAGCACGAAATTCAGGACGCTGCCACGTACGCGAAGTGGGGCGTGGATTACCTCAAGTATGACTGGTGCTCCTACAGCACCATTTCCCCGAAGCCCGATCATGCGGCCCTCATGCTGCCCTATCAAATGATGCGCGCCGCCTTGGACAGCAGCGGACGCGACATTCTGTTCAGCCTCTGCCAATATGGCATGGGCAACGTCTGGGAGTGGGGTGCCCAGGTGGGAGGCAATTGCTGGAGGACAACGGGAGACATCACGGACAATTGGCGCAGCATGTCGGGCATCGGTTTCGGCCAGGCCGGCCACGAAGCCAATGCAGGGCCGGGGCACTGGAACGATCCCGACATGCTGGTAGTGGGCAAAGTCGGTTGGGGCCCTTCATTGCATTCGTCCCGGCTTAAACCGCACGAGCAGGTCTGTCACATCACGCTGTGGTCGCTGCTGGCGGCGCCGCTGCTGATCGGATGCGATATGACGAGCATGGATGATTTTACTCTGGACCTCCTTACCAACGACGAAGTGCTTGGGATCAACCAGGATCCACTGGGCCGACAGGCGGGGCGTGTCAAGCAGGAGGGCACAGCCGAGGTTTGGGCCAGACCGCTGTTTGATCAGACTGTGGCTGTCGGTTTGTTCAATCGCGGCAATGCCGCTGCCACAATCAAGGTGACCTGGGCCGAACTGAAAATGAGTGGCCGGCAACCAGTTCGTGATTTATGGCAACACAAGGACCTCGGCAATTTCAGGGATGCTTTTAAGACAAGCGTCCCGGTTCATGGCGCAGTGCTTGTGAAGATCGGCAGTCCTCGACGGGGGCGATGAGGAACCGGCAGGATGATCATGAACGAAGGAAAACACAGGCGGGTCAAAGGCTATTTAGGCAAAGGCCAGGCGCGGAACTCACCGCTGCAGTGAAGCAGGCCCAAAAGATATAACATGCCATCATAGTAGCGATATCGACCGGACGGGATCTTCAGATTCCACAAGGCTTCAACGAACTGGCGTGCGCGAGGCTGGGTTGCCGCAAGACTGGCCACGGCGTTCATCGCCACGAGACCCTCTGAATGACTATCGCCAATCTGGCTGCCATCGAGCGAATATTGGTTTCCATAGTTAGCCAGACCCTTGGAATCAAAAAAAGCCTGCAGGCGATCGCTCAAATCCCTTTCCCGAGTGTCTTTGGCCCACCAGGACCAGTCTACCGACCAGTTCATCGCGGTGCGCCACGCGTCATACTGGAAGTTGTCGCGCTGTCCGCCCCTGAGCGTGCCGTCGAAATTGGCGTAGTCCGGGACAAGGCCCGTGGCGGGATGCGTCACCTTCTGAAAGAAATCGCGGCTCGCCGCCGCGGCCCGAGCCCAGAAAGGCCGGTCTGCGACGGGCCCCCAACGCGCCCACAGCTCATAGAAAGCAGGCAGGTGGTACGAAGGGTCGGTAAAGTCGGTGTCAGGCGTAAACCGAACCATTGCATATTCGGGATGAAACATCGCTCCGCCCGTCCGTGTGCCACGCGACGTCGGGCCTGTAATTGATGCGCGGTGCCTCATGTCCTCAAGCAGACGATCGGCCGCTGCCTGGTAATCGTAGATGCCGGTGCCATTGCCCCAGCGCCCCGCAGCGAAATAGAGCGACATGGCGAAGTACTCTTCGCCGTCGGGCGCCGGCATCTCGTCGTTGGGCGTGCCGTTGGTTTTCATAGACCACGAGAAATAGCCACGCCCCGGGTGGCCGGGCGCGTCGTGATACATGTACGTTTTCGCCCAGTTCCACAGCGCATCGAACTCGGGCTTCTTATCGAGTTGCACCGCGATCATCATGCCGTAGGACATGCCTTCGGTGCGCACGTCGTCGTTGTTGATGTCACTAAGATAGGCCAACGCTCCGTTAGCATTGATTCCGGCAGGAAAATAGACGCTTTGCGTAGTAGGATCGCCACGAAACAACTGCTTGAAGGCGGTGTCGATTCTGGCAGTCACCTCTTGCTTGGAATGACCGGCCTCGGCGAACAAGTTATGGTACTTGCCGGTAGCAAAAGCCCCTGATCCATTGGAAGGCTTTTCAACAGATTTGGCACGGGAGCCAGGCGCGCCGAGAAGAGCGGTGTTGCCGCGGCGGCAGCTTTCGGGTGGCCCGAGGTAGCTCGGCTTCAAGCCGCCCAAATCCACGACGATTTTCTCCAGCACGACCGCGGGATCGACCATCCAGATCTTGAGCGTGTGATGACCTGGATTCGAGAGAGTGTGGGTCGATCGGCTGACTCGGCAGGCGTCCTTTACGGACTCTTCCCATTCCTTGTTTCCATTGCGGGCGTCAAAATCCTTCGGCACGATTTCGAGGATCTGAGATATTTGATCATCAAACGACACCGCGTAACGCAAGCCTCGGCCGGGAACGAAGTTCAGCGTCGGAGCGACGGTTACCCGCACGATTACATTGCCGTTATCGAACAAGTACATGTTGTATTCAAGATGCGGTGCGTTTTTGGGAGGTGTTACGCTCGGGGCCGTAGCCGGCATGATAGACATTGCAGATAGAGTCCGGCCGTAACCCTCTATCTTTTCCCATCGAATCTGACCCGCGGGGATGTTCTTTGTGTAATGCTCTGCTTCGATGGAGACATAGCCTTCGCCTTCGACAAAACCATCGAGTGCATCGCTGGACACCTCTTTCGGATTGAACGATTCAACCTTTACGGCAACCTGTTCGCCCCTTTCTCGTGCGATCTTGACGGTTCCGCTGGATGAGCCCATGGGCGCCCTGCGCCAGTCCACCGTCACCCAGATACGCTCTTCCCTGGCGATCGTTCCCTTGGTTTGGCTGAGCACGATCCATGGAGCGCTGCCTTCGGCCGTGAATCTGAATGACGCATGTCCGCGATTGAAAACGTCGATGTAATGACTTTGTTTGTTGAATACATCGAATCTCGGAAGGACGGGCTCCTCCTGGGTTCCCGGCCAGGCGGACGAAGAACCGTCCACTGCGACACACATCGCAGCCGCTTGCGGCACCTCGATGCGTGCGACCCGAGGCATGATATTCCGCGGCGGATCCTGCCAGATCGTGTAACCGATATGCGGCTGATCCATGAAGTGGTTCCATTTGCCGCCGGCAAACGTGTGATTGTAGTAATCCATCAAGTCCGCGTCAGCCTTGAATAACTGCTCCACCTTTGAGGCCATATCATTGGTGCCCGCGCGACCCTGTTGTGCATACAACGCGTTTTTTCCCGCGGTGACGTAAAGCTCATTCACTTGCTCGCAGGCCTTTGTAGGAAATAGCACCAACTCATAAAACGCATCGCGTGCATCCTTCGGTAACTTCTGGTAAATCTCCTCGGCCTTGGCGGTAATAGCCTTGAATTCCGCCAGCACCGTGTCTGCTTCCCGGTAATTCGTAAGGCTGTACGTAGTGGGCTCAAGCAGCTCTGGCTTGCGGCGCCCGTTATATTGAGTGTACTTCGATATAATGTCGGCAATATCCGCTGCATATTTCGGGCCGAATTCCCGAGCGGCCCAAAACCGGGTGTACTCGTTGAT
>Ga0182021_10002558_pt1 | contig 21223 bp, 15 predicted proteins | sample 612E3MmetaG_FD_120493 | JGI IMG/M metagenome (GOLD analysis project Ga0182021, IMG submission 120493) | Permafrost microbial communities from Stordalen Mire, Sweden - 612E3M metaG (Illumina Assembly) | ecosystem: Environmental > Terrestrial > Soil > Wetlands > Permafrost | place: Sweden... | reverse complement strand
TTGAGATCGGGGATCTGGGCCACGGCCATGCCGGTGTTGACGTTATCGCCAAGCTGGTAGGGGAGCAACTGCATGCCATAGTAGCCAATCATGACGTTGCTGTTCTGCTGAATGTTGACGTAGCCGGAGGTCTTGGCCTTCAGGGTCATGCCGTCGATGGTTTTCTGTGCGATTCCCATCATCACCTTGGCCTTGTTCAGGGCGGCCTGTTGAATGGCGATGCCGGCGGAGGCGGTGGCCTTCTTGTTGTTGAGGTCCTGCTCGGCCTGGTGCTGGCGGTTCCTGGCAGCGTCCAGCGCCAGCAGGTTCTGACGCGCGGCAATAGCGGCCAGCAGGGGGTTTTTGCGGATTTCGAGTTCGGCCAGCTTGACGTCGGCGGTGGTGGATTCCACCTGGTAGCGGGTCTCCTCGTCGAGGGCCTGGCTGTCGGCCGTGGCCTTGACGACCTGCTGCTCGGCTTCGGCGAGGTCGGCTTCGGCCTCGCGGAGGTTGTATTCCTGTTGGGTGGTGTCGAACTCGACGACGACGTCGCCGGCTTCCACCAACTCGCCAGGCTCGCGAAGGTAAGTGATGGCCACGGTGCCGCCACCCACCTGGGGAACGGTGAGCATTTCGGAGTTACCGCCCTGGAGTTCGCCGCGGGCCGCCACGGTAATGGTCACGCGTCCCCGCTTGACGCGGGTGGTGGGCAGTTCCACGGCGGAAGTCGTGGCGGTGACCGTGGCCACTATGCGGATGGCGCCCCACGCGATGGCCGCCACCACGGCCAGCACAGCGACCAACACCAGCAGGCGCTTCCTCATTTCTTCTGGTCCTTCTTCTCGGCATCGACCAGCGCGACCATGGAGCCCGCGGGGATGCCGGAAATGGCCACTTCATCGGGGTTTCGAGCCTGCACCTGAACTTCGACGGGCCGGTAGCCGCCATTGTGGGCCAGGTAGACGATCGGTCTTCCGGCGCGCGTGAACAGGGCCTTGGCGGGGATGCTGATGGCGTTAGGGAGGCGGCTAACGACGATGTCCATACCGCCGTTCATGCCGGGGCGCAGGCGTGGATCGGGATGGGCGATGGAGGCGTAAGCGTGGAAGTTGCGGGTGGGAGGCCAGCCGTAGCTCTGTTCGGCGAGCAGGGAGATGTGTCCGATGCCGGCGGACATGGTGAGTTCGGGGAGGGAATCGACGCGGACACGCGCCTGCTGTTTGACGGCGATGCGGCCGCGATCGGTCTCTTCGACCTTGGCGTCCAATTCGAGGGTATCGAGATCGGGCATTTCGGCGAGGATCATGCCGGAAAACGCGTTGTCACCCACCTTGAAGGGCTTGGCGTTCAGATAGCCTTGGGAGTAGTTAAATCCGAAAACCAGAAAGCCGGCGAGAGGGGCCTTGATCTCCATTTGAGCGATGCGGGACTTGGTGAGATCCACATCGGCCTGCGCCTGATCGCGGAGGCGCGTCGAAGAAGCGATCTTGGCCTTGTCGGAAGCGGCATGGAGCGCGACGGTAGCCTCCGCCACCTTGCTCTTCTGCTCGGCGACGCCCAGGTCGATGCGGCTCTCTTCTCCCTGAAGACGGCTGACGATTTCGGTTTTGGAAGCTTCCAGACGGGCGCGCTCGACGGTATACTTCGAGTCGAGCAGATCGCTATTATCCTGCTCGGCGGTGATGCGCGCCTGGGCGACGGCCTGATCGAGGGTGGCCTGGGCCTGGCGCAGTTGCGCCTCCTTCTGCTGGAGCTGCTGTTGAGCGCTGGAGGAGTCGAAGCGAATGATGGGATCGCCCGCCTGGACCGCTTCACCGGCAGGGGAGAGCCAGGCGATGCGCAGATTGGGAACGATGGGGGTGACGATTTGTACCGAGCGGGCCGCCCTCAGCTCGCCGCGGCAGCGGACGATGACGAGGAAATCGCTCTGGCGCGCGGGAGCGACGGGCAGCGTGGCGCCAGCCTGCACATGGCGTAGATGGTAGACCGCAAAGCCGGCGCCACCGAGCGCCACGAGCACGCCCGCGGCCGCCGCCCAAGACCGGACGCGCCTGCCACGCGCGCTCATTTGACGCCTCCAGGAGCGGAGGAATCGGGTGCGGGCGCCTCCACCACCACGGCGGCGGAGAGATCGGGCATGAGATGCGGGTCCACCTTTTCGAGCTTGAAAACCGCCGCGAATGCTTTGATGGGGCTTCCCAAAGCGGAAGAGGCCACCGGGCTCACAAATTCGAAGTGCGCGGGGAATGAAAGATCGGGATAAGCATCCAGATAGACGGTGGCGCGGGAGCCGGCCACGAGAGCGGCGCCGTCGGGTTCGCCCACCATACAAGTGACCGACATTTCGGAAGGATCGAAGATGCTGAGCAAAGCCTGATTCCGATAAAGCTGGTCGCCTTCCTGCGGGTGGCCGATGGAGTTGTTGCGATACACGTTCTGATGGGCCACCATGCCGGCCAGCGGCGCGCGGACCTGCATCTTGGCGATGTTGCCCTGGGTCCGCTCCAGAGCCACCTTCTGACGGTCGCGCTGCAATTCGAGGATGCGGAGAGCGGCGCCATCGGACTTGTCGTGAAAGGCATTGGACTTGTTCAGGCTCTCGACGTGCCGGGCGGCAATGGCAGCGCGGGCTTCGTTCTTCAAGGCGTCGATTTGACTGAGGAGCGGTCTCTTTTGTACCTCGATGCGCGCCTTGGCGAGATCGGCATCGGCCTGCTTGAGGTCGGCCGCGCGCTTCTCGGCGTCGGCGCGGTTCTGGGCGCGCTTCTGATCCACCTGGTGGCCGAGGTCGTCGAACTTGGCCTGGGCATCGCGGGCGCTATCCTGTTGTTGCGCGGCGTCGAATTCGGCGATCAAGTCGCCTTCCTTCACGCGCGAGCCATTGGGAATGATCCGGGTGAGCGTGAGGGACCCACCCTGACCGAAAATCGGCGGCACCAAAACCTTGGAGAAGTGGACAGCCTGGATGGTCCCGGTGACACGAACCTCGCGCCTGGCGCGGGGCGAATTCGCGGGGTGCCCTCTGGGCTCGGCGGGGTGCCCTCCGGGCCCGGCGGCATGCGCCGAGGGCGGGCTGGGATGGGAGCACGAGGCCGGGAGCAGCAACCCGGCGGCAACCGCCAGCCAACATAACAGTGGCTTCATCTCGCAGATTAGACGGCGCAACCTCCGAAAAGGTTCATGGCAATTTCGGACGAAAGGGTGTTGAAACTTCGGCACAGTGTGAACAGGGCACCTCCTATTTATTCGGACGAAAAGCATCCGAAACCACTAAACTTCCGCCGCGCGGTGTGCTATATTCAACACAAATCCATCGGAGAATGGATAGCAGCGGTTCCTTATTGGGAACGGGGATTTGGTCGTAAATGTGCGGAATTGCGGGGTTTACTCGGCTTAGCCGAGTGGTGGACGGGGGTGTCGCCCACCGGATCACCGACGCGTTGTACCATCGCGGCCCAGACCAGCAAGGGGTCTTCGAGGGTAGCGAAGCTACGCTCTGCGCCGTCCGGTTGAAAATTATCGACCTGACGGGCGGCGATCAACCCTTCCTCAGCGACGATGGGAACACGGCCGTCGCGTTCAACGGCGAGATCTACAACCATCTCGAAATTCGCGCGGAGCTGGAGGAACGGGGGCATCGGTTCCGTTCTCGCTGCGACACCGAGACGGTGCTGCGGGCATTCCTGGAGTGGGACACGGAGTGTTTCTCGCGCATGCGGGGCATGTTCGCGGTGGCCCTGTGGACGGAATCGCGCAAGCGCCTGGTGCTGGCTCGCGACCGGATGGGGATCAAGCCGCTGTACTATTACCGGAGCGGCGACGATGTTTGCTTCGGATCGGAGCTGAAGGCGATTCTGGAACATCCCGACGTGCCCAGGCAGCTCGACCTGGAAGCGCTGGATTCGTACCTTTCGGTGAATTATGTTCCGGGTCCGGGCACTCTGATCGATGGGATTCGCAAGCTGCCGCCGGGGCACTTCCTGGAATGGCGCCACGGGAAACAGTGGATCGCGCCGTGGTGGAAGCTGCCCGTGAACGAGAAGCGGCAGTGGTCGCTGGAGAGCGCGAAAGAGGAGCTGGACTGGCTGCTGCGCGATTCGATTCGCGAGCACCTGGTGTCGGACGTTCCGCTGGGAGTGTGGGCCTCCGGCGGGATCGACTCTTCGACCATCCTGCACTACGCCGCCACCGGAAGCGCCGCCCGTCTGAAGACGTTTTCGGTGTCGTTTGCCGGGCGCAGCTTCGACGAAAGCCCGTACTTCCGGGAGATGGCGCGGATCTACGGCACGGACCATCACGAGTTCGATCTGAACCCGGACGTGGAGCTGCAGAGCGCCATCGAGGATTTCGCCTACTACTCGGACGAGCCGAGCGCGGACGCGGGGGCGCTGCCGGTGTGGTACCTCTCGCGCATGAGCCGGCGCCACGTGACGGTGTCCCTCTCGGGAGAAGGCGCCGACGAGTTGTTCGGCGGATACGTCACCTACCAGGCGGACCGCCTGACGCGGCCCTTCCGCCTGGTGCCGGGCTCGTTGCGGCGGCTGATGCTGAAGGGATTCGAGCGGTACCTTCCGGTTTCCGACGAAAAGATCGGCTTGGAATACAAGCTGAAGCGCTGGATGGAAGGGAGCTGGCTCGACCCCGACGAGGCGCATTTCTTCTGGAACGGGACGTTTTCCAACGCGCAGCGGAGACAGATCCATCCCAGCGGAAACGGGAACGGGCTGCGCAGGATGGTGGAGCGGCTGGGGATTGAATCCCGCGGCGTGCTGGACCGCTATCTGCTGGTGGACCAGGCCTACTATTTGCCGGACGATATTCTCTACAAGACGGACCGCATGAGCATGGCGCATTCTCTGGAAGTGCGTCCGCCATTCCTGGACCACCGGATTGTGGAGTTCGCCGCTTCCCTGCCCCAGAACATGAAGATCCGGGGCTTGACGCAGAAGTTCATTCTGAAAGAACTAATGCGCGGGAGGCTGCCGGACACGGTGCTCAAGCGGAAGAAGACCGGTTTCGACATACCGGCGCACGACTGGTTCCGCGGGGTGCTGCGCCCACTGCTGATGGACACGCTGACTCCGCAAGCCATCGCGGCCACGGGGATTTTCGATGCGCGCGCGATTCACACTCTGATCGGCGATCACATGGAGAGGCGGGTCAACGCGGGTTTCCACTTGTGGGGGCTGCTGACGCTGTTCCTGTGGATGAAGCGATGGAAGGTCGAGGTGGTTCCGCCGGTGGAAGCGCTTCGGCAGCGGCCGGCTGGAGTGTTCGCCGTTCGGTAGTGGCCGACAATTATTGGCCACGGATTCGGGACTCGATGGGCTCAGATTTCAGGGCTCTGCAGGGTGCCGTTCCAGACCGGCAGCGTCGGGTAGTCCGGCGGCACAAATAGACTGCCTTCGGTTACGCCTTCGGGTGCGACGCGGCGGAGCCGCTGTTCGAGCTCGCGTGGCGACGAGCGGCCCGCCAGCGCGTCCTCAAAGGCCCGGGCGATGGCGGCGGTCTCGGTGGCGGACTCGTGCGCGAACTCCAGGCGGAAATGGCGGATGCCAGCGGCCAGCCAGGTTCCCAGGTGTGCGGCGGCTTGCTGAGCCTCCGCGCCGAACACGGTGTTTCGACATCCCACATCGGCCAGCACGGGGTGCGCGCGTCCGGTGGCGTCGCGAAGCGCGACGCGGTGCCGCTCGCAGGGGCGGCCGCAATCGCGGTAGCTGGAACCTGTCGATAGGAAGCGGCAAAAGACGCAGTGCTCCGTGTGGAACACGGGCAGATGCTGATAAGCTACCGGCTCGATTCGGTCCGGCCCGGCGCCGCGCGCCAGGTCGGCCACCTGCGCGGCGTTGAGGTCGTAGGTCGGGGTCAGCGTATCCAGGCCGAGTTTCAGCAACTCGGCGGCCGTCAGGACGTTGGCCGCGTTGAGGCTGAAATCTCCGATCAGCGCCGCATGGGGTTTCCCCCGCAACGCATGAAGCAGGCCGGTGGAGCGCACCAGGATGGGACAGCCGCATCCCAGCAGAAAATCGACGATGCGTTCCTCGCCGGGCTTGAGTATGCGCGGGCTGGCGACGCGGACAGCCAGGCCCGCGGCGCCAACCCGCTCGAGCGAGGGCCGCAAATTGTAAAGGTCGAGGTAGTCGAGGGTGATGCTGGCGGGCCGCGCGTCCAGAGCGGCATTCAGTTGCTCGGGCGTGCGGACCAGTAGATGCAGGTGAATCCCGCTCGCTGTCGCCGGCGGAGTTTGCCGGCTGGCGGTCTGTTTGAGAGATTCCAATTCAGCCTCGGGATCGTGGACGACGATGCTCCGCCCGGCGCCTTGCTTAGCGACCAACTCCTCCACCGCGCGCCGGCGAAGATCGTTGAGCATCGAACTGGGGGCGAACGGCGCGCCTTCGGCGTCCAGTTCCAGGCTGACCAGGCGATAGGGCGTGCCGCCCAGGCGGCCCAGTTGCGCGGTCAGATACTCCACCGACAACGCGCGCTCCCGGGCACGCCCCAACGCGCTTTCGGAGAGCACCTTCACGGTGATCGCGCCCAACGTCCATTCCGTTTCCAAACGGGCGCCCTCACGGGCCACGGCTCGTACGGCGACCGCCTGCCGATGGACCGGCGCGGCGGGTTCCAGGTACGGCCGGGCGGCCTTCGCCACCTCCGGATCGTGAGTGCGCCACACCAGGTCGCCAGGGCGAATCCGTCCGAAGTCCAGAACGCCATTGCCGAAGCGCGCCTCCAGATTGGCGCCGCGCGCGGCCACCTGGAATACGCGGCCGCCCTCCTCCGGCTCCTCGGGGCTCCTCCAATCGGCGGCGTCGAACACCACGCCGTCGCCGGGTTTGAGCGGCGCGAGCCGGTTCGCCTCGGCGGGCTTGACGATCACGCTCTCCCTGGTGACTTGCTCCACGGAGCCGATCGGCACGCCGCGGTGGCGCGGCGCGCGGCCTCGTACCACTGCCTGATGATTGGTTCCCTCAATGAAGAATGGCCCGAGGCCGCGCGAGAAGACCTGCTCGAGCTGCAGTTCGGTCAACGGGTCGACGGCAACCCGCCCCTGGCAGGCATCGTCAACCGCCTGCCGGTAGGCGCGCGTCGTCAGTGCAACGTAGTCGGCATCTTTATAGCGGCCCTCGATCTTCAGCGCCGCTATGCCGATCTCCACGATTTCCGGGATCTGCCGCAGGGTGTACAGATCGCCGGGCGAAAGCAGGTAGCGCGCGTCGCCGAGCGGCGCCAGTTGGCCGTCGACCAGCATGTCGTACGGCATCCGGCAGGTCTGAGCGCACTGGCCCCGGTTGGCGCTGCGGCCTCCCCACGCCTCCGATGAGAAGCACTGGCCGGAATAGGACACGCACAGCGCGCCGTGGACGAAGATCTCGAGTTCGCAATCCACGGCGGCGTGCACAGCCCGCACCTGGCTGAGCGACAGCTCGCGCGCCAGCGTCACCCGGCCGACTCCAAATTCCTGCGCGAGCCGGACGCCGTCGGCGCTGGAGACGCTCATCTGCGTGCTGCCGTGCAGCGCCAGACCGGGGGCGATTCTGCGAGCCAGCCTGGCGATGCCGAGATCCTGCACGATAATGGCGTCGGCGCCGGCCTCGGCTATGGCCGCAAGCGCGCGAGCGGCCTCGGCCAGCTCGTGGTCGAAGACCAACGTGTTGAATGTGACGTAACCCCGCACGCCGCGACGGTGCAGCGTGGTCATGACCTCCGCCAACTCGCCCAGCGAAAAACCGACCTTGGCGCGCGCCGTGAAGTGCTTGAGCCCAAAATAGACGGCGTCGGCGCCGGCCTCGATAGCAGCGCGAAGCTGCGGCCAGTACCCGGCGGGACTCATGATCTCAGGCTTCGAGCGGCGGCCCATGGGGATGTGATTTCAGGGTAGCAGACTCATTTACCAGCGCTCTGCGCCCTGCGGAAGTTGTCCCCAGCGCTATTGAAGTGGGACTCAAAAGCCGATAAGGGACACTGAAGTACCCCAATGACGTTGCTGTTGTTTCTAATCTCGCTGATAGTAATGAAGCGAATACTGAGTCGCCTGTCCGCCCGCCAGGGAATCTCGCACCGGAGCGTCGACCAGTCGGAGATCCCTACGGTCGCACGGATCGCGGAGCCGCTGCATACACTAGGGTTAACCGCATTGGGCCAAGCCATAAGCCGGCACGGGCGCGGGCGGTCGCCCACCGGCCTGCCCACGGCGGAGCCCATACCTCCCGTCGCGGACCCGGCGTTGCCAGCCGGGAAAACACCGATAGGTCCCTAGGCCGTTTCATCCGGCGTTCTTTCTGCCTAGTGGTCTGCGGCAAGGAGTAACGAGTATGCAATTGGCTGTGAGGCAGCCAATCGTGATCGGCCGCCGGCTTTCAGCCGGCGACCCCGGCTGCGAAGACTCGCGCACGACGCGAAAGAGCCGCCTGAAAGGCGGCTGCGGGCAGGATTGCCCGCCCCACAAAACTAGCGCCTGGCAGGGGGTAGACAGCCGGCAAACGGCCTGCGCTGTCTGGCGCCTACTGCGAGCGTGGCTGTGACAACGCCTGGCAAAGGATGGAGAGATCCCGGATGGGGGACAAGGATTTCATGTAGTGGAGATCGAATTCCATCGCCGCCACGACATTGTCGCCCGCTCCGTTCAGGCGGCTCCAACTCACCAGTCCCGGCCTCACCAGGTACGTCAGACGATAGTACGGCAGGACCTCCAACACCGCAGCCGCGAATTCCGCCCGCATCGCCGGAGGGCCTACCAGTGCCATCTCACCTCGCAACACGTTGATCAGCTCCGGAAGGCGTCGCAGCCGCAAACGCTCGATCCATCTGCCGATTCCCGTCGGCTCGCGCCGTTCTCCGGCGTCCGTCTTCACAATCCTGTGACAGCGGAAACGGAATCGCGTGAATGGTGTCAGGTTCCAGCCCGTGACGGTCTGCGTTTCAAACGCGGTGCCGCCGCCTAAGCGGATCAGGAGCGCGAGAACCAGGATCGCGGGCCCCGCGACTAGGAACGCGCCCAAGGCCAAGAGATTGGTACACACGCTTTGCAGGACCAGGCGGAAACGAGGCGGCGCCAGATCGGTATCGAACAGCAGATTCGCCGGCCGTAGCGAGCATACCTGCGAGAACAGCAGCTCGTACAACTCGTCCGGCCTCTCCATCCGATCCCCTGTCCCGGCCCCGTCCATCACGGGCAGGGGAAGTTCGTCGCGATAAACATCCACAAGTATGCGGTGGAAGGTAACGTGGCGGCGGATTTCCTGGAGGGCGGACAACGGCCCCAGAACCTTGCACCCTTCCACTTCAGTTCCCGGCTCCAACACATTGTCCAGAAAGCCGACCACCAGGAAATCAAACCCGGGATGAGCGCGGAGATGCCCGGCGATCTTGCGATGCACCGGCGTGGCGCCCACCAGCAGGATGCGCTCGGGGCCCAACCCGCGCCCCAGCAGGCCAGCGTAGATCAACCGGCCGCCGAGCAGGACCACGAAGCCCAACCCGCTACCGGCCAGCATTAGCGTTAACGGCAAAACCAGGCTCTTCTGGACGAAGAAAACCGTACCTTCCAGCAGAAAGCCCACTCCCACGGCGGTCGTCAGCCGGAGAACCATGTCCATGCCCACCCGCCGGTGAGCGCCGTACAATCCCTGAAAGTACATCAACGCGATCAGGGCGCCGGCTGTGAACACATCGGCATTTAGGCCGTTATCGTAAAACAGGTAGGTAGAGGCGCCGCCTCCCAACCAGATGTAGGCGGGAAGAAGGTAGCAGGCGATCAGCAATAGGAATTCGAAGATCGCTAGAGCACCCGATCGGCGCGAAGTATTTCCGCGGCTCATACTTTATGAAGCGGCGGACGCCCGCACATCGGCCTCACGCGGCTTCTCCGGAAGATGCTTGGCCAGGGTCTGATGTAACATGTTCGCGATCGGGGCCACGATCGAGTGAAGGTCTTCGGAACCGAACGAGCGCGCCAACTCGACGAAATCCTGACCGCCGAATGGAATTCGAACGGTCCAATAGTCCGGCTCGACAACGTGGGAGGGCCAATCCCGGTAGAGGACGCCATTGGCCTGCAACCGGGCGGCGACGAACCCGAGATTCGGATAATAGCGCTGAATTATGTCCCAACACTCCTCGACTGTCTTGGCGCCAAACAGCGCCAAGGCAAATTTCTCGATCGCCAGTTGCGCATCGAACAACCCGTGAATCGTTCGGACGCGAAAGAGCCGGCCCACGAGCGTGAACTCGCTGTAACGGAGATAGCCGATTCCGATCCAGGCCACGAAAGCCAGCGCCAGCACCACCAGCAAGCTGAGGTAGTAGCTGCTGGTGTACCGTTGCAGCAGCGCGAGAACGGCCGCGAGTCCACAGACGGCGTAGATAATCAGCACCACCCGCCGATGAGACAGGCCGCGATCGATCAGCCGGTGATGGATGTGACCGCGGTCGGCGGAAAGAATCGGCTGCCCGCGGAGGATGCGCCGGAAAATACTCAATCCGACATCCAGCAGGGGCACCGAGAAAGCGATCAGCGGGGCCACCATGCCGAACATCGTCAAGGATTTCTGCGACCAGACCACGCCATAACAGCCCAGCAGGAAGCCGACCAGCAAACTTCCGCAATCCCCAAGGAAGATGGTTGCCGGGTTGAAATTAAAGCACAAAAAAGCCAGCAGGCATCCCGCCAGAGGAAGCGTGGCGATACAAAGGGCCGTGCTCCCCTCCGCCAGGGCGCCGACGAAGATCGTCAGCGTGGAAACCAAGCCGATTCCCGCGGCCAGGCCGTCGAGTCCGTCCACCAGATTGAACGCGTTGGTACACGCGAGCAGCCAGAAAATGGTGATCAGAAAACTCCACCAGCCTAGCGTGGGCTGCCCGGCCACATTCATTACCCGCGCGCCTGCCCAATACGCCAAGGAGGCCGCGACCACTTCCGCCACCAGCTTTTGCCAGGGCTTGAGACTTACGAAATCGTCGATCAATCCGGTGGTGAAAATAATCAAAATCGCCGGAAGCAGCCGCGCCACCAGCGAGAGGCTGCTGTCCGCGCGCAATTCCGGCGTAAAATAGGAGGCCAACAGGTAAGAAACGATTACCGCGATCCCGCCTACCCGGGGAATGGGATACGCGTGGGTCTTACGGCCGGAGTCGGGCTGATCGACGAGCTCGAAAACGCGGAAGATATCGCGGACGATAGGCGTCAGAATCAGCGAGAGCACAAAAGCCCGCAATCCCAGCCATATTAGAGTCCCCATGAAGCCACGGATTCATCCGCCTCCAGCGCGTCAAACCCCGACCGCATCTGCTTTCACGTCCGGCACCCCAGGGCCCCGAAGTTCGACCGGATCCGCTGGACATCCCCGTGCAACAAGGAATGTTGGACATCAAGCAGCGCCAGCACGCCATCTGGAGTACGTTCTACTGCCAGCACCTCAGCCAGGAGCATCCGGTCCGGAGCGTCCAGCTCGATAGCGGCCCCGACGGGCAGCGCATCCTGGCATACCACTGTAATCCGCTTCCGATCCACGCTTTGCACCAGCGCCTCGACGCCGGATCCAGACGGTGGGAGCACGACCATGCGCAATTTCGTATTGACGAATTCCGGTTCGAAATCCACGGCCGCGCCTCCGGTTTCCGCAATAGCGAGGACGGAGAGATCCCTCCGACCGTCCGTCCTACTGCCTGAGCGGAATTATATCATACCTAAAAGACCTGATAATGCGGTTTCCAGGATGTGGTTTCCAGGATGTGAACTGCCAACCGGCCGCCGATCTCGTCTCTTGGCTTCGGTGGTGAGCGAACGGGAAGGGACGAAAAGGCCGCCCGGCGAGTCGATGCGTTGCGGAAAGCTCGATCCGGCACGGCGAAATCGAGTCCCGACGCGCCGATTCGGATCCTGGGTTGCGATGCATCGGGAGTGCCGGCGCGACGACTCAGGACACCTCCGCCGCGGCCTTACGAGACTTTGGTGAGCAGCTTGCCGAAAAGCCCTCTCTCCCGCATCTTCTTGAGCAGTAGTTCCTGAACTTCCCGGTCTTCCCCCAGCTCCGCCATCAGGTTGCCGGATTCTATCCCATGGATGGCCGCTTCGATGCCGCGGTATTCGGTGGGCAGCGGCACGGAGCAGATCTCGTGGATCAGGCGCAACAGAGTTTGCTCGTTTTGCTGGTCCTCCGAAACGGTCGCGCCCGTGCGGCGTGCCTGGGAGAGGAGCACGTCCCGGCAGGTCTGGACAAAAATGGCGTTGTCGGCGTTGGTGTGACCGCCGCGGACCCGAAGAATCCTGGAGATCAGAATGGCCGGCCGGACGCTGGCGCTGCTGGTCTTGAGCCCGGCATCGCGAAAAGCCCGAACCAGAGCCACGATCCGCTCGACCTCCGCCAGCGGCAGCCCGGAGTGGGCCTGAGTGACGCCAGCTTCGGTTTCCTGGTCGAACCCGTTCAATAGGATCGTGACCATTCGATCGAGTAGAGCGTCTTGGGCGCCGTGAACCCCCGCGTAGTCGCCGGGATTGCTGGTGAAGATGATTCGAAAATCGGCGTGCACGGCGATGTGCTCACCACGCAGAGGCAGCACCCGCTCCTCCAGAACCGAAAGCAGCACATTGTTGGCCTCCGGCCGCGAACGGGTGAATTCGTCATACACCACGGTGCAGCCTTTCTGGCAGGCCTCAGTGAGCGCTCTTCCCACCCACAGCGGCTTGGACTCCTCCTCGACCTTTAGCACCGTGTGTATGTATTGGTCGTGCGTGTAGCTTCGCTTGTAGCCGCTTTCCTTGCCGATCAGGTCCGCGGTGCCCATCTGGTCGTCCCCATGGATCAGCACCACCGGCCGGCCCAACTGACGGGCGACGTGGAGGGCGATGGTAGTCTTGCCGCTCCCGGCCGGACCGGAGAGGTGCACGTGTAAACCATCCTGGAGATAGACTAGCGTGCGGTCCACCAGGTCTTTGACAAAGGGCGTTTCCACGAAGTCCGAAGGTGGAGCGCTCACCCGGCCTTGCGGCGCCGGCGGTTTGCCGCCCTCCTGCGCGGCACCAGGGGTATAGGTGAACTCCTTCTTGCAGAAAGGGCAGGAATAGAGGCGTTGACGCCCCGCTTCCACCTGCACTTCTTTGTTGCACCAGGGGCATGGCTCGATCTGCTTCTCCATCAGGCGCCTACTTTCTCGAGGGTCTCCGGCCGCTCCGCGGCGAGGCGAGCGAGAGGGAGCGCAGCCGAAACCTCCGTGCCCGCGCCAGGAGCGCTCAGCACCACGCATTTTCCACCCGCCGCGTCGGCGTAGTCTTGCATGGTCGCTACCCCTAGTCCGGTGGGAGCGGTCTGCGCATCGAAGCCCTGGCCGTCGTCCCGCACCGTGAGGCGCAGCCAACCTTCCCGCGAGGTGTCCAACCGTACCGTGGCATGGCCGGCACTGGCGTGCGCGACCGCGTTGTTCAGGGCCTCTTCGGCGATGCGGTAGACTGCCAGCCTCACCGCGTCCGGAACACATGCCGGATCGGCCTTCTCCCGCTCTATGAGATCTTCTTCCAGCGCTACATCGACCGCCGGACCCGCTCCGAATCGGCCGGCCAAGGACAGGAAAGTCGGGAGAAGCCCCTGGCTGAGAGTCGCGGGGTATAGTTGGCTGCTAACCTGGTTCAATCCGTCGATCGCTTCGCTCAACAATCGAGTTGTGTCGAGCGCGGAGCTGGTACCGTCTAACAGCTCTTGCAGGCGACCCTTCAGGATCAGGAGCTTTCCCTCCACACCGTCGCGTAGCTGGGCGGAAGCTTCCCGTCTAACGCGCTCTTGCGCCGCTATGAGCCGTTGTCGCGAACGCTGTAGCTCCTTCGCCCTGGCCACCGCCAGCCCCTCCCGCAGCAGCGCCTCCTCGGTCGACTTGCGCACGATGGCGTAGCGCATGGTCCGCCCCAGCAGCTTGCCATCCACTTGCCCCTTGACCAGATAGTCCTGCGCTCCACCCTTCAGCGCCTCAACCGCGAGGGCTTCGTCCTGGAAGCCCGTCAGCACTACAATCGGCACACCCGGCGCCTGCGCCCGCATCACCACCAGCGTGTCCAGACCGTGACTGTCCGGCAGCCCCAGATCCAGCAGAACCACGTCGCAGGTCTCTTCCCAAAGGTATTCCAGCGCCTCGCTCAGCCGCCGGACGTGGGTCATTTCGAACTGCCCGGGCACGGCTTCCTCCAGGCCCGCGTACAGCAGGCCGGCATCTCCCAGGTTGTCTTCCACCAGCAATACTTCGATTAGTTCCGTTGACATAGCCTCTTCCTTATCCCGGCGGCAGTCTCACGATAGCGAACCAGAACTCCTCGATCGCTCGCACCACCGCGGTGAACTGGTCCAGATTGAACGGCTTTGTGATGTAGCAATTGGCGTGGAGGTCGTAGGTTTCGAGAATGTCCTTTTCGGCGCTTGAGGTGGTCAGGACCACCACCGGGATGCGTCTCAATCGCTCATCCGCCTTGATCTCCGCCAGCACCTCGCGGCCATCCTTCTTCGGCAGGTTCAGATCCAGCAGGATCAGGTCCGGACGGACGGCGTCGAGGTACCGGCCTTCGCGGCGCAGATACGCCATGGCCTCCACCCCGTCGTCCACCACGCTCATATGGTTCAGCAGCTTCGATTCCCGCAAGGTCTCGAGCGTCAGTTCCGCGTCGCCGGGGTTGTCCTCCACCAGCAGAATCTCCACCGGCCTGCCGTCGGGGTTCATAGTCCGTCACCTCTTATGGGAACCGTGAAGTAGAACGTGGAACCCGTCCCGGGTTGCGACTCTACCCAGATGCGCCCACCGCGACGCTCCACGATCTTCTTGCAGATGGCCAGGCCGATTCCCGTGCCGGCGTACTCTTCGTTGGTGTGCAGGCGCCGGAAGATGGTGAAGATGCGCTCGGCGTATTGGGGATCGATACCGATGCCGTTATCGCGGACCGCCACAACCCATTCGCCTCCCTTTTGCTCGGCCGAGACATGCACACGCGGCGGCGCCGCAACATGGAACTTGATGGCGTTCCCGATCAGGTTCTGAAACAACTGCACCAGCAGCGACTGGTCGTGCACTACGACCGGCAGAGCGTCGTGCGTGACCACCGCGCCGCTTTGCTCAATCGCCGCCTTCAGATTGGCGAGCGCCTGGCCGAGGACGGCCGTGCAATCGGCGGGCGCGAATCCCTGGGCCCGCGTACCCACGCGGGAATAGGCCAGCAAGTCCTCGATGAGACTCTGCATCCTGCCGGCGCCATCCACCGCGTAGTGGATGTACTTGTCGGCGGTGGCGTCCAGTTGGCCCTGGTAGCGCCGCGCCAGGAGCTGGGTATAGCTCGACACCATGCGCAGAGGCTCTTGCAGGTCGTGCGAAGCCACGTACGCGAACTGTTCCAGGTCTTTGTTAGAGCGCGCCAGGTCGCGCAAGGTAAGCCTTAGCTTCTCCTCCGCCCGCTTGCTCTCGGTGATGTCGCGGAAGTACCAGATCCTGCCGTAGTACTGCCCGTCGGATCCGAACATGGGCGCCGAGTAGCGATCCAGAGTTCTGCCGTCTCGCAGGGCCACTTCCTCCCGGCTAGTTTCGTGACGGCTCGCATACAGGTGCTCCACTCTCTGAAGGAACTCCTCCGAATCCGACAACTTGGACACGACCGACTCCAGCGCGCGTTGGTCGAATCCCGACTCGACAGCCGCGGGAGGGATCTCCCACATATCCACAAACCGCTGGTTGTACGATAGAACCTCGCCGTTTCTTCTGCCAATCACCAGGATTCCGTCGATGGAGGTCTCCATCTGCGTGGATAGTATGGCGTTTCTGAACTTCCGTTCCTCCTCCGCCTGCTTGCGCTCCGTGACATCCTGCATCATCGCAATGAAGTTCCGGACCGTTCCCCCTTCGTCCAAAACCGGCGTAATCGTCATTTCCTCCTCATACGGAGTGCCATCCTTGCGGCGGTTGGTCACTTCCCCGCGCCAGACCTTCCCGGCAAGGATGGTGTTCCAGAGGTCCCTGTAGAACGGCTCACCATGCCTGCCGGACTTCAATATGCGGGGATTCCGGCCCACGGCTTCTTCCGCCGTATACCCGGTAAGGGCCGCGAAAGCCGAATTGACCCAGAGGATTGTGCCTTCCAGGTCGGTGATCGCCATCCCGATGGCGGCGGCTTCGAGCGCGGCGGACTGGAGACGCAGTTTCGCTTCCATCCTCTGACACTCGGGGTCTCGCGCCACCCCGGTATAGCCCGGAATCTCCACTTTGGCTCCTGGCTTCATCTATCGGCGGCCGGGAGGAACTTCTTTACGTCCGTTCCGACTTTCCACCCGATACGGTGTAGAATCGACCCTCAGGGGGCCTTATGATTCTGGTTGCGGGCGCCACCGGCGGCGGAGATCAAGACCGCCTGCCCCTGCCGGCTTCCGCGCGACTCCACCGCCCCGCCCCCGGTCCGCGTACTGGACTACCATGTTGAAGTGCAACTGCTCGAACCAATCCCGGGAGGTCCGCCATGTATCGAACCCTAGTCGCATCGCTCGCGCTGCTTGCCGCTGGGCTTGCCGCCCCGGCAGCCGCAACCGAGCCGGTGGTTTTCCAGGGCGAAACCACCGAGCACAAGTGGACGCTGAAAGAACTGAACCCCGATCTGCCATCCGACTGGTCGGGCTACGACTACCTGGTTCTGGAGTTGAAAGAGTCTTCCCCGCAAAGGATATTCCTCAGGGTCTACATGGCCGAAGGCACGCGCAACGTACGGCTGCAGTTCTATGGCGGGGGCGCGTGGGTTCGCGCCGCCATTCCACTCAAGTATTTCCAGCGGCCGGACCGCGAGGGTCACGACCTGGCATCGCTGGGCAACAAGTTTCAGAACTCTTTCTGGATGTCGTTGCGCGGCCCTTTCGGCCCGGTGAACGCGGTCCAGGCCTTGGGTTTCAGCATGGAGAATCCCATAGGCAAACCAACGCTCGAGATACGCTCGGTCCGGCTCGCCAAGGAAGACCCCGGCTCGGAGATCCTCGAACCGAAGCCGGTGGTGGATGAGTTCGGGCAGTGGATTCTGGCGGACTGGCCCGGCAAAATCAAGAACCTGGGGCAGTTGAAGACGGAGTGGGCGCAAGAGGAAAAGGAGTTGGGCCCCGGCGACTTCAATTACTGCCGGTACGGCGGCTACCAGGGCACCAAAGCCAAAGCCACCGGCTTCTTCCGCGTCGAGCAGGTGGATGGCAAGTGGTGGTTCGTCGATCCCGACGGGCACCTCTTCTTTTCCATCAGCTCGAACGGAATGAGGGGCGGCGGCGCGGACACGCGCACCACGGGCCGCGAGAGCTACTACGCCGCGCTGCCCCCCGCCGGCATCATGCCCTCCACGCCGGGCGGCGCCCCGGCCAGTTTCAGCGCGTGGAACATGTTCCGGCGATTCGGCGCGAAGTGGGACACGCGCTGGGTGGATCTCGCCATACGCCGCCTGAGCGACTGGGGCCTCAACACCATCGGCAACTGGAGCGACGCCCGCCTGTGGGGCACGCACAAAAAGGCCTACATCGTTTTTCTGCGCGGCTGGGGCGTAGAGACCGGCTACATGGGCATGCCGGACGTGTACGCGCCGGAGTTCGTCCAGGTTGCCGACAAGGTAGCCGCCGAGCAGTGCGCGCCACGCAAAGACGATCCGTACCTGCTCGGGTACTTCATCGGCAACGAGCCGCCCTGGCCGGGGAGGGAGTCGCTGGTGGTGGAGACCATTCTCGAACGTCCGCCCAGCGCCATTCAGCGCGAGGCCAAGGCGTTTCTCGCCGAAGGAGATACTCCGGAGCGCCGCAAGCAGTTTGTCTACCGCGCCTTCGAGAAGTTCCTCGATGTGGTCAACGCGGCCATCCGCAAGCACGACCCCCATCACCTGAACCTGGGCTTGCGCTTCGGAAGCGGAGTCCCCGCGCCCGAGGTGGTCCGCGCCTCCCGCAGCTTCGACGTCTACAGCATGAACGTGTATGCCTACTCCGTGAATCCGGAAGTGCTGTCCCAGGTGTACCAGCAGACCGGCCGGCCGATCCTGATAGGCGAATTCCACATCGGCACGCCCGGGCGGGGCCTCGCGGCGGGCCTCGTGCAAGCGGCCAACCAGCAGGAGCGCGGCGTGGCCTACCGTTACTACGTGGAGCAGGCGGCGGCGTTCCCCGCCTTCATCGGCGCAAGCTGGTTCACCTGGGCCGACGAATCCGTCACGGGACGCATGGACGGCGAGAACTACAACATCGGCCTGGTCGATGTCACCGACCGGCCTTACCGCGAGCTGGTCGACGCCATGAAGACCACGCACCGGCGCCTCTACGCCGTGCACTCCGGCAAGGAGCCGCCGGTCAGCCAGAAGGCCAAGGTGCAGTAGGGGCTATTTCTCTACGCGCAGGTGATTCGTCACGCTGAACGCGCCCGATACACCCTTGGCGGTAATGTTGGCCATGTCGGAGTCGCCCTTGTTGGCGACCACGCCCTCCAGCGTGACATTGCCATTCTTCACGATGATGCGGATGGGCGCGACGACCTGCATGAAATACCGGTCCAGTTGCGGGGATCGTGCCAGGGCTGTGTAGACGGCGCGCCGTATGCGATCGTCGTCGGGCGAGAGCGGCAGCACCTCGATTTGGTTGTCGACCTTCTCCACGCCTTCGATTCTTTTGACGGCGCTTTCGGCATCGCTCTTCAGCGTGGGGCGCGTAACCTGTCCCACCAGCGTGACGGTGCGGCCGTCCACTTTGTACTCGAGGTTGTCGAACACCCCGAGGTAGGGTAGCATCACCAACTCATGCCGGACCTCTTTGACGAGGCGCTGGTAAGCCGGTGAGTTCTGGTCCTGCGCCACCAGCAACGCCGGAGCGCATAGGGTAACAGCGATCGCAAGCAGAGCTCTCATATGAACCTCCGTAGGGATTATGGGCGGTTGTCTTTCCGCTCCTCACTTTCAAAACATGGGATTCCCGGCTTCCTCGGCAGGTTACATCGAGTTTGCAGCGCGGCCGCCTCACCCTCGCGACAGGTACACAAACCGGGCGATGAACAGGGCCGTCAGCGCATACACGAACCAGTTCACTTCGCGAAACTTGCCGCGCGCCACCTTGATGAGGGTGTAGGCCGTGAAACCGAATGCCAGGCCGTTGGCGATGCTGAAAGTCAGGGGGATCGCCATCATGGTGAGGAAGGCGGGCACGGCCACTTCGGGATTCTGCCATTCGATCTCCGCCACCACCCCCACCATGAGGCTGCCGACGACGATCAGCGCGGGCGCGGTGGCGGCGGCGGGGATGGCGCCCACCACCGGGGCCACAAACAGCGCCACTACGAACAGCAGGCCGGTGACGACGGCGGTCACCCCGCTGCGCCCGCCGGCCGCCACTCCCGCGGCGCTCTCGATGTAACTCACCACGGTGGACGTGCCGGTGAGCGAGCCTACGATGGTGGCCGTGGCGTCGGACAGCAGGATGCGATTGACGCGCGGAATCTGGTGCGTTTTGTCGAAGAGATTGGCCCGCTTGCCCACCGCCACCAGCGTTCCGATGTTGTCGAACAGGTCGATGAAGAGAAACACAAAGACGATTTCCAGGAAACCGATGCGGAAGGTGGCCGGCAGGTCGAGCTTGAAGGCCGTGGCCGAGAGGTCGCTCAAGCGGTACCAATGCGGCTCCCATTTTGCCACCCCCGTGGCGAGGCCGATACCCGTGGTGGCCAGGATGCCGATCAACATCGCCGCGCGCACGCGCCACGCCAGCAGCACGGCGATCAGCAGCAGGCCGAAGATGGCCAGCGCGGTGCTCTTGTCGCTCAGGTTGCCGAGCGTCACCGTGGTGGCGGCGTTGGGTACGACGATCCCCGAGTTGCGGAAGCCGAGCAGGGCGATGAACAGCCCCACGCCCGCCGCCACCGCCGCGTACAGCTCATAGGGAATGGTGGAGATGATGAGTTGCCGCACGCCCACGGCGGTGAGCAGCAGGAAGGCCACCCCGGAAATGAAGACGGCCCCCAGCGCCGCCTGCCACGGGACCCCCATCCCCTTCACCACCGTGTACGTGAAGTAGGCGTTGAGCCCCATACCGGGCGCCAGCGCGATGGGGTATCTGGCAAAGCCTCCCATGAGGCAGCTCCCCACGGCCGCCGAGATGCACGTGGCCGCCGTCACCGCCGCCAGCGGCATGCCGGTCTCGTGCAGAATCGAGGGGTTGACGAAGACGATGTACGCCATCGTCATGAAGGTGGTGAACCCGGCCAGAATTTCGGTCTTCCAGGTGGCGCCGAGTTTCTCGAACTCGAAGTAGTGCTCCAAACGATGACGCAAGGGCATGGCCTTACATTGTAGCGATAGCGCCGGAGGTCTTGCCGGTGCTTCCTCCAGACAGATGCCGGCGAGGCAGTGTCACCTCGCCGCCGTGGCCACGATACGCCCCGTCACTGGCGACCTGTCCGCATTGCCAAAGTTACCGCACCATAGGCATCAACGAGACCACCAGACGCGATTTTCCCTTTGAGGCTAGCCAGTTTTCGAGAACTGTCCATAAGGACCTGTCTAAGTTCAACGGCTTTCAACTCCGGCCGAACAGACAGCACGAGAGCCGCAATACCTGTGACAACCGGAGCCGCATTCGACGTTCCACCAGCCAATCTGTACACGCTCACCCCGTTGCGAACATCAGTCGTGAAGTTTCTAGCGATCGCAGCGATGTGAACCCGGTGGACACCGTAGTTGGAACCGCTGATCCGGTCACTGCCTGAATAGGCGTCCAATTCACCGTCGAAACCAATCTCAGCGACATTCAACATGTTTGGCTCATTGAAGCACTGGGGATACGTGCAATTCTGGTCTTCGTCCAAGTCCTTCATTGAGTTCCCCGCCGCAACGACAACCAGTACGTCGTGAGCGCCAGCATATTGAATCGCAGCCTTGAGACCGGCAAGTTTATCTGGCCTCTTGTCGTCTACGAATCCGCTCCAGTTGATTACCTTGGCTCCGTGATCCACTGCATAGTGAATAGCCTTTACAGCCCGATCCACTCGCAACCGATCGAAGTCACCCCGCTTTGTACCTCGAGCACCGATCTTCAGGAGCATCATCGAAACGTCCCAATCGATTCCTGCAACACCAATTCCGTTATTCCCTTTCGCACCAATGATGCCTAGTACCGTGACCGCTTGATATCTTCCCTTGCCGCGAGGGAGCATGCGGCACGAGGGCGAGGCGTGCCTCGCCCCTACAAGGACGCGGTGTAGGGGCCGGGCATGCCCGGCCCGAGGCGTT
>Ga0182021_10002557_pt1 | contig 21225 bp, 19 predicted proteins | sample 612E3MmetaG_FD_120493 | JGI IMG/M metagenome (GOLD analysis project Ga0182021, IMG submission 120493) | Permafrost microbial communities from Stordalen Mire, Sweden - 612E3M metaG (Illumina Assembly) | ecosystem: Environmental > Terrestrial > Soil > Wetlands > Permafrost | place: Sweden... | reverse complement strand
GCCCTATCCCGGCTTCCCGACCGACATGCAGGCCCAGTTCATGGTCCTCATGACCCAGGCGGCGGGCACGTCGATCATCACCGAGACGATCTTCGACCGCCGCTTCCAGCACGTCAACGAGCTCCTCCGCCTCGGCGCGGCGATCGAGGTCCTGGGCGACAAGGCCGTCGTCCACGGCAAGACCCCGCTCTCCGGCGCCGAGGTCATGGCCACCGATCTGCGGGCGTCGGCTTCGCTCATCCTGGCCGGCCTGATCGCGACCGGCGAGACGATCGTGAACGACGTCGAGCACATCGACCGCGGCTACGAGCGCATCGAGGAGAAGCTCCGCGGCCTCGGGGCGAGGATCGAGCGGATCCGGGACTGAAAAAAGGGGAGCCGATATGGACGATTGCCTCTTCTGCAAAATCGCGGCGGGAAGTATCCCGGCCAAGATCGTCTATCAGGACGAGCGCATCGTCGCCTTCGACGACATCCGGCCCCAGGCCCCGGCCCACACGCTCATCATCCCGCGCGAGCACTTCGCCGCCCTGCCCGACGTGCCCGAGGCCAAGGCCGACCTCCTGGCCCACATCCTCATCAAGGCGCCTCTCATCGCGGAGGCCAAGGGGATCGGCGCGTCCGGCTACCGCATCGTCCTGAACACGGGCCGGGATTCGGGCCAGGACGTGTTCCACATCCACTTCCACCTGCTCGGCGGCCGGCGCATGGCCTGGCCTCCGGGGTGATCGGCCGCGCGTGGCCTACCTTATCGACGGCAACAACCTCCTCGGGCACCTCTTCCCCGGCGCTCACCGGGATCCCGACAATCGGCTCAAGCTCGTCCGACGGCTCATCGCCTTCCAGCGCTTCACGCGCTCCCGCGTCATCCTGGTCTTCGACGGTCCGCCGTCGGCCGACGTCGAGGCCATGGTCCGCGGCGAGGCGCGCCTCGCTGTCCTCAACCCGGAGCCCGGCGGCTCCGCGGACGGCATCATCGAGGAGTTCATCGCCTCCCGGCGCGACACGCGCCGGCTGTTCGTGGTCAGCACCGACCGCGGGGTGCGCGCCTTCGCCCGCGAGCACGGGGCGGCGTCGCTCACGGGGCGCGAGTTCGCCGCCGAGCTCAATGGCGCGCTGCGCGCGCACCGGGGCGTCCGCGAGATGGACAAGAAGGAGCCCCGGCCGTCGAAGCTCGAAGTCAAACTCTGGTCCGAGCTTTTCAGGGAATAGGGATCGGTCTGCCGCCTCCTCCCCCTCGCCAAAGGAACTTTACAGGGCGTAAAGCGCCTTGACAGGGCGGCGATCAGAGCGATGGCCCGTCTGCCGGCAGGAAAACAACCTCTTCCTCGAGCGCGACGCCGAACTTGGCGAGCACCCGCGCCTTGAGCTCCGCGGCCAGGGCCAGGACGTCGCCCGCCGCGGCGTTCGCCTCGTTCACCAGGAAATTGCAATGGCAAGCGGAGACGGCCGCCCCGCCGACGCGCATCCCCCGCGCGCCCGCCTGCTCCAGGAGATAGCCGGCGGCGAGCTTGGACCCGTCCGGGCGCGCGGGATTCTTGAAATAGCTCCCGGCGTAGGCGGTTTCCCGCGGCGGGTGCTTCTCGGCTCGGAGGGCCAGGTATTCCGCGATCTTCGCCTCGATCGACGCGCGATCGCCCGGCCGCAGCCGGAAGCGCGCTTCGAGCAGGATGTCGTGGCGGGCCTTGAGCCTCGAGTGCCGGTAGGAAAACTCGAAATCGTCCCGGCCGGACCGGACCGTGCGTCCGTCCGCCCCCAGGACGAGGGCGTCCTCGAGGGCGTCGCCGACCGACCGGCCGAAGGCGCCCGCGTTGCCGAAGACGGCTCCGCCGACGGTGCCGGGGATTCCGGCCAGGAACTCGAGGCCCCCGCAGCCGCGGGCGACGGAGAATTTCAGGAGATCGCCGGCGCTCTCGCCGGCCGCCGCCCGGAACAGGAGGCCGGACGCCTCCGCACCGTCGACGGCCAGCCCGCAAAGCGCGACCTTGATCAGCATCCCCCGGTAGCCGGCATCGTCGAAGAGGAGGTTGAAGCCGCCGCCCATGACATAGCGCCGGACGCCGGCTTCATGGGCGGCGCCGAGAGCGGCGCGCAGCTCGGCCTCCGTCCCGGCCTCGAAGAAGAAGTCGGCGGGCCCCCCGATCCGGAAATTCGAGACGTCCTTCAGGGGGACACCCCGGCGCAGGGGCCGGCCCACACGGTCGAGAAACAGCTCCGGAAATCCGATCACGATGGCCTTCTCCACCCTATTTTACCGGAATTGGCATAATAATTGCATTTTTTCGAGTGAATAGGCCGGCCTGGAAGTGATTGAATATTGACAATATAGAGTGACTGGGATATCATTCCCCAAATTTTAAGAGAGAGGTCGAGCATGAAAAGAGCCATCCTGATCGCCGTCGTCGTCGCCGTCGCCCTGAGCGGCGTCGCCTACGGCCAGAACGAATCCGACCAGGCTTATATCAAAGCCATGACGGCGAACTCGCCGGCGGAGCGGGTGACCCTCCTGAAGGACTTCCTGGCCAAGTTCGGCGGCAAGGGCGTCCAGTACGAGAACTTCGCCAACGGCAACCTTTGCATCATCGGCTGGCAGGGCAAGACTGACCAGGAAACTATCGCATACGGCGAAAAGGCCCTCGCCCTCGGCGGCCTGGACAACGTCCTGAAGTGCCAGGTCCTGACGAACATCGCCGCGCTGTACGCGAAGCAGGGCTTGGTGGACAAGACCAAGGCCACCGCCGGGCAGCTCATCCAGGCGGCGACGGAAGCCAAAGCCAAGGAGCCCGACGCGGCCAACTGGAACGCCATGGTCGGGGCCGGGCACTACCTGACCGCCCAGGCGCTCGACAAGGCCAAGGACGTCAAGGGCGCCCTCGACGAATACATGGCCTCCTACGCCATCCTCAAGGACGCCAAGATTCTGGCCGAAGTCAAGAAGCAGGCCAAGGCGCTCTACGAGGCCAAGAACTACGCCGACGCCGGCAAGGTCTTCCAGACGCTGGCCCAGGCCAACCCCAAGGACACCGAGAGCCAGGCCCTCGTCGCCCAGTGCCTTTACAAGGAGGGCAAGGTGGACGAGGCCATGGCCATGTGGAAGGACTCTTTCGCCAAGGCCACGGGCGCGGCAAAGGGTGACTTGGCCTACAACATCGGCATCACGCTGGCCAAGGAAGCCAAGACCAATCCGGCCCTGACGAACGACGCGATCAAATACCTCCTCGACGCGGCCTTCCTCTCGCCCGCCAAGAGCAAGGAAGCCCGGGCGCTGGCCGAAAGCATTTATTTCAGCAGCGACAAGGACTGGAACAACCGGGTCAAGCTGATGCAGGAGAGCAAAGCGCTCATCGACGACTGGGCCAAGACGATCAACACCAAGTTCGGCGACAAGAGCGAAGAGGACCTGACCCCCGACCAGCGGCGCGAGTACCGGAAGATCAAGGAAAGCATGGACAAGGAGCAGAAGACCCTCGACGACCTCAACGCCAAGCAGAAGGCCGGCGTCGACGGCTTCAACAGGCTCCTCGAAGGCGAAAAGTCGAAGCTCGGGATCAAGTAAGCGTTCTCGAAGTCCCGGTCGACCGGAATCCCCGTTTCCTCCGCCCCGCGGGCAAGGAGACGGGGATTTTTTTTTGCGCCGAGAACCGATACAATGGGAGCGCCGCGGGGACGCGCGTCCCCGGGCACGGGGAGGACTCCATGGCGCCGAAGCCGACGACGCGCGACCGGGCGGAGGCCCGCATTGCAAAGCTCCGCCGCGAGATCGAGCATCACGAGAAGAAATACTACATCGACGACGATCCCCAGATCTCCGACGCGGAATTCGACGGGCTGATGAAGAAGCTCCAGGCTCCGGAGTCGGAGTTCCCGGAGCTCGTCACGCCCGAATCCCCCACCCAGCGCGTCGGCGGCCAGCCCGTCGAGGGATTCCCGACCGTCCGCCACGGCCGGCCGATGATGAGCATCGACAACGTCTACTCGGTCGAGGAGCTCGAGGAATTCGACGAGCGCGTCCGCAAGCTCCGGCCCGGGGCGGAGATCGCCTATGTGGCCGAGCTCAAGATCGACGGCCTCGGGATCTCGATCCTCTACCGAGGAGGCCGGTTCGTCCAGGCCGTCACACGGGGCGACGGCGTCCAGGGCGACGAGGTCTCGGCCAACGTCAAAACGATCAAAAGCCTGCCTCTCACGATTCCCGACACCCGCGAGATCGAGGTCCGGGGCGAGATCTATCTGCCCTTCGAGTCCTTCAGAAAGATCAATCTCGACCGCGAGGCAGCCGACGAGCCGCTGTTCGCCAACCCGCGGAACGCGGCTTCGGGCTCGATCCGCCTCCTCGACCCGCGCGAGGTCGCCGGACGCCGGCTCGACGCCTTCCTCTACGCCTACACGGCCGACGGCCGCGAGACGGACAGCCAGTGGAAGAACCTGGCGGAGCTCGGCCGCCTGGGCTTCAAGACCAATCCCGAGTCCCGGCTTTGCCGGACGCTCGCCGAAGGCGTGGACTACTGGCGCGAATGGACGGACAAGCGCGAAACCCTCGACTACGACGCCGACGGGATCGTGCTCAAAGTCGACGCGACAGCCGAGCGCGAGGCGCTCGGCGCCACGTCCAAGGCGCCCCGCTGGGCGATCTCGTTCAAGTTCCCCGCCCGCCAGGCCACGACGAAGCTCCTCAGGATCGAGGTCCAGGTCGGCCGGACGGGCGCCCTGACGCCCGTGGCCGTCCTCGAGCCGGTCAAGCTCTCGGGCACGACGATCAGCCGGGCGACGCTCCACAACGAGGACGAGATCAAGCGCAAGGACATCCGCGTGGGCGACTTCGTGCTCATCGAGCGGAGCGGCGACGTCATCCCCAAGGTCGTCACCCCGATGAAGGAGCGGCGGACGGGCGCCGAGACGGAATTCGTCATGCCCTCGAGATGCCCGATCTGCCGTTCCGAGGCCTTCCGGCCCGAGGGCGAGGCCGTGGCCCGCTGCACGAACCCCTCCTGCCCGGCGAAACTCCGCGAGTCGCTGCTCCACTTCGCGGCGCGCAAGGCGATGGACGTCGAGGGCCTGGGCGAGGCCCTGGTCGACCAGCTGCTCGCCTGCAAGCTCGTGGCTTCGATCCCGGACCTTTACGCGCTCGACCGCGACACCTTGGCCGGGCTCGAGCGGATGGGCCCGAAGAGCGCGGCCAACCTCGTCGAGGAGCTCGAGCGGTCGAAGGGCAACGAAACGGCGCGCCTCGTCTTCGCCCTGGGCATCCGGCACGTCGGCGAGAAGCTGGCCCGGACGCTGGCCGCCCGCTACGGCGACGTCGACAAGCTGGCCGCCGCTTCGGTCGAGGAATTGACGGCCATCGAGGATGTCGGCCCGGTGGTGGCCGAGAGCGTGGCCTTCTTCTTCCGCCAGCCCGAGAACCGCAGGCTGCTGGAGCGGCTGCGGGCGGAGGGCCTGACGTTCGCCGACAAGCCCGGGACGGCCGGGGCCTCCGCCGTCCCGGAGGGCGAAAAGCCGCTCGCGGGGAAGACATTCGTCCTCACCGGGACGCTCGAGCGCTTCACCCGCGACGAGGCCGCGGCGGCGATCGAAAAGCGGGGCGGCACCGTGACCGATTCGGTCTCGAAGAAGACGAGCTGCGTCGTGGCCGGAGCAAGCCCGGGATCCAAGCTGGCGAAAGCCCGGGCGCTGGGGATAGAGATCATCGACGAGAAGACGTTTGTCGAATTGTTGGGGTGAGTCGTTGCGAGCCCGCGGAGCGGGCGCGGCAATCGCATGGGCAAAAGTCGTTGCGAAGCCTCGTGGCCGAAGCCATTGCGCTACTTTAACGCGATTGCTTCGTCGCTTCGCTCCTCGCAATGACTCCTAGGCTCGGGATGACCGCTTCGCGGTCACTTTTTCTTGGACCCGAAAAGGTCCTTGCTCAGAATCCCGGCCAGCCCCTTTTTCGGATCGGGCTTGTCCTTCATCGCCTCCAGCTCCTGGCGGGCGATCTTATGATCCTTGTCGACCTCGAGAGCCCGTTCGAACTGCTTCCTGGCCCGGGACAAAAGCCCCTCCCGTTTGTACAGGCGGCCGAGGCCGACCAGGCCCTCGGGATTCCAGGATTCGAGCGCGATCGCCCGGAGGAAGCTCTTTTCGGCGGGCTTGCTCAGGGCGGGCACCCGCGACTGGGCCATGGCCAGGAGGAGGAAATAGTCGGCTTTGTCGTCCTTCAGCCGGGCGGCCTCCTCCAGAAGGACAATCGCCTCCTCATAGCGGGCCTGGTTGAAGAGCGTTTTCCCCTGCCGGTAGAGCGTCTCGGGGTTCCCTTGTTTCTCGACATGTTCCCGGCGCCCGGGGGCCGTGGGTTTCGAAACGGGACCCGCGCCCGCGGGAGCGCCGATGACTTTTTTTTCGCGCAGGACGCGCCGATAGGCCTTCGTGACGGCATCGAACACCTCGACGATCTGGGACCGGGATTCGGGCTCCAGGTTCCGTCCGAAGACGTCGGGGTGGTATTTCCGGGCCAGCTTGAAATAGGCTTTCTTAATCTCGCCTTCCCGGGCGTCCGGCCCTATGCCCAGGATCTCATAAGCGGTCATCGCGGAAAGCTTCAGCTTGAGCTCGCGGGCGTCCCGAAGCCGCGCTTTGAGGTCGGCCTCCCGCTCGGCCTCGCCGGTCGGGCCGGGGGCGGGGGCCGAATCGCGCAAGATGATGAGGTTCAAGCAGAAGAGCAGATACATCTTCTTCCAGAACGTCGCGTCGCTCTCGCCCAGGAGATCCCGGACGGAGTCCGCCCCCTTCTTTCCGTCGAGCATCAACAGAAGGGAGCGCTCGTCCGCGGTCAAGCAGTCCGGCTCTCCCTCCAGGCCGGCGACGGGGATCTTGCCGGCGAAGAGCTCGATCAGGGCGGCGTTCGGGGGCATCTCCCGGATCCCCTCCGCGATGACGTCCGGGAGCTTCATTTCGTGCTCGACGCTCTCCTCGAAGAAGCGGGCGCGGGCCTGGAAGGTGATTTTCGTATCGAACCGGGGGAACAGGCTCAAGGTGACGGCCGTCAACTGGGCCACGATGCCCTCATAGAGGTTCTTCTGGGTCAGCAGACCCCTACGGACCAGGGTCTCCCCGATCATGACGTCGGGGTGGAGCATGCCCGGGATGGACGCATAAACCTCCTCGGAGATCTTCCCCAGCCGGAACAGGACTTCGCCCAGGCGCTCGGCTGTGACGTTGGTCTTGACAAAGATCAGATTCCCTTCCTGGAAATACAGCTGCTTCTGGAACCCTTCTCCGTGCGCGGAGAGCAACCCCGTTTTCCGCGAAAAGTAGATGTCTTTGAGATAAAGGCCGATATGGTCCATCGTACGCCTGTCCGTATTCTAGCCCAAATAAGCCTCCAGGTGAAGGGGGACACGGGGGATATTGAGGCCCGCCCCCCCTTTATGTTACGTTGAAGGGGTGAAAATCGCACTTGCCCAAATGACGCCCGTCCTCGGGGATGTCCGCAAGAACCTCGAGCTCCACCTGAAAACCATCGACCGCGCCCGCCGGGAAAAAGCGGACCTGCTCGTCTTTCCCGAGCTGAGCCTGACCGGCTACAAGCTCCGCGATCTCGTCGAGACCGTCGCCCTCGATCCCGAGCGCGCCCGGGAATTCCGCGACCTGAAGACCTTGAGCAAAGACATCGGCCTGGTCTTCGGCTTCGTCGAGGAGCGCCCCTCGGAGAAGGGGATGTTTTACAACGCGGCCGCGTTCCTTGCGGGCGGCCGCATCCTCCACGTCCACCGCAAGGTGTTCCTTCCCACGTTCGGGATGTTCGAAGAGCTGAAGTTCTTCGCTCCGGGGCGGAACTTCCGGACGTTCGACACGCCCTGGGGGAAGATGGGCCTCATGATCTGCCGGGATTTCCTCCACATCAGCGCCCATTATCTCCTGTTCGCCGGCGGGGCGGAGACGACTCTGACCATCAGCGCCGCGCCGGGCCGCGGCTTGTCCGAGGACGAGGGCTTCACGTCGAGCCGCATGTGGGAGCTCATGGGCGAGTCCATGGGCCGCTTCGCCCAGGCCTTCGTCATCTATTGCAACCGGGTCGGCTTCGAAGACGGCGTCGCCTTCGCCGGCGGGTCGTTCGTTTACACCCCGATGGGCGAGAGCGCGGGCCGGGCCGCCTACCTGGAGCCCGCGCTCTTTGTCCGCGACGTCGATCTCCGCGACGTCCGCAAGGCGCGCAAGGCCTGGCCCTTCAAGCGCGACGACCGGCCCGAGGTGACGCTCGCCGCGCTGGAAAGGATCGTCCATGGCTATGACGATTAACGGGCCCTTCACCATCCGGGTCCTGACGGCCTTCATCCGCGAAGAGCTGGCCAAGGCGGGCTTTTCCAAGGCCGTCCTGGGCCTGAGCGGAGGCCTCGATTCCGCGGTTTGCGCGGGCCTCGCCGCCCGGGCCCTGGGCCCGAAGAACGTCCTCGCCCTGATCATGCCCTACGGGACGAGCTTCAGCGCCGACATGGACGATGCCCGCGAAGCCGCCCGCGTCTTCAAGATCCGGTCCTTGGTCATCGACATCGCGCCCATGGTGGACGCCTATTTCGCCGCCCAACCCGATGCCGGCCGCGTCCGGATCGGGAACAAAATGGCCCGCGAGCGGATGTCCATCCTTTACGACGTCTCGGCCCGCGAGAAAGCGCTCATCCTCGGGACGAGCAACAAGACCGAGCTGCTGATCGGCTATGGGACGATCCACGGCGACATGGCCTGCGCCATCAACCCGCTGGGCGACCTCTACAAGACCCAGGTCCGGCAGCTCGCCGCGGAGCTCGGCGTCCCCGCGAAGATCCGGGCGAAGCAGCCGACCGCGGGCCTCTGGACGGGGCAGACCGACGAGGGCGAGCTCGGGCTGACGTACGCCGAGATCGACAAGATCCTCTACGCTCTCGTCGACGAGCGGGAATCGCGAGCCGAGGTCATCGCCAGCGGGTTCAAGAAGAAAGCCGTGGACATGATCGTCGCCCGGATGAAAGCCTCGGAGTTCAAGCGGCAAATGCCGCCCATCGCCAAGATCTCCTCGCGGACCATCGGCCACGACTTCCTGTATCCGTACGATTGGGACAAGTGAGCCCCGTGAGCGGCACGCTCTACATCGTCGCGACCCCCATCGGCAACCTCGAGGACATCACACTTCGCGCCCTGCGCGTGCTGAAAGAGGTCGCGGCCATCGCCTGCGAAGACACCCGCCAGACGGTGAAGCTCCTGAACAAGTTCGAATTCCGCAAGGAGCTCATCAGCTATTTCCAGCCCCAGGAAGCGCGCAGAATACCCCTCATCCTCGATATCCTCAAGAAGGGAAAAGACGTGGCCCTGGTCTCCGATTCCGGGACCCCCGGGATCTCGGACCCGGGATTCCGCCTGGTCCGCGAGGCCCTCCGCGAAGGGATCGAGGTCGTTCCCGTCCCCGGCCCCAGCGCCGCGGTGACCGCCCTCTGCGCATCGGGACTGTCCACGCATCGCTTCCTGTTCGTCGGCTTCCCGCCGCCTAAAAAAGAGGCCCAACGAAAGACCCTGCTGGCGCTCAAGGACGAATCCGCGACGCTGGTATTCTATCTCCCCGCGCGAAAGGCGGCGGAGTTCCTGAGGGCAATCCTGGAGACGCTCGGCAGCCGGGACGTCGTCATCGCCAGGGAGATCACGAAGATACACGAGGAGTTCCTCAGGGGAAGGACTGAAGATGTCCTGAAATCCATTGATAACAAAGTCTTAAAGGGAGAAATAACAGTTCTCGTCTCGGGAAAAGATAAATAGTTACATAAAAAATTTTACATATACTTGACAATGTTATGCTAATATATTATACTGGTTATGTTGATAAACATACGGTTCCGGGAGGATAAATATGGCAATCATCAGATGGGATCCCTTCAGGGACGTCGTCACCCTGCGCGAAAGAATGAACCGGATGTTCGAAGACGTGTTCTCCGGCCGGGCCGAGGAAGGCAAGGAGCTGACGACCAGCACCTGGGCGCCGTCCGTCGACATCTTCGAGACCGAGAAGGAGCTCGTGCTGACGGCCGAGATCCCCGGGATCGACGAGAAAGATGTCGAGATCAAGATCGAGGACAACACCTTGAGCCTCAAGGGCGAGCGGAAGTTCGAGAAGGAAACGAAAGAAGAGAACTACCACCGCATCGAGCGCTCGTACGGGTCGTTTTATCGGGCCTTCACCCTCCCGAACTCCATCGATCCGGATAGGATCCAGGCTACGCATGAAAACGGCGTCCTGAAGATCACGATGCCCAAGAGAGACGAGCTCCAGCCGCGCAAGGTCAAGATCCTCAAGGCCGGCGCTTCCGACAAGCCCAAGAAATAACCCCCCTGACTCGCACGCCCTCGGCTCCGAACGGAGCCGGGGGCGTTTTTTTATCCGGCAAAAATCCGCCGCTCACGCCTGGGCGACGGTGACGGCCCGGACCTCCTTCGCGCCCGCCCGCTTCAGGACCGAGGCGCACTCCCCGAGCGTGGATCCCGTCGTGAAGACGTCGTCGACGAGAAGCACCACGCACCCACGGAGCCGCGCGGGACGGGGCGCCGCATAGGCCCCGCGGACGTTGGCCTTGCGGTCGTCCCGTTCAAGCGAGGTCTGGGGAACGATGTTTCGGACCTTGCGGAGGAGGCCGGGGGCGACGGGCAGTCCCTTCAGCCGGCCGATCTCCCGGGCCAGGACGCGCGCCTGGTCGAACCCCCGCTCATGCCGGCGCCGCGGGTGGAGAGGCACGGGCACGATGACGTCGACATCCCGCCACAGGGCGTCCTCCTCCCTCGTGGCCTCGACGACGAACCGGCCAAGGGGCTTCCCGAGGGACCGGTAGGAACGGTATTTGAACAGGAGCAGGGTTTCCTTCAGCTCTCCCCGGTAGCGGCCGCCCGACCGGTGCCGGCCATAAGGAGGTCGCGCGTTCAGGCAGGCGGCGCAGGGATGCGGTCCGCCTTCACCGTCGAAAAAACGGCCGCACCAGACGCAGGCCGATGAGGGCTCGGGGACGATCTTGGCCAGGCAGGCCGCGCACAGCACGCGCTCGCCGGGCCGTTCGAGGAGCATTCCGCAGATCTTGCAGAACGAGGGGAAGAAAGCCAGCTCGAGCAGCTTCGCCCCCCGACGGAAGGCACTTCGAGCGGACCGGGTCAGACCGTTTCGGACTCCGATTTTTGCTGGCATTCGATGCAGAGCGGCGTCCAGGGCAGGGCGTTCAGCCGCTTCTTGCCGATCTCCTTCTGACACATCTGGCAGTATCCGAAATCCTTGGATTCGATGCGCTTGAGGGCGGCGTCGATCTGGAACAGCTGGTCGCGCTCGGCGTCGGACAGGCTGAGGAGGAATTCCTTGGTATAGGAGCTTTCGGCCTTATCGACCACGTCTTGAGCGATGTCGGTCTCGACGTCGCGGCTCTCGGTGCTGAGCGTGCTGAGCTTGAGGACGATCTCGTTGCGGCGGGCCTGGAGCTTCTTCTTATAGACGTCGAGCTCTTTCTTGAGCATGGCCTTGGGAGCGGTTCCGTTTTTATTTGGCATACTGTCTTCCTTTCAAGATCGAGATCGAGCGGTAAATCTGCTCCATCAGCATGACCCGGCACAGCTCGTGCGAAAACGTCATCCGGGAGAGCGATACCCGGGCCTGCGCGCGTTCCATCACCCGGGGGTCGAGCCCCAGGAATCCCCCCACGACGAAGGCCACCGTCCGGGCCGATCCGGCCGACGCCTTCTCCAGGAACCGGGCGAATTCCCCCGAGGACATCTCCTGGCCTCCGTCAAAGAGGCAGACAATATAATCATCTTTGAAGTGTTTTTCAAGTCCCCGGGCCTCGATGTCCTTGATCCTGGCGCCGAAGCGCTCGGCGAGGCCCCGCGCCTCGACCGTCTCGACGATCCGGCAGGTCGCGACCTCCCGGATCCTCTTCAGGTAGAACTCCTGGAGGTCCCGGAGCGGGGCGCTCTTGGTCTTGCCGGGCCAGAGGAGCTTGATGTCCATGGAGCGTCCGGCGGGCGGCGGTCAGTACTCGAATCTAGGGACGTCGCCCCAAAGCTTTTCGAGGGCGTAGTACTCGCGCGCCGCCCGGGAGAAGATGTGGACCACGAGAAAGCCGTAGTCCATGAGGATCCACTCGCCGTGGGTCGTCCCTTCGACGCCGAGCGCCCGCGCGCCGTGCGCCTTGAGCTCGTGGCCGATGGCGTCCGCGAGCGCGGCGTTCTGGCGGGACGAGCCGCCCTCCATGATGAGGAAATAGTCGGTGAAAGTCGACGCCGTCCGCAGGTCGAGCACGCAGATGCCCTCGCCTTTCTTGGACTGGGCGGCCTTGACCGCGGTCCGGACTTCGGCCGGCAGGCTCCGCTTCGTGACTTTCTTGGGGAGTGTCGATTCCATGTGCGCCTCGATGGATGATGTCATGGGATGTCAGGATGTCCGGGCCCGGTAGAGGCCCCGCTCGGCGATGTACCGCGCGACCGGCGCGGGGACGAGCGCGCGGATCGGCGCTCCCCGCCGGACGCGTGACCGGATCTCGGAGGACGAGACGTCGAGCGCGGAGATCGGGGTCAGGAAGATCCGGCGGGACGACAAGAGCGCCTCTCCGATCCGGGTGGCCGGCGTGACCTCGCAGACCCCGCTCCGGTATTCGGACGCCAGCGCGGCCCGGGCCGCGGCGAGCCGGGTTCCGGGCCGGGTCGTGACGATGAACAGGCACCGCTCCATGACGCGCCGCCATTCACGCCAGGTCTCGATGTCGCGGAACGCGTCCGCGCCAAGGATGAAGAAGATCCGCGCTCCCGGATACAGCCACCGGACCTTGTCCAGGGTGACAATGGAATAGGATGTCCCGCCGGCCTCGATCTCGATCGGGCTGGGGACGAGCCGCCGGTAGCGGCGAAGGGCGAGCTCGACCATGGCCATCCGGTCGCGCGGAGAGGCGATCTCGGACGTCTCCTTGTGAGGCGGGATGAAGGACGGCACGAACAGGACGCGGTCGAGCGAGAAGCGGGCGCGGATCTCGGCCGCCGCCTTGACGTGGCCGGCGTGGATCGGGTTGAACGTGCCGCCGAAGACGCCGATCCGCTCCTTCCGCGTCATCTCCCCTCCCCGCCGCCGTCTTTTGTCTTCAGCTCCCCGATCTTGGCCGCGACGGCCGCCGTCAGCTGCTTCAGACCTTCGCCCTTGGCCGCCGAAATCACGAAGAAGGCCAGCTTCTTGCGGGCGGCCAGCGCGCGGACGGCGTCGAGCCGCGACCGGTCTTCGCCGAGGAGGTCGACCTTGTTGGCGACCAGGATCTGCTTCCGCCGGGCCAGGCCCGGGTTGAACTCCCGGATCTCACGCATCACGACGTCGAAATCCTCGACCGGGTCGCGGCCGGAATAGGGCGAGACGTCGATGATGTGGACCAGGAGCTTCGTCCGCTCGACGTGCTTCAGGAATTGGACGCCCAGCCCATGACCAAGGTGGGCGCCCTCGATGAGGCCGGGGATGTCGGCCGCGACGAAGCTCTGGTCGGCGCCGACATAGACCACCCCGAGGTTCGGGATGAGCGTCGTGAACGGGTAGTCGGCGATCACGGGCCGGGCCGCGGAGATCTTGGAGAGGAGCGTGGACTTGCCGACGTTCGGGAAGCCGATCAGGCCCGCGTCCGCGATCAACTTGAGCTCAAGAAAGAGCTCCTTCGCCTCGCCCGGACGGCCCTTCTCGTGCTCGCGCGGCACCTGGTGGGTCGACGTGGCGAACGAGGCGTTGCCCCGGCCGCCTTTGCCGCCCTTGGCCGCCCGGAATTTCTGCCCGGGCTTGAGGAAGTCGAACAGGACATCGCCCGTCTCCTCGTCCTTGATCATCGTCCCCACCGGGACGCGGAGGACGAGGTCCGCTCCGCGCTTGCCCGTCCGGTTGGCGCCTTCGCCGGGCGCGCCGTTGCGGGCCTTGTTGATCGGGTGGAATCGGAAATAGACGAGGGAGTTCAGGCCTTCGTCCGATAGGAAATCGATGCTCCCACCGTTCCCGCCGTGGCCGCCGTCCGGACCGCCCTTGGGCACGCCCATCTCGCGGCGGAAGCTGACGCAGCCGTCGCCGCCCTTGCCGGCTTGGAGCGAGACCCTGACCTGATCAATGAACATGGGAGAGATGTGCGCCGGCGCGCGGGCTCAAATCAAAGGAGGAAGAGAACCCGTCCCGGCGGAAAAGGATCGGAGCGATGTTTCGGACCCTCCGCTACACGGGAAGGATGGAGACGATCGTCCCCTTCGCGCCCTTCTTGACGAACTGGACCTTGCCGGCGATCTTGGCGAAGAGCGTGTCGTCCTGGCCGCGGCCGACATTCGGGCCGGGCTTGAACGGGGTCCCCCGCTGCCGGACGAGGATGGAGCCGGCCTTCACCAGCTCGCCGCCGTATTCCTTGACGCCCAGCCGCTTGGATTGGCTGTCGCGTCCGTTGCGTGCGCCGCCGCTTGCTTTCTTGTGGGCCATTGCGGGTCTCCTTTACCTTACTTCGCCTTTCCGGCCTTCTTCGCCCGGGCTTTCGGCTTTCCGGCGGGGGCGGCCTTGGCCGCCGCGCCGGCTTTCGGCGCGCGGGCCTTCTTCGCCTTGACGGGAGGCTCTTCGGCCTCGACCTTCGGTTTCGGCGGCTTGGGCGCTTTCTTGGCCTTGACCGGCGCCGCGGCGGGGGCCTCGGCGGCGGGAACCGCCTTCTTCACGGTTTCGAACTTGAGCGATTCCGCGGGAACGGCCGCCGTGTCGGGGTAGATCTTCTCGATCTTCACTTCGGTCAGCAGCTGCCGGTGGCCGCGCGTCCGCCGGTACTGTTTCCGGCGCTTCTTCTTGAAGACGAGGACCTTTTCATCTTTGTAGGTCTTGAGGACCTGGGCCACGACCGCCGCCGTGTCGACGAGGGGCGTCCCGATGAGCGTCCGGTCGTCGGCCTCGACGAGGAGGACCTCGCCGAAGAGGAGCCTCTGGCCGGGCTCGACGTCCAGTTTCTCGATGCTGAGGATGTCGCCTTCCTTGACGACATACTGCTTTCCGCCGGTTTTGATTACAGCAAACATGTTTCTTTGACCTTTTCTCGACATGGATATGAAAAGAGGCGCATAACGATAACATAGGAAAGCGGTTGTGTCAAACATGGATTTTCGCATGCCCGGGAAGGCTCGAGATGTGAGTTCATGCCCCCGTTTGCGCCCCTCGGGCCCGGGGGGTGAGAGGCCGGCTGTTGTCAGCAAAAGGGGGGGTTGATGGGAATCAAAGGCGGGGCTCTCTCCAGCCGGCACAAGAGAACGATACTAGTTTATTTCAAATAGCAAGAAAGTCAAGCAAAAAAATCTCCGGTGCGCTGCCGCTCGGAGATCAGCCGATGCCAGGCCGCCCGACGATGAGAATGGCAAGGGAGGCCTTTTTTGTTATAATTCAGGCGGACAGGGCGGTTAGCTCAGCGGTAGAGCATCGGTTTTACACGCCGGTGGCCGCAGGTTCAAATCCTGCACCGCCCACCAACTTTTTCAAGACATGCAAGGCTTCACGGTCCGTTCTTCCGGGCCAAAATCTTTTCCGCGTTTTTCCCTGTCGTTCGCCTCACCCCCGGCTCCCGCAGTCGGCTAGCCGTCACGCTTATTTATTTTGCTTCTAATTGTTTCATATTCAAGGGGATATCGGACGGGAGGAGGACCCGGTTATGCCGGTTTTTCAAAATAATTCCGTTCCGGGTTTGACGCAGGTGGTAAAATGGCCCGTCTAGAATCATCCCGAAAAGCGATTGGCTTCCCTTCGGTTGGGGAGTAAGGTGAAAACGATGACTTTGATGAAAAACCCGGAGGCAAGCGACATCGGGCAGAATGGACGCGCCCGTCGTGCCTGCCATCCCCATTCCCGAGAGGACAGCATGAAAAAACCCGCGAGGCTCCAACGGTTGATCCTGGGGGCTTTGATCCCGCTATTCATCCTGGGTCTCGGGGCGCAGTCGCGGCCCCAGAGCTCTGTCGTCACCCTTCCGTCCACCGTCAACATCTCGCATTCGTCCTCGAATTCGGACACGCCTTTAATCGGCGTCGATGGGAACGGCGCGGCGTACGTTGTCTGGTACGAGCATCTTACGCCCCGGCAGTTCTATTTTGCCACGAACAAATCCGGTTCCTGGTCGACGCCGCTTTGGCTCGACCGGCTGTATTACGACGTCGAGGAAGCCGGCTGGCCTGAATTCGCCGTTTCGCCCTCGGGGTCGGCTCATTTGAGCTATCAGGACGGCAAGGACGTGTCGCTGTCGTACGACATCATGGGCAAATCGCTCTCCGGTGGGACTTGGGGCCCGACCGTATTCGTCAGCAACAATACCTCAGCCTCATGCTATTCCGGCTGCGCCTTCAATCCGGTCGACGACAGTCTTTTTGTCGTCTGGCAGGACAGCAACGGGAACCCCGGCGTCGGGGAATGGAACATCTTGTTGAGGTATCGGACGGCGGCGGGCGTCTGGTCGGCAAATCAGACTCTGCCCGTCGGGTGGGGCTATATGCCCAAAATCGTCGTCGACGGGACCGGGACGGCCCATATGGTCTGGGGCAATTCCCACGGCCGGACCTTGTGGTACTCCCACAATCGGACGCCCCAAAGCGCCGGCGGCTGGACGACCCCCATTCAAATTAAATATGACTGCGGCCTGGAGTGGAGCATGCCCCAAATCGCCTGCGACCTGGCGGGCAACGTCGCCTTCGTCTGGATGGACGGGGCGAACGGGTATGAGCAAATTAGCTGCCTCAGGCTCAATCAAAACGGGTCATATTACCCGGAGATCAATGTCTCGCAGAGCGCGGTCCCCGCGACCGACGGAGCCGTGGCCCTCAATCCCTTGAACGGCGACGTCCTCACCGCCTGGACCCAGGGCGGCGACATCTATGCCAATGCCTGTCTCGGGGGAACGTGGACGGGACCGTACAACGTCACCCGGGGATCGGGCACGGCCGGGATGCCGCGCGTCGCCGTCGATGTTACGGGCCGGGCCCATCTCGTCTATGCCCAGGCGATTTCCGGCGGAGCGACGGACATCATGTATTTGTCTATCGCCGCGCCTATCCAGGTCATTGCCCCCAATGGGGGAGAGGCGTGGAACGTCGGTTCGTCGCAGACGATCCGCTGGACGACGCCGTACCCCATCGCGGCGGTCCGGATCGAGCTTTCCACGGACAGTGGAACCAACTACCAGACGGTGGCGGCGGGCGCCTCGAATACCGGCAGCTATACTTGGACGGTTCCGAATACGCCTTCGATCCATGCCCTGATCCGAATCAGCGACGCTTCGAACGCTGCGGTCAACGATGTCAGCGATGCGGACTTTTCGATCGTCGCCGGGGCCGCGATCGCGGTGACCTCGCCCAACGGCGGCGAGAACTGGGCGGCGGGCTCGTCGCGCAACACCACCTGGACATCGTCGGGCGTGAGCAACGTCAAGATCGAATATTCAACGAATGGCGGATCAAGCTATACCTCGGTCATCGCCTCGACCTCGAACACGGGGAGCTACGCCTGGACCGTTCCGAACGCCCCCTCTACGAACTGCCTGGTCCGGGTGAGTGATGCCTCGAACGCGGCCGTGAATGACGTCAGCAACGCGACGTTCACGATCTCAGCGGCATTTCGAAAAGACGATTTCCTCGGGACGTGGGCAGGGCAAGGCGTGTATTATCGGAACTCGGATACGGGAACATGGGTACCGCTGGCCAGTCCTGCGACCAAAGTCACAGCGGGCGACCTGGACGGAGATGGAATCGATGACGTGATCGGCATCTGGCCATCGCAGGGCGGCGTGTGGGTGAAGTACTCCACGAGCGGGACATGGGCGATTCTGGCGTCCACGGCCGATGGGATCGTCGCCGCCGACATGAACGGCGACGGCCAGGCCGAATTGCTGGGGTCCTGGGCGGGGCAGGGCGTCTATTGGCGCAACAATGCCACGGGTGTTTGGACTCAACTGGCGACGCCGGCGACTAAAATCACGGCAGGAGACCTGGATGGAGACGGGATCGATGACTTGATCGGCATCTGGCCGTCCCAAGGCGGGGTCTGGGTGAAATACAGCAAGAGCGGAGCCTGGGCGCTTCTGTCCTCTACCGCGGATTGGATCGCCGTGGGCGATATGAACGGCGACGGCCGGGCGGAACTGCTGGGAAGCTGGGCAGGCCAAGGCGTCTTCTGGCGCAATAACGCGACCGGCGAATGGACTCAATTGGCGACGGCGGCGAATCAGATCGCGGCCGGCGACTTGGATGGCGACGGAACCGACGATCTGATCGGAACCTGGCCCGCGCAAAGCGGGGTGTGGGTCAAATACAGTCAGAGTGGGACATGGGCAAATCTCTCTTCGACGGCCGATTGGATCGCTACAGGGAAGATGCGCGCGACAAACAGTCAGGGACTGGGGCATGTGGAAGAGTTAGCGCTGCCGATGGGTGGCTTTGTGGTTAGTCCGCCCAAGATGGGGGCCTATGAGAATCTGTCCGCGAACAGCCCCGGCCGGGAGGGCTTCACGCCGATCATAGAGAAAAACCTGATTCCCATAGAGACCAGGCAGGCAAAGATCATCCCAACCCGGATCCCTGGCCCTGGAGAGCCTGGGTTCAGGTGCATTCAACAGAAGGATTTGTTCCCCGAGGCAAAACTCCCTGAAGAAAAGAGCCGAAAAAAGTCCGGCCTGGACAAATGATGCCTTTTCCTTTCATTGTTTCCGTGGTCTAGCAACGGCGCGGCCCTGCGTGGGCCTCTATCTCATCAAAGTCCAGGACGCAAACTAAGCGACAATAAAAGGGAAATTTTCGCTTAAGATCGAGCAATCTCCGGGAGATTCGATTCCTACAGTCTTCTAGGAGAAGGGAGATATTGCCCCGGAACGTCTATGCCCGCCATAAAGATTTCAAAGCCTTGACAAAGGCGATACATTTTTCTAGCATTACTTCAAACAGGGAAAGAAGAATCCGTTCATAATTGGCCGGAAAGCCATTTGTGTATCGAGTCGTCAAAGACTCGATTCGGGGGGGAGGTCACTCATGTCCAAGTTCCCAAGGATTCTCATTCTGTTGGCGCTGATAGGTTCGATTGCGACAAGCCAAGTCCAACGATCCGGCTCAGCGATGCCTAGGCCGGCCCTGGAAAATCCCGACTCGGCGATCGGTTCGGTGGATGAGCTCAAGCAGTATACGGCGGGGGGGCATATTCTTGGATTCCGGAAGGGCGAGATGTTCGTCGCGTCAGGGGACCATGCCCTGAGAGTGGAGTTTGTGAACGCGAGGCCGGTATCCCCAGGAGAAGAAGCGAAGTCGGGGGATCCGGAGAGCAGCCGTCCTGCGGCGCAACCGCTCGGACGAGTCTCCTACCCCAATTTATGGGATGGGGTGACGCTTGTTTATGAGAATCATGGATCCGGAGTGGGCAAGAGTACCTATCGAATTGAGCCTGGCGGACATAGTATTTCCAGTCCCCTAAGCCAGATTCGGCTTCATTACAACGTACCGGTGAAGGTGGACGACAGCGGGAGCCTCATTTCTTCGTTTCCGACGGGCGAGATGCGGGAGTCGCGGCCGGTCGCATGGCAGGAGATTGAAGGGAAGAAGATTCCCGTCGAGGTTACCTACCGTCTGGGAGGGGAAAAGGAAGTCGGATTCAAGGCCGGTTCATATGATCCTCGATATCCGCTGGTGATCGATCCCGTGCTGAGCTGGAATACCTTCCTGGGAGGGTCAGGTAATGACCATGGCTACGGCATAGCCGTGGACACAAGTGGGAACGTCTATGTAACGGGCGAAAGCAATGCAACGTGGGGCTCGCCGGTCCGCCCCTACGGTGGCGGAACCGATAATGCGTTTGTTGCGAAATTGAATCATAGCGGCTCTCTGCAGTGGAATACTTTCCTGGGAGGGTCAGGTATTGATAGTGGCATGGGCATTGCCTTGGATACTAGCGGGAACGTCTATGTGACGGGTTTTAGCTCTATGACCTGGGGCTCGCCAGTCCGTCCCTATAGTGGGGAAACCGATGCCTTTGTGGCGAAATTGAATGGAAGCGGTGCCATGCAGTGGAACACCTTTCTGGGATCATCGTCTGGTGACAATGGCAGGGGCGTCGCCGTGGATACTAGCGGAAACGTCTATGTAACAGGAAATAGCACTGCGACCTGGGGCTCGCCGGTCCGTCCCTTCACTGGAGATGTAACGCATACTGATGCCTTCGCCGCGAAGCTCGACGGAAGCGGCGCTCTGCAGTGGAACGCCTTCCTGGGAGGATTAGACTTCGACTATTGCTATGGCATAGCCGTCGATACAAGCGGAAACGTCTATGTGACGGGTTATAGCGATGCGACCTGGGGCTCGCCGGTCAATCCCTTCACGGGATGGGAGGATAGCTTTGCCGTAAAATTGAACGGGAGCGGCACTCTGCAGTGGAACACATTTCTCGGCGGATCACGCAATAGCCAAGCCCACGGCATCACCGTGGATGCGAGCGGGAACGTCTATATGACGGGATGGAGCGATGCGACCTGGGGCTCGCCCGTCCGTCCCTATTCCGGCGGGACAAATGCTGATGCCTATGTCGCGAAGCTCAACGGGAGCGGCGCTCTGGTGTGGAACGCCTTCCTGGGGGGATCAAGCAGCGACGAAGGCTATAGCATAGCAGCGGATGCGAGCGGGAACGTCTATGTGACGGGTTATAGCGATGCGACCTGGAGCTCGCCGGTCCGTCCCTTCTCTGGAGATGAGGATGCTTTTGTCGCGAAGCTCAACGGGAGCGGCGCTCTGCAATGGAACACCTTCTTGGGAGGGTCGGGGAACCACTATGGCAACGGCATTGCCGTGGATACGAGCAGGAACGTCTATGTGACGGGGGATAGTAATACGACCTGGGGCTCGCCGGTCCGTCCCGATAGCGGCGGAGAGGATGCCTTTGTGGCCAGGATCTCTCCCGTTCGAAAGGGCGATTTCCTGGGGACGTGGACGGGCCAGGGAGTCTACTATCGGAACTCGGACACGGGAGCCTGGGTTCTGCTGGCGACGCCGGCGACCAAGATCGTAGCGGGCGACCTGGATGGCGATGGGATCGATGATTTGATCGGCATCTGGCCGTCCCAAGGCGGGGTCTGGGTGAAGTACAGCCAGAGCGGAACGTGGGCGCTTCTCTCCTCGACAGCCGACTGGATCGCAGCCGGCGACATGAACGGCGACGGGAAGGCGGAGCTCTTGGGAAGCTGGGCGGGCCAGGGTGTC
>Ga0182021_10002556_pt1 | contig 21231 bp, 19 predicted proteins | sample 612E3MmetaG_FD_120493 | JGI IMG/M metagenome (GOLD analysis project Ga0182021, IMG submission 120493) | Permafrost microbial communities from Stordalen Mire, Sweden - 612E3M metaG (Illumina Assembly) | ecosystem: Environmental > Terrestrial > Soil > Wetlands > Permafrost | place: Sweden... | reverse complement strand
CAGCGGCGGACAGGGCGTGCGGTGCAGTGCTCCCGTCTTCGCGAATTTTCACGAATAATTCGCGGACATTCGCGCAATTCGCGGATCAGATTTTTCCGCAATCTGTGACCGTTCGCAGTATAAATGCCGCAGAATCCGGCTGAAGCCTCGAGTCCAGATCGCTGCTGCAGAAACAGTGGACTAATCACGAAGGAATCATAGCAATGAATTTTTCCAAACGATCTTTCACCCTGATCATCATCAGTCTGGCGCTGATCGCGGGCTGCAGCGAGCAACCCGCCCCGATCGGATCCACGCCGACTCTGGCGCCCAGCAAGCCCACGTCAGCCACCATCAGCGCCACCGGCGAAGTCGTGCCCGCGCAATGGACAACGCTGAGTTTTACACAAGCGGGCACTCTCGTCGCGCTGCCCGTCAAAGAAGGCGATCGCGTGCAGGCGGGCGAGATCATCGCGCAGCTGGACGCGGTCGATCTGAAGGCGGGCCTGCTACAGAAACAGGCCGCTGTGCAAACAGCGAAAGCAGAGTTGGCCCAACTCACGGCGACGCCGCGCCCCGACGAGATCGAAGCGGCGAAACAGGCCGTTGAGGCCGCCAAGAATCGTGTGGCCGCCGCGATCGCGCAACGCAACCAAATGACCAGCAGCATCGCGCAAGCCGACATCACACAGGCTCAGACGCAAGTGTATGCCGCGCAAGTGCAGATCGATCAGCTCAACGAATCGATGAAGAAAGTAACGAGCATCGGCGGGTTCGCTTTGTCGGCGGGCGAGTCGTTGGACAACTATCTCAAATACACCGAGCTGCAACGCGCGGCGGCACAAGCGGCGCTCGACGAACTCCTGCGCGGCCCCACACCCAATCAACTCCGCGTGGCGAATGCGCGCATCGCTTTAGCCACTTCCGAAGTGAATGCGGCGCAGGCCCGTTTCAATTTGCTGCAAGCCGGACCGCTGCCGCAAGATGTCGCCGTCGCTCAAGCCAAAGTGGATCAGGCCAAAGCAGACGCAGCGGCAGTGCAGGCCCAGCTCGATCAAACGAAGATCGTCGCGCCGTTCGCTGGCCTCATCGCCAACGTCGCCGTGGATGCGAATCAATTCGTGGGGCCGGGACAGCCGATCGTGCAGCTGGCCGATCGCGCCGGGCTGCGCGTCGAGACGACCGATCTCGACGAAAAAGATGTGGCGCGCCTCAACGTGGGTGATCGGGCCAGCGTGAATTTTGACGCCCTACCCGGCACTGAAGTCACCGGCGCGATCACGCGCCTCGCCCCGAAAGCCAAAGAAGGCACGGGCGTGAATTTCACCGCCGTCATTCAACTGGATCAAATTCCAGAGGCCGTGCAGTGGGGCATGACGGCCAACGCCGAACTTACTCCCACGGGGGCAACCGCCGCGGCTCCAGCGTCTGAGATACGCGAGGCCAAGATCAGCGCCAATGGCAAGGTTGTTCCGACGCAAAAGACGCTGCTCAGTTTCAGCCTACCCGGCCAGGTGATCGATCTGCGCGTCGAGGTGGGATCAGCCGTGAAGAAGGGTGATGTGATCGGGCAGTTGAACACCGCGCTGCTGGAGGCCGAGATCGCCAAAGCCGAAGCGGCGATCAAGGTCGCACAAGCCGGACTCGATCGCGTGAAGGCCGGGCCGCGCACCGAGCAAGTGGCCGAAGCGCAGAGTAACTTAGCGGCGGGCCAAGCGTTGATCGATCAATCGGCGGCCAGCCGTGATGTCGTGAAAGACGGGCCGACGCAAGCTGAGATCAACAGCGCGCGGGCCGCGGCGCAACAGGCTTACATCGAGATGGTCAAGGCCCGCACCAAGAAAGATGTCTTGCAAAGCGACAAGGATAAAAAGAAGGCGACCAGCAAGATGGTCGACGATGCCGATAAACAATTCGCCATTGCGAATCGCGACTATCAGGCGGCGCAGGAGCGCTTGAATAAATTATTGGCCGGGGCGAATGCCGATGCCTTGCGCGCGGCCCAGGCGAATGTGGGCGCGGCTTCGGCGGATTATGCCGCGCAGCAAGCGCAGGTGAATTTACTGCTAGCCGGGGCGCGACCCGAAGACATTGCCGTGGCGGAGGCTAATCTGGCGCAGGCGCAGGCCGGATTGGAACGCGCGCGCGCGACGCGCCAACAGGCGGAGCTCGTCGCGCCGTTCGATGGCATCGTCGGGGATGTGCTCATTCGGCAGGGGCAGTACGTCAACGCCGGTACGCCGATCGTGCTGATCTCCGAGCCGACGGGTCTGCACATCGAGACCACCGATCTCAACGAAAAGGACATCGCCGGAGTCACCCTCGGCAGCAAGGCCGATGTCGCGTTCGACGCGCTGCCCGGTGTCATCGTCGAAGGCACTGTGTCGGAAATCGCGCCGAAGTCGACCAAGTCAGCGGGCGTGAATTACACGGTGACGATCGATCTGGCGCAAGTGCCGGAGAAGTTGCGCTGGGGCATGACGGCGCTGGTCGGGATGCAACCGTAACCGATTGCGGGTGCCGTCATCACCGCCCGAATGATTTGGTTTTACTCTATCATTTTCCTTTCGCGCAGCGCTCGATGCTATAATCGCCATATCGCTCATTTCACTCCACGGCCAGTTTTTCAAGGGAATCGTTCAATCCAACGGGACCTGCCAGGTTTCACGGTTTGAGGTAAGATCGAACTGAGGAAATGTCTATGACCACTCAACCTGTTGCCGCCGGGCAGCCGCCAGCGTCCTTGGTCGTGCCGCGTGATCAGATCGCCGACTTCTGCCGTCGCAATCACATTCGCTGGCTGGCGCTGTTTGGCTCAGCCGTGCGCACTGACTTCCGGCCTGACAGCGACGTGGATGTGCTGGTGGAATTCGAGCCGGGCACGCCCGTCACCCTCTTTACCCTGAGCCGCCTCCAGCGCGAACTGGAGAGCATCTTCGCCCGCCCGGTGGATTTTGTGCTGAAAGACGGCCTCAAGCGCCGCATCCGCGCTTCCGTCCTGGCCAGCGCGCAGGTGATTTATGCGAACTGAAGCCCTGTATCTGGACGACATCGTCGACGCCGCCGACGCCATTGCCCGCTTTCTCGACGACCTCGAAAAAGATATCTTCCTGGACGATGAACTTCATCAAAGCGCCGTCTTACAAAAACTCATCGTCATCGGCGAAGCCGCTTCCCGGATCTCGTTGGACTTTCGCGCCCGCCATGCCGACATCGCGTGGCCGGATATTGTCGGTCTGCGCAACATTGCCGTGCATCAATACTTCGGTGTCAGTTGGGAGACTGTCTGGAATACCGCCACGCTGGGCGTGCCCGTCCTGCGCGAGCAAATCGCGGCCATCCTCGCCGCCGAATTCCCCGAGGACGCCTAAGGACATTCACGCCCACACACGACATCATCGACAACCGCAGAAATCGCGCCAAGGCGGTGGGCGTGAATTACACGGTGACGATCGATCTGGCGCAGGCGCCGGAGAAGTTGCGCTGGGGCATGACGGCGTTGGTCGGAATGCGACCGTGAGCGGTGCGGCAGCGCAACCGCCGATTGAAGTCCACACGGCTTGGCCCACTGGCACCACCGCCCGATCTCGCACCACGTAGAGGTTGGGCGGTTTTGTTTTCGCCCGCGTTCAATCGATGCTATACTACTCGCAACAATTGGAGAAGCAATTCGGCGAGTCGGCCCATTTGGAACAGGCGATTCGTGAGAATTTGCGGAGGTTAAGCGATGGGCGCTGACGAGTTGGTGAAGGAAAAACGCACTGATATTCTGCGGATTGCGGCGCAGCACGGCGCGCGCAACGTGCGTCTATTTGGATCGGTCGCGCGCGGCGAGGCCGGCTCCGAGAGCGATATTGATCTGCTGGTTGACCTGGGGCCGAACCGCTCGCCGTTTTTTCCGGCGGGCTTGAAGATCGATCTGGAAGAGCTGCTGGGCCGCAAGGTCGATGTCCTGACGGAAAACGCGCTGCACTGGTATATTCGCGAGCGGGTGCTGAAAGAAGCGGTGCCACTATGAAAGACGACCGCCTGTACTTGATTCACATCCGGGAGTGTATCGCGCGCATTGTTCGCTACACCGCCGATGGCGGAGATGCTTTTCTGGAAGACACCAAGACGCAAGATGCAGTGATGCGCAACTTGCAGACGCTGGCCGAATCGACGCAGCGGGTAGCTGAGACTCTGCAAGCGCAGCATCCTGAAGTGGCGTGGCGTACGATTGCGGCCTTCCGCCATGTGGCTGTCCATGATTATCTGGGCATCGACCTGGCGCAAATCTGGGACATTGTCGCCGACGATTTGCCGAAGCTGGATCAGCAGATCGCGGCTATTCTTCAGGCGTTGGATAGCCACTCACTACAATAACTGACCCGGCAGCAGCGGCGCAACCGCCGATGAAAGTCCACACGGCTTGGCCTACTGGCACCACCGCCCAATCTCGCGCAGCGTCGAGGCCGGGCGGTTTTGTTTTCGCCTGCGTTCAATCGATGCTATACTACGTGCAACAACGCCATCGTTCCACGCTATCGCCGAAGGCGAGCAGCCGGGGCGAATGCCGCCGTTGTTTGGCGGACGTTCACGCGGTAATGTCGCGTCAAACGCCGAGAAGTTCACCACAGATCATTCTATGCCCCCACTCACTGAATCCGACACCCGCGCCAAATTGATCGATCCCGCCATCCACGCCCGTGACTGGACGGAGGATCACATCAAGCGCGAGGAAACGGCGAAGCCGGTCGAGGTCGTCAACGGGCACGCGCGCCGGGGCGTGAAGGGCCGCACAGATTACACGTTGCGCGTGCGCGTGAACGCTGAATCTGAGCCGGTGGCGGTGGCATTGATCGAGGCGAAGCGCGAGGGGCTGCCCCCGACGCGCGGCCTGGAACAAGTGAAAGTGTACGCGGAATCGAAGCGGCTGAATGTGCCGTTCGTGTTTTCGACGAACGGCCATTTGTTTGTGGAGTTCGATAAGTTCACGGGGCTGACGAGCGCGCCACGACCCATCGCGGAATTTCCGACGCCGACGGAACTGCGCGAACGCTACGAACAAGGGATGGGCTTCAAACTCACTGACGCGGCGGCGAAGCCGCTGCTGCAGCGGTATCCGGGCGGCGATTCGTCGCGGCGCTATTATCAGGATGCGGCGATCCGCGCGGTGCTGGAACACATCGCGCAAGGGCACAAGCGGGCGCTGCTGTCACTGGCTACCGGGGCGGGCAAGACGCGCATCGCGGTGTACACGCTGAGGCGCATCGCGGACGCGGGACAATTGACACGGGCGCTGTTTGTATGCGATCGGGATGAATTGCGGACACAAGCGAACGGCGCATTCCAGAACGTGTTCGGGGCCGACGCGCAGATCGTGACGGGCAACAATCCGAAGAAGAATGCGCGCATCTTGATCGCCACGTACCAAACACTCGATATTTCCGGCGAAGACGATACCGCCAACTTCCTGATCAACAACTACCCTGAAAACTATTTCAGCCACATCTTCATCGACGAATGTCACCGCTCGGCGTGGGGCAAGTGGTCGATCGTGTTTAAGCGCAATCCCAATGCAGTGCAGATCGGCTTGACGGCCACGCCGCGCCAGATCGAGTTGACGGCGTCATCGGAGATGACGGAGCAATCGGCGGCGGCCGAGGCCGACGCGCAGATCACCGCCGACAATATCCGGCACTTTGGCGAGCCGGTGTATGAGTACACTATCACGCAGGGCATCGAGGATGGTTATCTGGCGGCGTGCGAAGTGCAAAAGGGCAACGTGAATCTGGACAACACCGGCATCACGCTCGACGACATCTTGGCGCACGACCCGATCGATGCGAACACCGGCGAGCCGGTGACGCGGGCCGAACTGGAAGAGCTGTACACCAAGACGCAGTATGAAGATCGGATTTTGTTGCCCGATCGGGTGCTGGCAATGACGCACGATCTGTTCCAGTATCTGCTGGCGACGGGCGGACCGGAGCAGAAAACGATTATCTTTTGCGTGCGCGATCGGCATGCCGACGATGTCGCCACGGCGTTGGGCAATTTGTATGCCGACTGGTGCCGAGAGAACGATCGGGGGCCGGTGGATCATTACGCGTTCAAGTGCACGGCGGCGGGCGGCAAGGATTATCTGGCTGATCTCAAAGGCGCGTCGAAGTCGCACTATATCGCGTGTACGGTCGATCTGCTGACGACGGGCGTGGACGTGCCCGCCGTGCGGAATATCGTGTTCTTCAAGTACGTCAACTCGCCAATCTCGTTTTATCAGATGGTGGGCCGCGGGACACGCATCGACGCGGCGACGAACAAGCTGATGTTCCGCGTGTACGACTATACCGATGCCACGCGCTTGTTTGGGGAAGAGTTTTTGACGAAGTTCGTGCGGCGCGCCGTGCATGAGCCAAAGCCCGAATACGAGGTCGCGCGCGAAGCCCCGCCGCCGATTCAGGTGGAAGGCTTCAAGGTGCAAGTGAGCGACGCGGGCCGCTTTATTTTGGCGGATGCGGACGGGCGCGAAGTGCTGTTGACGGTGGAAGAATACAAAGAACGGCTGGCGGCGCAGTTGATCGCGCAGGCGGCAACATTGGATGAGTTCCGCTCGCGCTGGGTGAATCCGGATCAACGGCGCGAGTTGATCACCCGCTTGCTGGACGCGGGGTTGTCGCCGACGCTGATCCGCACCATCGAAGAGATGGCCGAGTACGATCTGTATGACGTGCTGGGTGAGTTGGGGTATGGACTGGAAGCGCGCACGCGCAACGAACGGGCCGACGCTTTCACCTACAAACACGCGCAGTGGCTGGCGACATTGCCGACGCGAACGGCGAATACGATCAAGGCGCTGGCGGCGCAGTTTGCACTGGGCGGCACCGAAGGGCTGGAAAACCGGCATATCTTTCAGACGCCCGAAGTAGAGAAGGCCGGTGGGTTGTCCGCATTGCGAGCGATCGGGCAACCCGCGCAAGTATTGGCCGATACGAAGCAGAGGATGTTTGCAGCATGATGAAGACGGATAAACGGACTCTGCCAAATGGATGGCGTTGGGCGAAGCTGGAAGACTTAGGTAGTTTTGATTCTGGTGGAACACCCTCAAAAAACGAGAAACACTATTGGGGTGGAGATATCCCGTTTGTAACGGGCGCAGATATTACTGACCTATACATCACAGCTCAGCACGCGCGCGCTTTTCTCACCGATGCTGGACTTACATCTGGAAAGACTGCAATCTGTAAACCAGGCACGATTCTTTTCGTCACGCGGACGCGGGTTGGTAGAGTTGGCATTGCTGCCGATGTAATGGGCGCAAGCCAGGACCTTAGCCCGTATGCATGTGGCCCAGAAATCGTTCCAGAGTTTGCCTGTCGTTATCTGCAAAGCGTTTCCGATTATCTGATTAGCGGTGCGCGCGGATCTACAATACAAGGTTTGACGCGCGAGTTTGTTCACAAACTTGAGATACCCGTTCCTCCTCTCGATGAGCAACGGCGCATCGCGGCAATATTGAGCGAGCAACTGGCGATAGTGGAACGGGCGCGTGTCGCGGCGAAGGCGCAACTCGAAGCGGCGGAGGCGCTACCAGCGGCGTATCTGCGGGCAGTGTTCAACGATTCGCAACAGTGGCCGATGAAACGCCTGGGCGATCTTTTACAGTTGCGGAAGGAAGTTATACATCCATACGACAAGCCGAGTGGCCCAGCGATGTTTGTCGGCCTCGAACACATTGAATCCGGCACAGGTATCCGGATCGGTTCGGAACCTGTGGAAATGTCGAACCTTGCTGGGCGCAAGCCACGCTTTTATAAAGGCGACATCGTCTATGGATACTTGCGGCCTTATCTGAACAAAGTGTGGATTGCTGAGTTTGATGGATTGTGCTCAGTCGATCAGTATGTGTATAGCGTTGATGCCTCACAAGCCGACACGGCCTATGTAGCCTGGTTCATGCGAAGCCCAAGTTATCTCAAGAGAGCACCGATCGATACAACGCCAGGCCAACTGCCGCGCATTCGGTTGGAAGAAGTGGCGGCAGTCGAGATCGATTTGCCGTCTCTGGCTGAACAGCAAAGCATCGTGTGCGATTTGGACTCGCGACTAGCTTCTGCCAGACAAGCGTATGAAGCCTTGCGATCTCAACTAGATGCAATTGAAAAGATGCCTGCGGCGTTGTTGCGGCAGGCGTTTAATGGAGAACTGTAACGGTGACAAAGACCTGGCAGGTTTGCCAACGACTATCAGCACTCGCTCGCGGTGAGCAAGTCGGGTTGGACGGCTCGACCAGATGATCGGGTGCAAACCTGCCAGGTCTACAGCGCAACTGGACGGCATCACTCAACTGCCGGCGGCGCTGCTGCGGCAAGCGTTTGCGGGGGAAATGTAACAGCGTCAGGGTAAATCGGTGAGTTGGCTAATATGTTGCAAAACGCCGCACAGCAGGAATGCGGTCAAAGTATCGTATCCAGGTAGATCGCCAGGCCGGAGTAGGCGTCAAGTGGCGCGCTCATTCGGCGAAGCGGCTCCAATCGAGGTAGGGATCACTTTCGGCGCGCGACCCTGTACCAGCCGCGCCATACAAACGATCGACGAGGCCGGTCGTGAGCGGCGCGGCCTGAGCCGCAGGCGCGGTGAGTTGGCGACGTAATCCTTCCAGCTCATGGATGATGGTGTCGAGCCGGGCCACCACTTGCTGTAGTTCAGGGGTAACGGGTGTTACGGACATCTTGACCTCCTGCTCTACGTTGATTATACCAAGAGTTAAGCAATTCTCAATAGGGCAGTAACGGCGGGGAGTTGTGGGGAGATGTAGGGGCGTCAGGGCAAATCGCCGTCGTACAGCGCTTCGCTGTCGGCCAGCGCATCGCCGCCCAACAAGACGATGCCCACCAGCGCGTCTAACGCTTGCCACGACACCACTCGATTAGGGTATTGATACGCGCGTTTGGTCGCGCGGCGCGGTTTAGCCGGCGCTTCGAGCGGCCTCACCGTCAACGAGACTTCGGCGCCTTCGGGCAAGCGCAGCGGTTTTTTTAGTTTCAACGTGCCCTTGGAGTAGCGGGCGCACACATTCAAATAAGCAGCCATCGCGCAACCGTTTCAAACGGTAGACGAACTGACCACCAAAGCCGGACAGATTTTCCAGCACGTCGATGTGCAATTGGGTGAGTATTACGCCATCATGGAGCGCGAAGGCCTGCTCGATCTGGGCAATCGCAAAGGCAAAGCGCCCGGCGCATATTGCTCGGAATTTTCGGTGAGGCAGCGACCTTTTATTTTCGCCAACTCGGTGGGCGTGCGGGACGATGTGCGCACGGTCCTGCATGAATCCGGTCATGCCTTTCACGTCTTCGAGATGAATCACTTGCCCTATATTCAACATCAACAAATCCCGATGGAATTTGCCGAAGTCGCTTCCATGACGATGGAGTTACTCGCCGCGCCGTACCTGTCCAAAGAGTTCGGCGGATTCTACACCAACCCGGAAGCGGCGCGTGATCGCGTCGAACATCTGGAACGCATCATTTTGTTCTGGCCTTACATGGCTACCGTCGATGCCTTCCAACAGTGGGCGCACACTCGACCGGAGGGGGCCGATCCCGACGCGTGTGATGCGAAGTGGCTGGAACTGCAGCGCCGCTTCATGCCCGGCATGGATTGGAACGGTCTGGAAGCAGAGATGATGACGGGCTGGCAGCGCAAGCAGCACATCCATCGCAGCCCGTTCTATTACGTGGAATATGGGTTGGCGCAGTTGGGTGCGGTCCAGGTGTGGCGCAATGCGTTGCACGATCAGGCCGCGTCGCTGGCTCGCTATCGGCAAGCCTTAGCGCGCGGCGGCACGCAATCGCTGCCGGCGCTCTTTGCGACAGCCGGCGCGCGTTTCGCGTTTGATGCAGGCACGCTGCGTGAAGCAGTCGAGTTGATCGAAAGCGTGATTGCGCAATTGGAAGATTGAGTTCTTAAGGATAACAGATGAAAACTTGTCTGGTGTTGGGCGCAACGGGATTCATCGGCGGACACATTGCGCGCGAAGCAGTGGCGCGCGGCTGGCAGGTGCGTGCGATGCGGCGCAATCCCAACTTCGTCGGCGCAATTGGCGATGTGAAGGTGGAGTGGGTCACCGGCAATCTCGACGATCGCGCCACGTTGATCGAGGCGCTGCGCGGTTGCAGCGTGATCTTTCACAGCGCGGGCGCGTATCCGCATGGGACGCGGCAGATCGATCGGGATGTGCAGAGCGCGCTGACTCAGACCGGCCATGTGATCGAAGCGGCGCGGATCACTCAACCCGATCGGCTGATCTACACTAGCTCGTTCACCACGATCGGGTTGCCGGGCGAACCCAATCGGCTGGCTGACGAACGTGATCACTATCGGCCCGGGACGGCGGGTGACGCGTACTATGAAGCGAAGTGGGCGATGGAGGTCGAACTGTTGAAGAGCGGCCTCCCGATCGTCGTGCTCAACCCGGCGGCCGTCTTTGGCCCCGGCGATGTGCATCTGGCCGTGAGCGAGATCATCATCATGGCCGCGCAAGGCCGCGTGCCCGTGACCTTCGATGCGACGTTCGGCGCGATCGATGTGCGCGATGCCGCTGCGGCGCATCTCTCTGCAGTGGATAGTGGGCGCGTGGGCGAACGCTACATCCTTAGCGCGCAGAACATGACTTTGAAAAACGGGTTAGAGCTGATCGCTCGATCGAGCGGGAGAAAACCGCCGACGCTGCACATCGGGCAGCGCACGCTGAATGCCATCATCGCGATCGGGAAATATCTGCCCGGCGCGTCTAGCGGCATGATCGGCCACCTGCGCACCATGCGCTACTGGCAGCCGCTGAATAATACCAAGGCCGTAACTGAACTGGATTTGTCCGGCCGACCGATCGAGACCACGCTCAACGACGCCTTGACGTGGTTCAAGGCCAACGGTTACCTGAAAAATTAACGCGTCACAACGTTTTTGCAACGAGATTGCAATCGTCTGCCAACGTCACGGTCAAAAGCCGTATGGTATAATTCTTTTGCAACACGATAACGGGAGTAGAATACCATGACTTACACTGAACCAGAAATGATCTCCATCATCGAGGGTCCGTCACCGGAATTTGTACTGGCGCAGGATATGTGGTCGTTGTCGGCCTGGGAAGGCCAGTCGCCGCGCACAGTAGGTGTGTGCCAAATGCGCACATTCAATGCGTCGGCACTCATGGAACGCTGCCGCCGGGCCTGGGGCGAAGGCCGACCGGTGCATCTCGATTTTCCCCAGATGGACGGGCTGCGCCAGCAGGTCGAAGTGCTGGCCGCCAAACCGGGCCATGTGGAAGAAGGCGACCTGATTCATCTGTGGGTGGCCGTGCCGCGTGAAGAGGCGCTATATGAAGAGGGCGACAACGCGGATACTGACGACGATGCGGGTTCGTACGCATAAGCTGTAACGAGCAACGAATCTCTAAGGAACTGGATAGTCGAGTGACTATCCAGTTTTCATATCAAGGAGCGAATCGTATGTCTCTCATTCCGGAAGGATATCTTGATTTGTTGTCACGCGAAAAGAAAATCTTCGCCGCCGTGGCGCTGACGCTGACCGATGGCACACCGCAGGTGACGCCCATCTGGTTCGACTGGGATGGCACCCACATCATCCTCAACACGGCGCGCGGGCGGGTCAAAGACAAGGTGATGCATCGCGGCGGCAAGGTCGCCTTGTTGATCGTGGATCCGACCAATCCCTATCGCTACCTCCAGATTCGCGGAAGCGTGGCCGAAGAAACTGAAGCAGGTGCGTTCGACGTCATTTGCGATCTACAGTTGAAGTATCGGGGTAATCGCGATTACCCCAAGCGGCCCGGCGAAGTGCGGGTAACCTATCAAGTGCTGCCCCAGCACGTGCAGGCGCGAGGCTAACGCCAAACGAGGTCGCTGAAATCCAGCGGCCTCGTTTTTATTTGTCGATATCTTCACGGGTTGAGCTTAGATCCGGATGTAACGCTTCCACTCCGGGCGGATGTCGGAGGCCATGATCAGATAGTTGGTGCGTGGAATTTTGGGCTCGTAATTCGGATTGAGAAAGCGCATGCCGGCCTCATGCATCGAGCGTCCGCCTTTGCGCTGCTGGCACTTGGGACAACTCGCCACCGTATTGCCCCACGTGTTAGGCTGAATCTTGTGGGCGCGGCAATGCCACTGCGGAATGACGTGATCGACCGTTTCCTCGTGGGAACCGAGTCTCTTGCCGCAGTACTGGCAGGTGTGATGATCGCGGGCCAGCACGCCGCGCCGACTCCACCCTACGCCGCGGCGCGGGACGTTGACGTAGTACCGCAGCCGCAGCACGCTGGGCATGGGCTGACGCAGATGAGCCGAGCGCAGCTCACGCCCCGGCATGGCTTCGATCACCTCCACCTTGCCGTCCATTAACAACCCGATCGCGCGGCTCAACTTCACCACAGCCAGCGGCTCAAACGACGCATTCAGCAGCAGAATATTCGCCACGGTTACGCTCCTACGTTCGTGGTCTCCTCCCCCATCTTAGCAGGTCAAAAGCAATCGTATATGAAGACTCTGTAAAATTTCGTTAGCACCAACTGCTCAGCCGTCATGCCCGAGTTCTTCTGTCGGGCATCCAGATTGATCGTTAGCAGGCCACACGAATGGTCGCTGGATTCCCGCCTTGCCGTACCCAAGCCCACTGGGGCTTGGGTACGCTGGGCGGCGGGAATGACTAAACGGTATAAGACTCCGTAATATTTTGCTAGCGAAAGTATAGCAGAAGAAGCGCTATGTGCCAAAAATGACATTGACGTGTGCAGAGTCACGCGGTACACTATCAGCGCTCAAATCATACGCTCTGAGTTCGGTGACAACAACTATGGAAACCACCTGGCGCCCTGTCTTACTCAGTGAAACCGAAAAGCCTTACTGGAAACCGTTGCAGCAGTTTGTGCGTGACGAACGCAAGAAGGTCACGGTCTTCCCGCCAAATAAAGATGTCTTCGCCGCGCTGCATCTGACGCCGTATGAAAAGGTCAGCGTGTTGATCCTGGGACAGGATCCGTATCACGAGGTGGGGCAAGCGCACGGCCTGTGTTTTTCGGTTGGTCCCAACGTACCGATTCCACCGTCGCTACAGAACATCTACAAAGAACTGCACGACGATCTGGGCTGCCAGATTCCCAACAATGGCTGCTTAACCTCCTGGGCCGAACAGGGCGTGCTTCTGTTGAATGCCGTGTTGACGGTGCGGGCGCATCAGGCCAACTCCCATCAAGGCAAAGGCTGGGAATCATTTACGGATGCGATCATTCGCGCTGTGAATGACAAATCCGATCGGGTGGTGTTTGTCTTGTGGGGCGCGTATGCGCGCAAGAAAGCGCCGCTCATCGATACTTCACGGCATGTCATCATTCAATCGGCGCACCCCTCGCCCCTGTCCGCCTCGAATGGATTCTTTGGCAGCCGGCCCTTCTCTAAGATCAACGCCGCGCTGCGCGAAGCGGGCAAGCCAGAGATCGATTGGCAGATCCCTGACCTGTAACGCCATTCTCTTAGCCTGAATTTTTGATCATTGCCGAAATTCATCGCTGTGTTAGAATACGCGCCGCACCCTTAGCTTGAGGAAAACAGGAGAAATGGACACATGAAGATTTATATGACCGTTGGTCGCGGCGATGGGCCGACCCCGCTCGCCGCCTTTGACAATGCGATGTACGATGCCCGCGTGGGCAATTACAACCTGATTCACCTATCATCGGTGATTCCACCCTACAACACCATCGAGCGCGCGCCCTTCGTCGGCGAACCCAAAGACTACGGCGATCGCCTGTATGTCGTGCTGGCCTCGCAAACTCAAACCGAGCCGGGCAAATGGGCCTGGGCCGGTCTAGCTTGGACGCAGGAACCCACCACGCTGCGCGGCTTGTTTGTCGAACAACATGGCTTCTCTGAAGAAGAAGTGCGCCGCAATCTGGATCTGACGATCAAGTCATTGATGAATCGCCGCCCCTATGACTACGGCCCGATTCAGATGGAAGTAGCCGGCGTGGAGTGCAAAGGCGAACCCGTCTGCGTGATGGTCGTCGCCGCTTACAAATCACTGGGCTGGCATTAACCAAGGCGAGGGAGACCTGTCAGTTGGGATGCCCTGCTCTATGAATTCAGCGAGTATTGGCCCGCCAGACAAGTCCGTAGTGATACGCGATTCATCCTAAATTTCGCACTTTAACACCTTGATAGAAAATCAAAATCAGGATTGCACGAACGATATCCGAACACGGCCGATCATCGTTTTCGTCGCTAACCTGGTGAGACACCCACACGGGCGGCTCCGGGTGTCTGATTCGATAGGGTTGATCCGTCTGCAGGCCACACGCCTCCGCCTCGCGAGCCTAGCCGATCTCCAGCCGCAGAGCGGGCCTGGGCGGAGGCGTCGATCGATCGGGCAAGAAGAGCGACTCCACGGGCTCCGTCAGCAGGCGGCGCAGGTGAGGGAGTCGCCGGTCGGCGATGAGCCGGGCGAGGAACGCCCCGAGTTGGCGCTGCTCGTCGGTGATGGGCGTCAGCCGACAGAGCACATTACCATCCCAGCACTGCTCCTCCGGTCGATCACCGTCAGGTTTTCCAACTGGCCGATCAGCCGTCGCGTGGTTCACGGTAAGCCGTGCTGTCGCAGTTCGCGCTCCAAGAGCGCGTAGACCAGCAGCGCCAGCAGATTGATCAGCAGCAGGGCTTCGATCCGTTCGTCGCTATGCACATAGAGCGGTCGCACTTGGAGCACTTGTTGGGAGATTCGAAAACATTTCTCGACGCGGTCTTTGGCGATCAGATTCAATTGCTGGGTTACGGTTTGAAGCGCGAGGGCGATGTCCTGAAGATCGATCTGGCGTGGAAGGCGCTGCGCAACATCGAGCGCAACTACAAGGTCTTCGCGCACGTCTTCGATCCGCAGACGGAGACCATCGTGGCGCAGTGGGATGCCATGCCACGCAACAATGCTTATCCCACCTCGCGTTGGATCGCAGGCGAAGTCGTCACCGAGACGCTCACCATCCCGTTGACGAATGTGCTGCAAGGAGACTATCGCATCGCGTTGGGATTGTATGAACCGGCGGGGCGTTTGCCAGCCAGCGGGACCATAGGCGTTGACGCGGACAACCAGCGGGTGATTCTAGAAGAAGACATTAGGCCGTAAGCGCCAAGACTCGCATGATGCCAAATGGATGAATAACGTGCGCTCTATGGCACAACTATCTTTGATGGCAATATCGCTAAGTCATCCTGTAGAATCTTTCCGGAAGAGAGATCATGAGCAGTCAGACGTCCTAGAGTCGGGGAATTCGGATCGTACCAGCCAGCCCGAACTTGATATTCACCAGGCGGGAGATTCGCCAACGAAAAAGTAACCTGGTCGGCGATTATTTCTTTAGGCACCCACTTCGACGTAGGATATTGCCATCCTAGCGGCATTAAATCCTCTTGAAGCAAAATCTGGGTAGGATCATTGGGATTAAAAACATGCACAAAGAATTTATAATCTGTTTGCATTTTTCCCAGCGCGCGCCAGACAAGTTTCAGGTCAAATGTCGTGGCGGTTTCTTCCCAATCATATCCTACCAATTCAATCTGTTCACCGAATTGCACCGATAGCGTGTTCGAAATTACCGGAGCGCGAAAAACGTGTGAATTCATCGTTGCAAACCACGCTGGTGGATCTACCACCGGATTGATCGGGATTCGACATGCTGGTCGGGTCCCTACGCACTCTGCGGTTTTCCCGGCCCAGTCCAAATCGGGCAGCACCTGGTTTTTATTGCTGGGAGTCAAAAACAGAAAAGCCATCCATATCATACCTAATGGCAGCCAGCGCCAAAATTTTGGTTTGATGTCGGATAAGATCAACCCCCAGGCAACCGTCACCGCCGGGATGAAAAAATGGCGTCCTGCAGAATAGATCAAAATTCCCGGAGTTTGCCGCAAAACATAGAGTGAAAGCAAGCCTGCCAACAAGCCGCCTGCCAGAACTGACCAGAGCGACCAATTCTTCTGTCTGACAGCATGCCAAAATAACCCCCCATAGCCCAGCCCCAGCATGCTGAGGCCCAACAGGCGCAAGGGATCCGTTAATTGCAAGTGATAGATTTGTTCACCCACAAACATGAAACCAAAACGATAGAGCACCGCATCGATAAACACTTCATTCCAAACGGGCAAGGCATTACCGGCGTTAATGCGCGCAGGCATATTCCAAAACTGGATAGCGGCAACGGCTAAGCTCAACACCAACAGACTCAAACTTGGCCGGGTACGCCGCATGTACCACCGCAGCAGGAATAATAGCCAAAGACAGACCGCAAACGGCGAATTCAGCCCCGTTAGAACCAACAGCAAGACATCAAATAGCCATTGCAGCCGCGAGTGAGGCTCGCTGGAGATGGATAGCAACAGCCAAAAAAGACTGGTGAGGGTCGCCCAATTAGCTAAATTGAAAAAGACTTCATTATCGACCGTCGTGGCGACCAAGGCGAGGCCCAATAGGAGCTTCGTCCCCAGGCCAAAAGGAAGTCGCGCCGAGAAAACGTAGGCAATGATGCAGATAAGCAGGGCCCACGAAGCGAGTGCATACCAGCGAGGCGCCTCGTCGGCCGGCAGCCAACTCACCAGCCAGGCGACAAATCGCGCCAGGGTATGGAAATAACCCGCAAAGGGCATGACCAATGACTGAGATCCCTGCAGGAAAGCATTGCTAAAAAAGCGAGTGCCATCCTCAGCCCAGAGCTGCGGATTATAAAAAGCGTCCGGGTGCCGCCAATACAAGATCACAGTCACCAGGATGCTGCAGACCAAGAAACTGAGCAAAACAGGGGAAAAGACACGCCGCAAAGTAACCAATCGTGGAAGGTTCGCTGGAACCCAGGATCGCAGTTGAATGAAGACCTCCTTATGAAAAGATACTAAAATTCCATGGCCAGGCGCATATAAAAGCATTGACCGAATAGGCTAAAACTGTCTCTTCGGAATGTCGCCTATCACTGCTCATTCGCAATCGCCAGACTATTCAAGAACTCTGCAAAGCGCTGCAAGCGGATGTGCCGCGCCCAACTCCATCTCGTTTCTGTCAGGATGATTTATTCTACCATGACCGTCAACGTAGATCGATGGCGGCCAGATCGATCACGTCTTTTCCATCCGGCAGCGTCAGCCGAGTACCATTCAACTCGTTGTATAACCCCGTCGTCAGGCGATATTGCCCCGCCAGTAAATCCGCTGGAAGTTGCAGCGTAACCTCATCCGTAATGATCTCGCCGGGCAGCCAGCTGGTGGTGGGGCGCGCGCCATTCACCGGAATCACATCGGCCTGCGCGCGCGGCACGCCGTTGGCATCCAGCAGATGCACAAACACCTTGGTCGACTCCGGCAGGTCCTGTTCGGCGCGCCACCACAACTTCACGTGGCATTCTGCTACTTGCATCCTGCATCCTGCAACTTCATATCCTAGCAGTGTCGCCTGACGATTCAATGTCTGATCGATCGGATGAGCCAGCGACGGCGCTTCGAAGGATCGTTCGGGCGCGCTCACGCGCAAATCGCCCAACTCGATCGGCGCACCACTCCCGATCGACACACGCCAGCGATACAGGCCGCTCACCAGATCGACCGGCACGCGTAAACGATCGAGATCGATGATCTGTTCGCTGGCGTTCCATTGCGACGTGGGATAGCGTCCATCCCCGAGCGGGAAGTCGCGCTTCACGACGACTTGATTTTGATCGTTCACCAACTCGATCGTGGCCGCGTAGTCCTGACTCGGTTTCTGCACCGCTGGTTCCAGCGCCGCTTGCCAGAACAACGTCAGCAATACCGAGTCACCCACCAACACGTCGGATCGATCGCGATTCGCGCCGATCAATTTGATCTCCGGCGCGAGGAGTTGATCGGCTTGTAAATTGTAGACGCCCAGTTGGGCCGCATCGAAAGTGCGCGCGGCACGCGTTACTTCGAGGGGGCTGATGAGGGCGGCGGCCGGGCGCGTCGTGGGTCGTGCGGCTGAAGCGTGCGCGGGCAAAGGCAGCACCGAACCACGCTCGAACACCTCGGCAAAGATCGAATACGGGCCGGGCGGCGCGCCGGGATTGATCGGCAGTTCGAAACTGTCGACGACGTAAGCGTCGGTCGGCCAGGTCTGCGTTGCTGGATAGTCTTGATAATCACGCGGTCGATCGAGCGTCTTGGGACTCCATACTTCGCCGTTCGCATCGACGATCCCTACGGTGGTCTGATAGTTCTTATCGATAGGGCGCAGCGCACGCCAGTACGCATCGACGCGCACCGACTCGCCGGATGGCGCACGCTCGCTCGAGAGGCGATAACCGAGCAGTCGCAGTTGATCGCCAAAGTCAATGTGCGTCGCCTGGGCCACACCGCTTAGTTCGCCATTCTGCAACTGAGTCTGCCGCAGCGGTGTGAGTTGCGGATCGATGAGCAGGAGTTTGAGCAGTAAGAAGAGAAGCGGCACAAGGATGAAGGATGCAGGATGCAGGATGCAGGTCGAGCCGGATTCATCCGGCTTGCCTGTATCAATAACGTGATTCATCCCGTGCGCTGTGCGCGGCCAACGCACCATCACCACGCAGAACACGATCAACGCCGCCAACAAGATGACATTTGCCAGCGTCCGAATGGGCGTGTCTTCGAATGACACGGTGATGGCATGCCGCCCCGCCGGCACAGCGAAGGTGATCAGACCGTTGGGATCAGAGGGCACGATCGGCACGGGCTGACCGTCGAGCTTGACTGTCCAGCCCGGAAAGTCAAACGTGAGATAGGTTGCCTGAAAGGCGTGTGGCACGTCGATCTCGATCTCGGCCCGATTGGGGCTGTAGCGCTCGGCGATGATTTTCGTTCCGGCGGGCAGGGCGGATCGATCGAGGCGCTGGGCGATCTCATGCGCGGCATACTGCGCTTCCAGTGATGAACTCGTCGGGCGTTCCTTCACCGTCACGGGTAGATACGCCCCCAGCGGATCGACGCCGATGTTCCCGGTGGCATGCTCATAGGCGAAGACATCGGTGATGGTCAACGTGGTGGCGCTGGCGCAGATGCGCGGATAGAGCAGGGGCGTGGCCGAGAGCAGGGCGGGGAGGGTGAGGATAATGAGTAATGAGTAACGAGTGAAAAGTGATGAGTGACGAGTGAAGAGTGACGAGTGAAGAGTGACGAGTGACGAGTGACGAGTGACGAGTGAAGAGTGAAAGACAGCATACGTGGCAGCACCGGCCAATAACGCGCTGGGTAAAATGGCGCGGCCGACAAAGCGCCACGGAAATTGCACAAAGCGGATTAACGGCAGCGTGTCCCACACTGGTTGTGAGATGGGTAACGTCATGAAGATGAAGATCGCTGCGGCCAGTGCGGCGCCGACGACGTGCGCGCGCTGTTCACGCGAGGTCAGGCGTTTGATCAAGACGACGCCCAACACCCCTAAGACGATTTGCGCCCAGCCCAAGGCGATCCGCAGCGGCGGATTGAGCAGCGCGGGATCGGACGGATCAGGCGGGCCAAAGACTTCGGCCGCGGTGGCAAAGTTGAAGTGATAGTCGTTGCCCCGCGCGGTGTGGGTGAGATATAACTGCGCGGATTGTCCTTCGATGAGGGCCGGGAGCCAGAAGAAAGCGGTGAGGGCAAGGGCGAGAATGAAGGCGAGCAGCGTAAACCGTAGTGCGTAGTGCGTCCCACGGGGAGGCTTCGCACTGGTGCGTGCTGCACTTGCGGAACACGCACCAGGCACCACGAAATACGCACCACGTAATACGAAAATATACACCACTAATACGGGCACAAAGATCAAACTGGAAATGTTGTGCGTGAGCAACAGCGCCGCGAAGGATAGCACCGCCAAGGCGAAGTATTTTCTGCCACCTCGCAACAGCAGCCGTCGAAAGGCCCACAGGATGAACGGCATTAAGGCCAGCGCGATGGCTTCCGGCAAATTGGCGCGCACCAGCGAGTCGAGCACGGTGTAGGGCGCGGCCATGGTGACGAGCGCGGCGACGAACCCGGCCGGCCGATCGAATATGTCGCTGATCCACAGGTTCATCGTCAGGCCGCTGGCGATGAGGCTGCCTGCCAGAACCAGATTCAGGGCCAGCGGCACACTCGCGCCCAACAGGTGCACGAGTTCCACGAGGTAATAGCCGAGCGGCTCACGATAGTTGAAGAAGGGAAAGCCGTAGCCGTACGCCAGATCGGGAAACCAGCGCGGATACAACAAGCCGTCGCGCAGGGCGCGATCGAGCGCGATGGTGCGATAGACGTGCAAGGCGGCATCGTCCAGGCACAGCGCCGCGTTTTGCAGCAACGGCGCGGCGAGGATCAAGCCGATAATGATCAATGAACAATTAACAATGATCAGTGACCAATGATCAACACTGCCCCACTGCTTGGCAGTGCGGGCGATCAATGCGCGGAAGCGGGGCCAGAGAGACGTGGGGCGTGTCATGGATCAATCAGAAATCAACAATCACCACTCAGCAATCATTTCACCACCACCGGCTGCTCAAGGACCACGTGGTCTTCACCCGTGCGCGTGTCGATCAAGTGGGTGCCGTCCTGCGGATCGTACAGGCCAACGACCAGCCGATACGCGCCCGGTGGCAGATCAGGCGGAATTTGCAGAGTATAAGGATCGTCAATGATCTGCCCGGTGGCCCACCAGTCTGTGGGCATGCCGCCGTTCTGCGGCTGCGCATCGATTCCGCTTTCCACGTGACCGTTCAAGGTTACCAGATGGACGAACACGGTATACAGATTGCTCGTGGTCGTGCCGGCTTGCCAGTACAGCTTCAACGGAAGTGTCTCACCCGCGTGGAAGGTCCGCGTAGGAACATCGACCCCGATCAACTTCACCGCGGGATCGTCAAAGGTGACCTCCAGGGGATACTGCGGCTGTGGTCGATCAAATGATCGATCGAGATCGAGCAGGCGCACATCAAACGGCGTGAACAAGCCGCCCGCTAACAGCTTGCCGTCGGGGCCGGCCACCCCGATCGACACGTGATAGTCCGCCGGTTTCAAATCGGCCGGAAAACGCAGCACATAGCGTGCGCCGATCACTTCGCCTTCACGCCACTGCGAGGTGGGATACGCGCTCAGCGGCAGCCGTGTGCTGAACATCTTAGCATTGTTTTGATCGCGCACTTCCCACACCACATCGAGGTTGGGCAGATGATCGTTCATGCTGCGCCACACCACATCTACCGACCATAGGTTG
>Ga0182021_10002555_pt1 | contig 21232 bp, 17 predicted proteins | sample 612E3MmetaG_FD_120493 | JGI IMG/M metagenome (GOLD analysis project Ga0182021, IMG submission 120493) | Permafrost microbial communities from Stordalen Mire, Sweden - 612E3M metaG (Illumina Assembly) | ecosystem: Environmental > Terrestrial > Soil > Wetlands > Permafrost | place: Sweden... | reverse complement strand
GGGCAGCGGCGGAAGCGGTGCCGTGCCGTTCACTTCGACAGATCCGAACCCGGCGCGACGCAGACTGTCGGCCAGCGTTTCTCGCGTAAAGTATTGTAAATGCGAAGGCGGCCGGTAGCCTATCCATCGCTCTTTGGCACGAATGGCCTGCCAGTGCCCGGTGTTGGGCGTGGACAGCATCAGCATTCCCCCGGGCCGCAAGCGATCGCGCAGTTGGCGCAGGGTGCCGATCGGATCGGGTAGATGCTCGATCACTTCCCACAGCGTGATCGCATCAAAGTCCCGATCGAGCACGGCTGCTAACGTGGTATAAATCGGAATGTGCAGCAATTGTTCAGCATTGTGCGCCATGTCTTGCGAGAGTTCCATTCCACTGATGTGCCAGCCGCGCTGCCGGGCTTCTTCCAGAAAATAACCGGCGGCGCAACCCACCTCCAGTATTTTTCCGCGCTGCGGAAGCTGCGCTTCAATGATCTGCAAGCGGTGTTGAAAGTGCGGCTGCAATGCTTTCTTCATGTCGGCGTAGTTTAGATAGCCTTGATCGTTTTCGCCGGAAAAATATTCGGCCTTTTGATAATGCGCAGTCAGTTCCTCCGGTGGGGGCATGGGGCTAACAAACCGCATATGGCAGGCGGCGCACTCGACAATGACGTAGCCGTTTTTGGCATAGAACGGCGCAGCCTCCGCCGCGAGGCAGAGAGGACATGGTGTGTTAGTGATAGATGTTTGTTGAGGTTGGGGCATCATGGTAGATTATCGATTGAACGATCGGGGTGCGGAATTTCAAACTGGTTGAGCAATTGCCGATCGCGCTCGATCCACTGACCCTGATTGTGTGCAATGCGCAGCCGTTCACCCAGTTTGGCGTAGTTGGTGAATTTGATGCAGCCGTTGAAGAGCGCCATCAGTAAGCCCTGCTCGCCGAGCCGCCACCAGCCTCGCCACAGATAAAGAAAGGCAAAGGCCCGCAGGCCACGGAACATGGCTTCCAACACAGTGACGCGCTGGCGTCCAAGCGTGCGATATAAATAGTCGGCTTCGCGGTCAGTGTATGAATTGAAGGATTCAAAAGTGGCCGAAAGATTGGTGTTGGCGTAATGATAGATCACGCCGCCTAGCACGCCGTGCGGCTCAGGCACACGCACCGTTTCATGCAAAGGGCGCTCCCACACGGCCTGGCGGCGATCATACAGTCGGGGGACTTCCACGCGCTTGAGGTGCGCTTGATAACGCGGTGTCAGCTTTCGCCGGACTGGATCAGAGAACAGCCAGCGTCCCGAAATGAGATGGAGGCGCTCGATGTGATAAGCCGTGTTGTGTGTCAGCGTGTCACGGCGGGCCATGTCCTGGATTTCCTGCGCCAGTTCAACGGATACGCGCTCATCGGCGTCGATAAACAACACCCAATCATGCTGCGCCTGTGACTGCGCAAAGTTGTGCTGCGCGGCATAATCTTGAAAAGGGTGCTGGATGACACGCGCCCCGTGCTGCCGGGCGATCTCAACCGTCCGATCGGTACTGAACGAATCAACTACCAGCACTTCGTCGGCCCAACGCAGCGATGCCAGACAGTCGGGCAAGTTTTCTTCTTCGTTCTTGGTCAATACAATGCAAGTGATTGGAATGGGCATAGGCGTTACAGGTTGGCGGCGGCCAAGAGCTGCGTGAACGCGGCGCGCAATCGCTCGTTTGAATGCGCCTGGCGATACTCGGCGAAACGGCCGGTGGTGAAGTGGCCGTCATGAGCTAGCTGCGCGCTCAACTGGCGAATGGCGGCCAAGCTCTGGGCCACATCCTCTTCAGCCACGGTTACTCCCAGGCCATACTGATGGACACGCTCGCCCATACAATATCCTTCGCTTACGATGACTGGTTTTTCGAACAACGCTGCCTTAGCCAGCAAGTTGCTGCTGCTGAGAAAATGATGATAGGCCGCAAAAAGAATATCGCAAGTGTCGATGATGGCGTTGAACTGGGCTTCGTCTGGCAAGCGCTGCGGGTAGAAGTAGCAATTGGGCGGCGGCGCTTGTATCCAATCTTGGATCAATCGTTGTTCTTCGGGCAGGAAGGAGCTCAGCATCAGCTGACCGGCAAAGACAAAGAACCAGGGTTCAGAGGCGGCTTGCCGCGCCACCTCCAGCAGGGTCAGTAACCCCTTGCGTTGGGCCAATGCGCCGACTAGTCCGATGATGGTACGCCCTTGTGCGCGTTCGCGGATATCTTTGGCAGGCAGAAAATCGCGATCGGGAGGAGAGGCATCCGCCGGATCTGGAAATACGATCACGGGCTTGCCAGCCAGCCGCATGTGCAGGCGATCAGCGATCCCTTCATCTAGCACAGCCACGGCCGGACAACGCCGCGAGCGCAGGGCTGCCTCGGTACTGAGAGGACCCCGCCGCAGACGTGCAAAGCGCAGATTCTGGCGCAGATACCACGGATGAAAATACAATCCCGACCAACGAAACGGCATAACCAAATCGGTGAGAGCGGCTGTTAAACCTGGAGTAATGCAGTTATCGAGCCAGGTGTGAAAGACCAGATCGGGCTGTACACCGGCAGACTTTATCGCGCCGGCAACGAAGCGCACCCAGGCCAGCTTATCGAAGAAGATTGAGAGCGGCCCTGGCACGCGGTATTTTCTAGAATGCACCAGGTTAAATGTCGTTAGCTGATCGAGTCGATCCGGGCAGGTGTGCACGGCCCAATCCGTCAGTTGCTCAGGTTGCGGGGTGAAGGCCGCCACCCGATATCCCGCGTCCAACAAGGTCTGCGTAAAGAGACGCAGGTAGGTTTCGTGGTGGCCAATGGTATCCGGGCAAATCAAAGCGATGGTTTTCATCTTACCCAGATTTACTCCCCCGAAAGGTTCGCACCAAGTAGCGCACGCGTTCGATCGTTTCCCCGGGTTGCAAACCTAGCAGACTGATCAAGTAGCCGCCGGCGGCCGTGCCGCCGATGATGATTAGACGGACGAGCGCCGTTAAGTCATTCCAGCCAGGCCGGCTCATCACGAACAGCGTCAGCAAGGAGGCGATGATAATGGCGATCAATGGCGCGCCGAAGACAGATCGCGCCGACAGGGGCAGTCGCCGGAAGATGTACAGCGCGCTGACGGCAAAGCCAACCATGACGGTGATTCCCACGCCGAACATAGTGCCGACTGCGCCAAACACCAGGGTCAGTAAGGTGGCGACGATGAGAATGGTGATCACTTGCACGGCCGTAATCCATACGGTCATGCGCACGTTACCGACGGCATAGGCCAATGAACCGGCCAGGCTAATGAGCGGAGTAAACAAAGTGTATACCGCCAGAAACCGTACGAAGAAACTGCTGACCACCCAAGCCGGGCCGTACAGGATGGCGACAATTTCAGCTGCTCCGAAGAACAGCACAAGCGCAATCGGTACGCCAAGCGTGGTCAGGCTCCACAGGGACAGCCGCATGGCATGAGTCAAACGGGACAGATCACCTTGCACCCGAGCGAAGGTCACAAACCCGACTCGCGACAGCACCTGGGTGAGCAGGATATTGGGCCATTGCGATAGGCGAAAGGCGCGATCGTAATAGCCGAGAGTGGTGGTACTGACCAGCGTGCCGATTAGAAAATTGTCGTACTGACTAACAATGTTGGCTGCCCCCATATTTGCCAATCCACTAGGTAGCCCCTGCTTGATCAAGTGTTGCGCCATCGTGCGCTTAAACTGCCAGCGTAGGTGGAAAACATGAGGCAGCCGCCAGCGGCAAATGAGGTACGTTCCCGTCATGCCTAAGATGACATTGACCAAGTTCATGACGAGCAGGCTCCATAAGCCAGCGCCCGCCAGCGCTAGAATGATGGCCAGACCATACGAGATGGTGGTAGAAAGAAGATAGGTCAGGGTCAACCGGCTGAGCTGCAATTCTTTCTCGAGTGCCAATCCCAACGGGTTGACCAGAGCCGGCAAGACTTCAGCAATCATCATGACAACGACGACGGAGGAGACCTGGGGCGCGTAGCCTAGCTGCGGCAAGAGGATGGCGGCCAGCACGCCTAATACTAATGAAGTTCCCGATATGGCGAGATCGAGTCCATAGTATGAGCCTAGCAGCTCGCCGTTGAGTTCCGGCTGGCGGATGCCCGCCTGAGTGAGACCAAACTTGGCGCGCAAGGCTAGGAGGCCGGTCCAGAACATCCCGATCGCAAATATTCCAAAAACTTCCGGGCCTAGTAAGCGGGTCAAGATGATGGTTGCGCCAAAGGCGATGAATTGACCAGTATACGAGAACAACGTGAGCCAGACCGTGTTGCGCACAGCCAGGCGGCCGATCGATGAATGATCTGACGTCATGCAGATTCAGTTCCTGGATCGTTTGACGAACAAACTATCCTGCTGAAGCGGACGATGGTCATGCGGGTCACAAAATTGATCGAGCGGTCCCAAATAGGTGAACCCCCATTCCGTCAAAATGCTATAGACATCAGGAAATAGCGGCTGGTTTTTGTAGAGTGGCTCGAAAGAAGTCTCCACAATGATGGCTGCCGCACGTTGGATAGTCCGTTGCCCCCCGCGCAGTACATGGCCTTCATAACCTTGGACGTCGATCTTGACGAGTATAGGATCGTCCAGTTTCAATTGGGTGCCCAAATTATCCAGTCGTTCGATACGAACTTTCACGGCTTGACTGCCTGCCGAGGCCGGAAATGCTACCTTGTGGGTTTCGGCCATCGTGAGGAACGAGGACGATGGGCTATGGCTGCTACGCTGAAACTCTAACTCGCCGGACTGATCACCGAGCGCAACATTGAAAGCCGTAAATCGGCTGACGCCGTGCAAGTGTACCAACATCTGTTGAAAGCAATCTGGCAACGGTTCAAAGGAATAAATATGAGCAGTGGGCAATAAAGGTCTGATCGTAAAAGCAAAATCGCCCACGTTTGCGCCAATGTCGAGCACCGTGGCAAAGCCGAAGGCTTTCAGCCACGGCTGGCTTAGCGCGCTATACATAGGCGGGATAAAGTACGGACGCCGCATCCGCAGTTGCGCTGGATCTTCAAGATAGCGAGCGGCCACACGCAGGTAATAAGCTAATCGGCGGCGTAGCATCATATTCAGGTTACTCCGGGAAGTGAGTTTCTGCCTTCAACGCGGCCTCATATAGCCGCAGCAATTTGCGATTGCGCGCCTCTAAGAAAAACCGCGCGGCGTGGCTCAGTAACAGAATCACAAGTACCTCAGAGACTTCCAGGGCTAAGTGCATTCACGAAAGCCTTGTGGAATCACAACTATACAATCGTCATGTCCAGCGAAGCGTGCTTTCACCTTGTCCACCGTAGAGCGGTGGAGGCGCGCTGGGCGTGTCGGGCAGCCAGAGCTGATTAGCATAACATGCCGATCAGTTGTTGGATTCCTGCCAGAAGCACGCGGGAATGACCGATCCCGCGGACCTTGTTGGATTGCTCCTAATGAATTAAGGCCGAAATCCTGTAACAATTTCGCAAACATCCCGCTTAGCGCGCCACCTCCGCTCGGAATGTGCGCGCGGAGTCGAAGGGCGGTGATTTCGTTGCAACCCACTTACAAGTATATCAGGATAATGATCGCGCCAAGGCAACAAGCTGACTTGGCGTATGAAAAGACTATCAACTAAACGATGTTGTGCGCGGCCAAATATCGAATGTGGGCCGCTCGATGTCATACGACTCCACGCATCGTCATACAGGCGCAACTAACCCTCTCGTGAAAGAAAGCAGTCATCAGGCGTATTGGAAATCTGATTGAATATCCGAACTCTACTGCCGTTAGGCTACTGAAGCTAGAAGCATCGGATACTTAAGGGAAAATTGATTATCAAACGGAGTCAATTTTCCTCCTCCTTCTAATCGATGCCAGTTATACCCGTAACTTTGCAGAAGAGTAATAATGTCTGATGGATCATAACCGAACGCGTAAGACATTTCTTCGGTTACTTCAATCAGCAACTTGGTAATTCGGTGTTCTTGCAACATCGATTTCAACCCTCTCAGCACAGCATATTCGCCCCCTTCTACATCTATCTTCATGAAATCAACATGATCTACTGCATGGTCTTGTAACCAGGCATCTCCAGCCACTACTTGAATGTTAACTTGTTGAAATGACCCGGGTAACTCAGTCTGCTGGTAGTGAGTTTTACTTATTGAATTGTATACTTCCATTCCAGGCGGGCCACTATTGAACGTCACAACGCCACTTTGCTCGGCAAGCCCGATCGAATATGCTTCGAGCCAATCAAACTTATTGAGGTCGCAATTTCGCTGGAGGAGACCAAAGGCAAACTCGCCAGGCTCAAATGCAATAACACGTCCCACTGATCCTACGATGCTGGCAAGCAAGAGCGAGAAATAACCAATGTTTGCACCGACATCGACAACGATTTGACCGGGCCGCAATTGATCATGAATGAAATACAGCGTATTGGGCTCAAATATAGCATCGGTATAAGCCGTACGGAAATACATATCCGGGTGTATGACCATGGGCAATTCGATTCCTGGCATCACGTCAATTAGTTCTCTTTGTTCAACCTGGGCAGCTTGCAGTTTGCGTGCATTGGCAGCGAAGCGCGATCGCGCTGGCTCAAAGCGCAGATTTATCAAATTTCGGGCCCGCCGCATTAAATACTTGGGATGAATCATTCATGCACCTCGACAAGATAATGTCATATCTGTTCATTCAGGAAAAGTGGGAAACTGTGCTTCGCCTGCCAATGCGGCTGCATATAGTCGTAACAGACACTGATTACGTGCCTCTGGTGAAAAGCGCTTGGCATGTAACGCCCGTGCGGCGCAGCTCATTGCTGCCAGATCAGCTTGGTTGGAAAACATAGCTTCCAGTCGATCGATAGACTGTTCGATCACTGATTGTAAACCCCCGCTTTCTCGGGTGGTGTCAATATCGGCAATAAAATCTTGCCACGTCTTCCACTTTGTTCCATAGTGGGCTGAGTATGCATAGATCGGAGTATCAATCAAATAACCCGTCACGCCATCCTGCACATACTCGTCGCCGTGTTGAATGCGGGTCGTCAGAGCTGGCACTCCAAAGGAGCCGGCTTCACAGAGCGGGACAGCCGTATCGCTATAACAGGGGATATACAAAACGTGCGCCGCTTGAAACACCTGTTTCTTTAGGCTAGCACTCATCCGTGGCGTATCATAGTGAATGACGCCTTCGGGCAGCGAGTAATTGGATGGAATCGCTTGCGTCACCAGCAGCATCCGTACAGCGTTACCATGCCGTTGGCGCATCACGCGAAACGCCTGGAGTGCTTCGGGCAGGCCTTTATCTGAATATCGGCTGGCGATCATCAGGATGGTAAAAGGGCTGCCGGGTGGCGGCGGAGCAATCGGTTGCGAGGGAGCACACAAGTAGATGTGTCCCAGTTTAGACCACAGGTCAGGATATAGATAGCGTCGGGAATGCTCAACCAAACCGGCGCTGTACGTGAACACAAACCGGCAGCGGTCTTGCGCGACTAACCGATTGATGAGATCCAGGTTTTGAAGTCCGGTTTGCCAGCTGGTAATGTCGCGCGCCAGAGCTAAAATGTGCTCACATTCGGCTACACACGGCTGGCGCGGACGATCGGGGACGAGGTTCACCCAATGACACAACTCGGCGAGCGGATAGGATGTATAGCGCAGCGGTGGATAAGTAGCATACGTTCGCCAGGCGTTATGCCGCTTGGTGAGATAACGGGGGAAATAGACCTGGGGTTTTTGGCCCAGGCCGTTGACAGTCATTTGAATCAGATCACGCAGACGATCGAGTTGTAAGAAGAGCCAATGATAGCGCTTCATGATCTGAAGCTTAGTGCGGGGAGACAATCGCCGCGCAAGAGCTTTGCGCAGAGTCCAGGCAAAATCTACATTTGTAGAATGGTTGGCTTGTGTCATATCGATGTCAAGCGGTTTCTAAAACGTCTTAAATGAACGCACGCTAGATTATCCGCAGCGCGGTAAACTCATAGTATCTTGAGCAAGTCTGCAATGACCTCGTGGCGAACCGGGTAATGATGATACTCAAGGAAGCACCCCGCAGGCGTGTGTTGCCATTTCTGCCCAACACTGACCAGCGGCTTTTCCAGACGCACCGAGCCATCCATACATAGAATCCGAGCCACTTCTGCCGCCAGACCAAATCGCTGCCACCCGACATCAAAAACTGCTATCCGCTTGGTTTTGGCCACAGACCTGACAATGGCTGCTTCATCTAAGGGAGCCAATGTTCGGAGATCGATGACTTCAGCTTCAACGCCATGCGCCGCCAAATCGGTAGCAACAGTTTGAGCAAACCCCACCATGTGCGAAATTGCTACGAAGGTAATGTCTTTCCCGTCACGTGCGACCCGCGCCTGCCCGAAGGGCAGGGCCTTGACGGGTAATTCGACCAGGTCATCCAGGTCATACAGCGGTTTTGATTCGATGAAAATTGTAGGAGATTCCGACTGTAAGGCCGTAAGCAATAAACGCGCCGCGTCATTCACATTAGCGGGCATGACTACTTCTAAGCCTGGCACCTGGCTGAACATGGCATGATACGCACCAGAATGCTGCGCGCCTTGGCCCCAGTCCTTGCCGATAATCGATCGAATGGTCAAAGGCACAGTCGATTGATAGCCAGACATCGCCGGCCACTTTGCCGCATGGTTGACAATCTGATTCATTGCGAGCAATAAGAAGTCGATGCGGAGTGCCACATACACGGGGCGCCGATCGAGAAGCGCGGCTCCCACGCCTAGGCCGATGAGTGACTCCTCGGATAACGGGACGTCAAAGCACCGCGCCTGCGAAAACCGATCGCGGATACCAACAGTTGAGCCTAAAAAACCACCTGGATCGTTAATCCCCTGGCCATATAGGAATACGCGATCGTCTGCCTCCATGGCTTGAATGGTCGCAGCTCTTAGCGCTTCTGCAAAGGTCATGCGTGTGCTAGTCATGAACGACTCCTCAATTATACGCGGCTCGGATCAGGCGGGCGCGGTGCTTCTAATTTCTCACGCTCGTTTATTTCATTAAAATGGCGCTTCGCAGTTTCAAACACCCTATCGATTTCGGCTAGAACTTGTTCTTGAATTTCATGCAGGTGCTGCACGCCCTCGCTTACTTCATGTTCAATCCGCTGCGCTAACAGGCGCAGGGGATCGCGCGGTGTCCAACGCTCGAGCTCTTCTTCGGGCCGGCGTCCACCACCAAAGTCTGAGCCGGGACCTACATGTGCACACAGCCGGAACGTAACCGCTTCGATCAAGCGCGGGCGCTGATCGCGCCGGATAGATTCGAGCACGCGTTGGCAGGTTTCATATACTTCCAGAACATTATTACCATCGACCGACACGCTGTCAACGCCGAAGCTCCGGGCCTTGGCCACGACATCCACCGCTGCCTGGCGCAACCTTTGCGAAGTGATGGTCGAATAGCCGTTGTTTTCTACAATAAACAGCACGGGGACATTCAAGAGCGCCGCGAGATTCAACGATTCGAAAAAAGCACCTTCGTCAACACCACCGTCGCCCACAAAGCTGATACATACATTGTCGGTTTGAGCCTGTTTGAGCGCGAGACCCATGCCCACAGCCATCGGGACTGATCCACCCACGATGGCGCCCGATCCCCACATGCCCGCTTGCTTGTCAAACAAATGCATTGAACCGCCATAGCCATGTGAACAACCCGTGTCCAAACTATATAACTCGTCGATCATGCGCTGCAGGTCACCTTGCTTTCCTAAGTAATGGGCGTGGCAGCGGTGCGTGCTGAGGCAGCAATCGGTCGTGCGCGTCGGTGCTAGCACCCCCACGGCTACAGCTTCTTGCCCGATGCTAAGGTGTACGGCCATGCGGATATTACGATGCTGATACTCGTGCTTGATTCTTTCCTCGACATTTCGAATCCTGAACATACGTTGATACAACATCAACATCAAGTCCCTGTCCATCAAATATCTCCTTCCCAGGTATCGTCCAATGGCATCGAGCCAACAACTATGTGAGGGAGTGATACCAATCAATGGTACGCTGCAACGCCTCGTCCAGACTCGTCCAGACATCCAGTCCAATCTCAGTTTTGCCCAGGCAAATAGCGGGGACATAGCGAGCTGGCGGGCGTCCTGGCTGAGGTGGCTGCTCCACAATGAGGCTCGATTGACTGCCTAACACCGCCGCAACTTTTTCAGCCAACGTCAGAATGGTCACCGGTTCATCCGAGCCAACATTATAAACACGGCCAAGGGGCGCATCAAGTAGGATCTTGAATAGAGCCGCCGCACAATCGGCCGCGTAGTAATACGATCGGATGGTGGTTCCATCGCCCCGTATGCGCAAAGGCAGGCCGCGCAGTCCATCGCGTATGAAGTCAGTTACCGCAAACCCGGATTCCAAATCTTGATACGGGCCTATTAGCGCAAAAGGACGTGCAATACGCAAGGGGACGTTAAATCGCTTTCGGTACAAGACACACAACATCTCAGCGTATCTTTTCGCTTCGCCGTAAACAGCACGTGAGCTATTCAGGATTGGCCCGCCAGGGTAGTCTTCCGGCATATGCGATAGATCGGGTGGTTGACGGCCATATACGGCGCCTGAACTGACAAAGAGAAATCCCTCTGGTGTCTTTCGAGCAGCAAGCCCCAGGACGCGTCGTGTTCCTTCTACGATCGTGTCAGCCACTTCAAATGGTTCGCTTTGGGAGGCGCCTGGTTCGGCTGGCGCTGCGGCATGAATGATGAAGTCGTAAGCCCGGTCTGGATAATCAAAGCGCTGAACATCACCGGCCAGCAAGTGAATATCGGTTCGCTCAGCGAGATGCGGTGCCTTCCTGGCAAAGTTCTCTGGATGGCGTGTCAAAACGTCAATCTGGCACGATCGATCGCACTGCGTATTGAACCAGGCCAGTGTTTCGATCAGCCACGTTCCCAGAAAGCCGGTGCCACCCGTAATAAACACCCGCTTGCCGAGAAGACGGGTCAAGCTGTTCCCGACCAGCTGGACAACACGCTCGACATCCTGCGCCACGATGGGCGAAGCTTTCACCATACCTTCCACGGCGCGTCGCCCGCATCCCACATTTGGTTCAGCAACTCGTACTCGCGGTAGGTGTCCATGCCAATCCAGAAACCCTCGTGTCGAAAGCCCATCAGCTGGTCGTCCTCGGCTAAACGGCCCATCGGCTCTTGTTCCAACACACAGTCTGGATCGAGATAATCGAACACCCGGCGGTTAAAAACCAAGAACCCACCATTGATCCAATCGGTCTGCACTTTTTCCCGGAAACGACTGATCTGCCCGGTCTCCTGCATCTCCAAAATCCCGTAGCGCGAAGGCGGGCGCGTCGCCGTCAGGGTCGCCAACTTGCCGTGGCTAAAATGGTAATCTACCAGATCTTCGATGTTGAGGTTGGCCAGGCCATCACCATACGTGACCATGAAAGTCTCTGTGTCAACGAAGCGTTCAATGCGTTTAACACGGCCACCGGTCATGGTGCGCAGGCCGGTGTCCGCCAGGGTAACTTCGAAGTCCTGTTCCGTATGATTGCTTTTGTACACCATTTGATTCTGATGGCCCAGGTGTATCGTAAAGTCGTTGCTCATCGCCTCGTAGTTGATAAAGTAGTCTTTAATGACGCTGCCTTTGTAGCCCAGACACAAAATAAACCGGCGAAAACCGTAGTGCGCATACAATTTCATGATGTGCCATAGTACGGGCCGCCCGCCAATCTCGACCATCGGCTTCGGCTTATATTCCGTCTCTTCGCGCAGCCGCGTGCCCAGACCGCCGCACAGAATCACGACGGGAATGTTGTGATCCAGCTCCATGCTTAAACCCTCTTCATCCAGGTGTCGAACACATCGATCACATACTGGATCATCTCGGGCGTAATGCCGGGATAGACGCCAATCCAGAATGTGCTGTTCATGACTCGATCGGCTTGTGCCAGATCGCCGACGACGCGCCGCGCGATGGTGCTGAACGCCGGTTGACGCAAGACGTTGCCGCCAAACAATAAGCGGGTGCGGACCTGATGATCTTCCAGGTACTGAATGAATTGCTGGCGTGTGAACGGCGCATCTTCCCGCACGGTGATCGGAAAGCCGAACCAGCTGGGATTTGAATTGGGCGTGGCTTCAGGCATAATCAAAAACTTTTCCCAACGACGCAGGCCGTCTTTCAGGAGTTGGAAATTCCGGCGCCGGGTCTCGATGAAGTGTGGCAGTTTTTTGAGCTGCGCCACGCCCACCGCCGCCTGCAAATCAGTTGCCTTGAGATTATAACCGATGTGCGAGTAGATGTATTTGTGATCGTAGCCGTGGGGCAGCTCGCCTAATTGCCAGTCAAAGCGCTTGCCACACGTGTTCGCCTCGCCTGGTTCGCACCAGCAGTCGCGGCCCCAGTCACGAAAGGACTCGACTAATTTCTTCAAGGCAGGCGTGCTGGTCAGCACCGCGCCGCCTTCCCCCATCGTGATATGGTGGGCCGGATAAAAACTCACGGTCGCGAGGTGACCAAACGTTCCCACGGTACGGCCGTGGTATTGCGCACCGAGGGCATCGCAGGTGTCTTCGATGAGATAGAGATTGTGCTGCTTGACAAAAGCGGTGACGGCCTCCAGCTCAAAGGGATTGCCGAGCGTGTGCGCGGCCATTACTCCGCGTGTGCGTGGTGACAGCGCTTCTTCCAGGAAACGCGTATCAATGTTGTAGGTTCCCTTTTCCAGGGGCTCAACGTCGAGAAAAACGGGTACTAAACCATTCTGAATGATGGGATTGACCGTCGTTGGGAAACTGGTCGCGGTCGTGATGATCTCGTCGCCTGGCCGTAACTGTCGCTCGCCCAGGCTGGGTGAAGTCAGGGCAGAGAGTGCCAGCAGATTGGCTGACGACCCGGAGTTGACCAACATCGCATGTCTCACCCCTACTACTTTCGCCAAGGATGATTCAAACTCGTTGGCGAAACGGCCAGTCGTGAGCCAGAAGTCCAACGCTGCATCCACCAGATACGCGAGATCCTCGTCGTCAAACACACGTCCGGCCACCTGCACGGGGGTTTCGCCGGGCACGAAAGGACACGGGCTTAGTTCTTCGGTGTAGAACTGGCGCACCTGTTCCAGGATGTAAGATCGTAATGGTTGTTCGGTTGTGCTCATGACGTTCCAGTTTGTCGGCGATAAGTTTCGATAGTCTTCGTTAGACCCTCTTCAAATTGTACCTGCGCCTGCCACTTCAGATCGATCTGGGCAGGAGCGGACGCTGCCACTAATTTCATCTCTTCATGGGGCCGATAATCTAGCGCCCCCAACACATATCGACCGTGGCTTCCCAGCTGCTCGAAGATGCGCTGGACGACTGTTCTGACTTGCAGGCCACTGCCGGTACCGATATCGTACGTCTTGCCGCAGATATTCGGTGCGCTTAAGGTGTTCAGCAGCGCTTCGATGACGTCTGTGATATAGATGAAATCGCGCCACTGTTCTCCCCGCGTCATATTGAAAACTTCATCGCGCTGTGCTGCTTGCAGCGCGGCCGGGATTAAGCCGCGCAGTTGTTGTGGGCCATACACATGATAGAGGCGCACTACCGCTGAATCGATGGGATTCTTTTCAATGAACGCCCGCCAGAACAACCAGGCTGCCATCTTGGAGGCCACGTACGGATTATTAGGGCCCCGATCAGATTGCGAGGCCGGATACTCATAGGCCGTGCCTACATGCACAAAACGCTGCACGCCGACATCATAGCTGGCTTCTAGCACATTGATTGTACCCGAAACATTGACCTCGACGGCTCGCTCGATCGGCAGAAACGGTTCTGTCACTCCGGCGGCCGCTAGATGCAGAACATGCGAAGGGCGCACTCGCTCCAGCGCCTCGACCACGGCGGCTCGCTGAGTCACATCAGCCGCAATGGGTATGATACCGTTAGGTACTGTTGCCTCAGTCGCTGATCGACTTAGCCCATACGTCGTTGCGCCCTGCTCGAGCAGCTTCCGGCACAGATGTTGGCCAATAAAGCCGGTGGCGCCGGTGACTAATACGCGCAGCTGCTGCAATGGCGTCTCACTGCCTACAGAATCGCCCCTCATTGCACCGCGCTTAATGTGCTAAGCTCGCACAAAGTTGCCAGCAACGCCATTACCGTTTCAGCATCCCTTCAATCCGCGCCACCACCATCTCCAGTGCGACGGTGTTGAAGCCGCCTTCGGGAATGATCACATCGGCGTAGCGTTTGCTCGGCTCGACGAATTCCAGATGCATGGGCCGCACCGTGCTGAGATACTGATCGACCACCGACTCCATGCTGCGACCCCGCTCGGCAATATCGCGCCGCAGACGGCGGATGAAGCGAATGTCATTGTCCGTGTCGACAAAGATTTTTACGTCGAACAAGGCGCGTAAGCGGGCCTCGGCAAAGATGAGCAGACCTTCCACTAAGATCACGGGATGCGGATCGACTCGCCGCGTGTGCGCCATGCGGCGGTGTGTGGTGAAATCGTACATTGGGATTTCTACCGCTTGACCGGCCTTCAGCGCCGTCAAATGTTCGATCAGCAGATCGGTTTCCAGCGCGTCAGGGTGATCGAAGTTGGGGAGGTTGCGCGGATCGAGAGGCAGCCGGCCCCAATCGAAGTAGTACGAATCGTGCTGGATGTACGCGATACGCTGGGCGCCGACGCGCTTGACGATTTCATTGGCGACGGTGGTCTTACCGGAACCGGTGCCGCCGGCCACGGCGAGCGTAACGGGTTGAGTACTCATCGGCGCAGATTATACCTCACCTAAAAATGCCATCACTTGCTAACAGGCATCAAATCCTGATCCTTACAAAGATAGTGTTACCGCGATGGTGAACAAACCAAGCGCCAACAGCACGGCGCGCGTCCGCCGTTGCACCGCAATGCTGCCGGCTAACAAGATCCACGCTGCCAATCCAGCTGCGAGGCTGGCCAGGGCATAACCGAACGAAGCCGTGCGTGGATAAACGGCGCTGACTTGCCCGCCGAGTAAGATGGTCCAGACCAACCAAACGAGGCGCATGATCCACTGGGTGATGCGATCTCGGCGGGTGTTGGCCACCCCGATCGGCCAGAGCAACAGCCCTAGCAAGCCCAGCAGCGTCACACTTATTCCCAGACCCACCATCCAATGTGACGGCTGCTTGGCAAGCGACGTGACGAGGTAAGCCGCCGGTGCGAAGCGGAACGTCGTGCCCTCAATGCTGATAGTGTCGCCAGGCCTAAACGACTGGCGGCCGAAGTCTTTTCCCGTTGCGCTTTGAAAAATCTGGGCGGCGAACTGATCCGGCCCGACCGGCTCGATGCGCAGCACCAGATTGACCTGCGGCGCGGCCACGAAGCCTTCATTCTGATCAGAGGTGAAGAGCAGCAGCACCTGTGATTGGGCAGGGCTGTTCGCCGTGCTTTGCAAATTCAAGGTCTGTGTCGCGCCATGGGTGGCAGACACATTTAACGCCGGCCCGATTCGATCGAGATAGACCGTCACGCCATCCTGCAGCGGCTGCTTCTCGGCAATGATGCCCTGCGCGATCGTTTCAGTCTGGCTGAGCAGGGCGATCGTGGCGTGATCCTGTTCAATGGAGTCGAGCCGCAGGGCATAGGCGGTGCCAGGGATATTCGTCACAGTGCCGGGTGACACGACCACATTATCCACGCGATAGTCGATGAACGTGCCGAGGAAGAGACCAAACAGCACGATCAACGTGCCGCTATAGACCAGGCTCGCCGCGAGATTCGATCGGCGGCCCGTTGGCCGATCGGCGTGGCGCAGCTGATCGAGTTGATCGATCAAGCGCAGCGCGCTGCACCATCCCAGCAGTGCGAGCGTCAGTCGAAAGAGCAGCGAACTGGTGACGGCAAACAATCCCAGGGTGTTAAGCGGATCGAACAGGCTGCCCCAGCGCGTCTGTGTTTCGGACAGCCAACGCGAATAAGCAATGGGGTTGTGGGCGGGCGTCTGCGGCAGTCGGGCGGCCACCAGCAGGAGCAGCGCGCTGACGATAACCGCCGCCGCGTAGAGACCGTCGCTGGTGAAGAAGTGCCAGAGACGTCGCCACGGATCACGGATGAGGGTAGGAGTTGCTGTGGTCATGCTTCACAAAAAAGCCCCGCGAACGGGGCTGAGACTTGAGCCACCCATCGGACTTGAACCGATAACCTATCGCTTACGAAGCGATTGCTCTGCCATTGAGCTAGGGTGGCGCTGAAGTTGAACGGGCGCGATTATACCAGCCCCCGCGCCAGCTGACAAGGTTCGATCAGAAAATGAGTATAACGCAAAAGTGTTGGTGACTTTTCAGGCGCTCGCGCAGGATGGTACATCCGGCGCTGGGCGGCACGGGATGGGACATCCCGTGCAAGCACGCCCTACAGTTCTGCGTTATACCCTCAGAAAATCGTTTCACGGCGGCGGGTTATTCCGGCGGGGCAGCCTTGAGGACGAAACTAAAGGTGGTGCCCACATCCACCTGGCTTTTCACATCGATCTGGCAGCCGTGTGCTTCGATGATCTGTTTGACGATGCTCAGACCCAGCCCGGTGCCGGTGGCATAGCCTTCGCTATCGGCGACGCGGAAGAATTTTTCGAAGATGCGCGGCAGGTCTTTTTCAGGAATGCCGCGGCCTGTGTCTTTAATGCTGATCCGCACGTGCTGCGGATCGGTGAGCTCGGTCTGCAAAGTGATAGCGCCGTTGGGCCGATTGTATTTGACGGCGTTGGAGGTGAGATTGACCAGCACCTGCCGGATGCGTTCGCGATCGGCGGTCACCGCCACCACCTGATCGGGCAGAGCGGCTTCAAAAGTCAGGCCGCGTTCGTCGGCCTGAGGCTGCAACAACATCATTACTTCGTGGATCAGATCAGTCAGGCTGAAGTTGACCATGTCCATACGGATGCGGCCCGATTGGAGGCGGCTGAGCTCCAGGAAGCCATTGGTCATGTTAGAGAGCTGCATGGCCTCTTGATAAATCGTTTCGGTGAAACTGCGCGCCTGGACGGGCGGAATCTCGCGGCGCAGCATCAGCTCGCTGTAGGCGACGATGCTGGTCAGCGGTGTGCGCAGTTCGTGCACCATCTCGGAGATCAGATCGCTTTGCTGGAAGAGCCGCGCATTCGTGATGGCGATGGCAGCTTGCGCGCTGAGCGTGTTGAGCAGGTCGATGTCTTCAGCGGTGAAGGGGGTGTCGTCGGACCGGTTGATCGCTTCCAGCACCCCGATGGTTTTGTCTTTCACTTTCATCGGGACGGCAATCAACGATCGGGTCTGGACACCGATTGTTTCGCCGACTTTGGCAAAGAAGCGCCTATCACGGGAGACATCGTTGATGATTTGTGTGCGGCCTTCGCGGGCTACCCAGCCCGCTACACTGTCTGGGGGTACCACCATGCGTTTGATCTCTTCGCTCTTGCTGCCCGTCACGGCTTCAAAATACAGATCGCCGGTCTTGTTGTCGATCAGCAGAATCGAAGTGGCTTCCGTGTGAGTGAGGTCGCGCGCGGCATTGACGATGAGATCGAGCAGGGTAAAGAGCTCCAACGTCGAGGTGAGCACCTGGCTGATGACGAGCAGGCGCTTATACGAGTCGAGCCGGGCTTCTGTTGTGAGATTGGGCATGGTGAACGCCTATGCTAAGTGGTCTGATCGGATTGAATACGTCTGCGCAGGCAGGCGGCTGCAATCGCCGGGAGCGCCAGCGCCACATCGAATTGAATGAGCAGGTCGCAGAAATCGTCCAGGTACGTCGAGCCCTGGTTGATGATGATCACCCGGGCTTGATGCGAACGGGCCAGCATGGGCAGGTCGGACGCGGGCGCGACTTCTAATGATGATCCGGCGATGAGCAGGACGTCGCACTCGGCCACGGCGCGTTTGGCCGCCATCAAGGCCCGCACGGGCAGCGCTTCGCCAAATAAAATGACATTGGGCTTGATGATGCCGCCGCATTCAGGACAATGCGGAACATAGTCGCTCTCGATGAACTCAGCTTGGAATTGACGGCTATGAAAGATCGCATAGCAGTTGACGCACGTGCCCGTGTAAATATCGCCGTGCAGTTCGATGACGTCCGACGCGCCGGCGCGTTGTTGCAAGCCGTCGATGTTCTGGGTGATGATGTGCTTCACGACTCCGGCGTTTTTCAATTCGGCTAGAGCTAGATGCGCTGCATTTGGCTGCGCCATAAACATCCGTCGGGCGAGCGGCCGGATCCAGTTAAAGAACTCGACCGGGCGGCGGCGAAAAGCCTGAAAGGTGGCAATCTCCATCGGGTCGTAGTTTTCCCACAGCCCCGTGTCCTGGCTGCGAAAATCGGGTATGCCCGAGGGCGTACTCAACCCCGCGCCGGTCAGCGCTACGGCTTGCCGTGCTTGAGCGAGCAGCTGGGCGGCGCGCTGTATCAATTCATCCATGCTGGCGTATGTGTGTCAAAGTGGCCTGCCACCTGCGTGAATTAACTCTAACACAAATGAAAGTCTGTGGCAAACGTCGCGAATGGAATAAGGGTATAATGATCAACCAACGATCAATGATCAATGATCATTGATCATTGATCATTGAACAATGTGCCTATGGATACGACGTTATTCCTCGTTCTGCTCGCCATCATCCTCATTGGCATCGTCGCGCTGGTGGCCTGGCAGCGTTGGCGCTCGCGCCGCGCGCTAATTCGCCAGGTGCGCGAACTTCAGGCGCTGTCGGATGCCGGCCGTGCCCTGGCAGAAGCCCGTCTGGATGTGGACGAGCTGTGCGAGTTGATCTATCGCCGCGCTTCCGATTTGATGGATACCTCGACGTTTCAGCTGGGCCTGTTCGAAGCGTCAGTCTACGATATTCGCATCTGGATTCGCGATGGGCAGCGCCTGTCACCCCAACGGTTTGATCTCAGTGAGAATCCCGGGCTAGTGGGTTGGGTGCGCGAGTCGCGCCAACCGCTAGTGGTGCGCGATTTCGAGCAGGAGCGCGATCGGTTGCCCGCCCAGCCGCGTTACACCAACGATGCGGCGCCGCGTTCGGCGGTGTTTGTGCCGCTCGTCGCGCGCGATCGATCGATCGGGGCGCTGGTGATTCAAAGCTTCCGGCCCGGCGCGTTTACGGACGAGCACGTGCGGCTGTTGTCCATCATCGGCAATCAAGCCGCGGCCGCGATTGCCAACACCCGTTTGCTGCAACAGGAACAGCGGCGGGCCGGGCATTTGCAGCTGATCGGCGAAATTGGCCGCCAGATCGCCGCCATCCTCGATCTCGATACGCTGTTTCATCAAACGGTGGAACTGGTCCGCGCGACGTTTGATTATACCTTTGTCGCCATTTGTGTGCGCGAAGAAAGTTCCAACCGCATCGTGTTTGAAGGTGTCACTTACGAGGTGCTACACAATCAGCACGTGCATGTGGGGCAGGGCATCATCGGGTGGGTGGTGGAAAAGGGCGAGGCGCTCAACGTGCCCGATGTGACGCAGGATGAACGCTACTGGCCGGACGCGACGCTGCGCGCGACCCGCTCGGAATTGGCTGTGCCCTTGATTTTCGGTGAAAACATCATCGGCGCGATTGACGTGGAAAGCGATCAGGTGGCGGCCTTCAACGACGAGGACCGCTATACGCTGCGCACGCTGGCCGATCAGATTGCGATCGCGATTCACGAAGCGCGCCTGTATGCGACTGAACGCGAGCAGGCCTGGATCAGCACGGCGTTGTTGCAAGTGGCCGAGGCGACGGGGCAAGCGACCAACCTGGAAGAAGTGTTGGACACGGTGGTGCGCATCACGCCGCTGTTGTCGGGCGTCGATCGCTGCGGCGTGATCCTCGCTTCCGGCGAGCCGGGGCATTTTCGCGGGCAAGCTGCTTTCGGTATCGAGGCGCTAAACGACTTCTACACGCTGAAGTTGATCCCCGGTGATAGCTTGCTGCTTGACGAGATCTGCCAGACCTTCAAGCCGATCATGCGTCCGGCGTCGCTGGCTCACGATCCGATCATGACGTACTTCGGGCCGGGCGATGTGTTGGGACTGCCGCTGCTGGCCCATGGCGAGCTCAACGGTGTCATGTGGGTCGGCGCTACGCCCGATCAATTTCTGACCCCGCGCAAGGCGGGCTTGCTGGGCGGCATCGCCAATCAAGCCGCCATGGCGATCAGGAGCGCGCAGTTGGCGATTGCGCAGGGCGAGGAAGCGTGGGTCAGTACGGCGCTGCTGCAGGTGGCCGAAGCGATCGGCCCGCTAACCGATCTGGATGCGATTGTCAGCACTATCGTGCGTTTGGCGCCGTTTTTTGTCGGCGTGGAGGTGTGTGCCTTGTTCCTGGCGGAAAAAGGGCGACCGATCTTATTGGCCGGCCGGGCGCACGGCCTGCCGCTCGATCTCATGAACGAGTTTACGGCCCTGCGCACTGAACGGCACGAGTGGATCGTCGCTGGTGAGGATACGGCCCAGGCCGTGGTCGCCGTACCCGATCGGGTGGCGCAAGCTCTGCGGCTGCGCTTGCCCATCGTGCTGCCGCTGCGCGGTCGCACCGAATTGGTGGGCGTGCTGCTGGTCGACGGACACACCGAAGATTTGCTGCTCAATCAACGTCGTCTTAACATTCTGAATGGCATTGCTTCGCAAGCCTCCACCTCGATCGAGAGCGTGCGTTTATTAGCCGATCAGGCCACGCGGCAGGTGTTGGAGAAAGAACTCGACCTAGCCCGCGAGATTCAGAAGAGTTTCTTGCCCGCTTGTTGTCCGGTGATACCGGGTTATCAACTTGCGTCGGCGTGGCGCTCGGCGCGACGGGTGGGCGGCGACTTCTATGATTTCATGCTGTTGTCCAATGGCAACGTCGGCATTGCGATCGCGGATGTCGCCGACAAGGGCGTGCCCGCCGCTTTGTTCATGGCGTTGAGCCGCACGCTGATGCGCGCGACCTCGATGAGCGGGCGCTCGCCGTCGGATGCGCTGCGCCGCACTAACACGTTGATCATCTCCGATGCGCGATCGGACTTGTTCGTGACGGTGTTCTACGGCTTATTGCATCCACGCTCGGGCCACTTCACGTATGCGAACGCGGGGCACAATCCGCCGTTGTGGGTGAACGTCGGCGCGGGCCGGGTGGAACGTTTGCTGCTACACGGCATGGCGTTGGGCGTCATTCCTGATTTGCAGCTGACCGAGCATTCCGTCACGCTTGAACCGGGCGATGTGCTGGCGTTGTATACCGATGGTGTG